>OUNM010051643.1_pt1 | contig 10571 bp, 9 predicted proteins | sample 1769961 | NCBI WGS metagenome assembly OUNM01 (sample SAMEA3914820, study PRJEB12502) | metagenome | biome: forest; material: soil | place: USA | collected 2012-03-12 | depth 0.3 m
CTGCCCAGCAGCATCACCTTGAGGTCGGGCGCGGCCTGTCGCGCGTAGCCGTAGAGGAGGTATTTGTACAGCTGCTCGGCGCCGGCCGCCGGCATCTCGACCTTCCACAGAATATCCCGCCAGAGGCCGGGCGTGACCGCCATGTCGCGCCAGTCGAACAGGACCATATGGTTGGGCAGGCCACAGGATCTGGCGGCGGCATGCGCTGAGGGCGCATCGCCATTGGTCAGTGTGCTCTGCGACAGCACGGTGAAGGTCTGCAGCGGTTTGCGTGTCGCGGCAAGATGCGTGACGGCGACGGAGTCGATGCCGCCGCTGAGGAAGGCACCGCACCCGACATCAGCCATGAGCTGCAACCCGACCGCTTCGTCGAGCAGCTCGCCGTAGCGGCGCACGTAGGTGTCGCGGTCACCCAGCCGATCCGGCCGTTCATCGGCGGGATCGATGTCCCAATAGCGGCGTTCCTGCGTCCCGCCGCGCGCCAGATCGATCTCGAGGAAGCAGCCCGCAGGCAGATGACGAATGCCGCGAAAGAACGAGGTAAGCTCGTCGCGCATATGCGGATAATAGAGCCTGTCCTTGAAGGTCAGTGCGGCCTGCCAGTCGAACTGCTTGGGCACCGCGGGGTGAGCGAGCAGCGCCTTGACTTCGGAACCGAAGACAAGAAGGTCGTCGCTGCGATAGTAGAACAGCGGTTTGACGCCGAGGCGATCGCGGCAGAGATAGAGCTTGCGCTCGCGCGTGTCGAGCAGCGCGAAGGCGAAGATGCCGTTGAGTTGCTCCAGCAGGCCGATGCCAAGACGACGATAGAGATGCGGGATGATCTCGCAATCGGAGCCGGACCGAAACTGCATGTCATCCGCGAAACGGGCCCGCAGTTGCCGGTGGTTGTAGATCTCGCCATTGCAGATCAGCGCCACCGAGCCGTCTTCGCTGAAGAGCGGCTGGCGTCCGCCCTGCGGATCGACGATCGACAGGCGGCGAAATCCCAGGCCAACATTCTGCCAGAAATGGAGTTGCTCGTCGTCGGGACCGCGATGGGCAATGGCGCGCGTCAGCTGGCGCAGGATTTGTCCGTCACGGCCGCCAGCCTCCGCCGGCGCGCCATCGAGATGAATGATGCCGGCGATGCCGCACATGGCGGGCGCCTAGCGCACTACCCGGACGCGGAGCGGTCTCGCCGGCCCCAGGCTCACCCCGGATTTCCACGACATCCAGGACTGCGTCGGCTTGGAGATGATCGCCGCGGTGGTGGTCAGCTTGCTCTCGGGGGCGGAGAACCGGAGCGAGGCCGGCTGCATCGCCTTCGGAATCTTGGGCAGCGCGACGACTTCCGGCAGCCCGGTCAGCATGGATTTGCCGACGCCGATGTCGGTCCGCATACCCTTGGCCGGCTCAGCGGCCGACGTTCGCGCCGCCAGTGCCTTGGCCGGCGGGGGCGCAGCGACCTCCTCCTCCAACGTGACCTTGATCGACTTTGCGCGTTTCCTTGCCATTCGACATCACCTTTCGAACTGTTGGATTGTCCCAGGGACGGGCAGGCTCGATCGCCGCGGCCCCCAGATGCGGTATTCCGTCGTCCCGAAGCAGAACGCAGTTCTTCTGCAGCGGGGCAAGGACGCGCTGGCCGACCATGCTATTTGCAGCCGTACTCGCGGAATACGCGGCAGGCCGGCGAAGGCTGCTGGCCGATGAGCTTGGACGGCTGGACGCCGGCCGCCGACGACATCGATGCCGCGCGCATCGCGCTGTGATCGACGGCGGGCAGATGTTTGGGTCGCTTCATGTCTTCCTCCTCTGGGTTCAGGTCCGGATCAGTCGGGTGGGTCTCGCCGCAAGGGCGAACCCACCCGACTGTTCAGGCGATGCCGGCAATCATCGGAAGCGCCACCTGGGCGATGCTGCCGAGCGTATCGAGCCAGCCGGCCGCACCAACATTGGCGCCGGCCTGGATCGAGGAACACCGGGTCACCCGGCGATCGACGGCGGGAAGCTGCTTGGGTCGTCTCATGGTTCACTCCTTTCAACGGGATCGTGCGGATCAAGAAGAGGGGAAGGCAGGCCCTCCCCTCTCCGTGCCGACAGAAGCTAGAGGATGCCGCTGAGCACGTTGGTCGCGACGGGGATGAGGCTCTCCCAATTGAAGGAGGCCCCGACGTTGGCGCCGACGGGGACCGAGGCGCACTTGGACGTCCGGCGGTCGACGGCGGGCAGCTGCTTGGGTCGTTTCATCTCAGTTTCTCCTGAATGATGATACTGGGTTCGCCTGGCCGGTCGGCGTCGCGAAGGCGCCCACCTGCGGCAGCCAGACCTGCCGCTCATCGAGATTGATCGGTCACCCGATGAAAATTCCCCCGCGACGCGACGGCCGCGGGGATCCGTCGTCCGGTCAGGCGTAGCGCGCCCACTTGCGGAGCTTGCCGATGCCGACCGGCGAGATGTCGTTGACGTCCACCGTCAGCCGATACTCGTCGAGCGCGCGCTCGAGCCGGTGCTGGGGATCGAAGAAGCGCATGACGACATCCCAGCAATCCGATTTCGGCCGGCAGAGCGGGCTCTTTTCGGCGTAGATGCTGTCGAGCACGAGGTTGTTCCTCACCGCTTCGACGAAAGCTTCCTTGGCCTGGAAGACGTTGGTCGCGAGGTAGTTGATGGCGCGCTCGGTCGGCGACTGCCCCATGTTGCGGACCTCGTAGTAAACGCGATCGAGGAAGTCGCGGAGCACAATCCGGCTCGCGTCATACGTGGCGCGCAGATCCACGTCCTGCGGATCGGGGGGCGGGCCGAGCGCGTCGGTCAGGATCAGCTCGAGCCGCCAGTTGAAGAGGGCGCGCAGGGACACATCGAGCACCGGGACCGTCTGCCCGTTATAGAGCGTGACGTCGCCGATGATGCGCCCGGCGATCGACACGCGGTCGGACTGCAGCGGGTTGGGGTTGCCGGCGGCGTCGTCGTCCGGCCGCGACTGGTCGTAGAGAATGTTGGCGAAAGTCGCGAGGACGGCGAGCGCCAGCGTGTGGAGCGGCCGCAGCGCATAGAGCGGCTGACCCTCCTGGATCAGGATCCACATCAGGCTGCCGATGTCCTCGGGGTTGCGTCCCGCCGGCGTTCCGGGCCGGCCCTGCGACAGGTAGGCGGCCATCGCGCGATTGTCTTCGGGCAGGTAGCGCGACTGCGGCGCGAGGCCGAGATCGGCTTCGAACTGCGAGATGAACGCATCGTCCTCCGACATGTCGCCGAACTGCTGGACAAAATAGTCACGCCGCGCGTCGGTGATGAAATCGTAGCCGAGCTCGCCGATGGCATAGACCAACTGCGAATTCTCCGCCGTCACGAAATCGGTCGGCATGGGAACTCTGCTCTGCGTCTCGGACGGCGCGACACCACGCGCCATCGGGACGGCGCCGCCCGACGCGATCACGCTCAACCGCTGCGCCGGCGTCGCGGCAGGGCGGGCACCGAACGGCGCTTGCGGGATCCCGCCAGGCCCCTGGTGCGGCAGTTCCGCGCTCGGCGCAAAAGCAAAGCCCGGTTGCGCCTGCGGAAAGAATTGCTGCGGCACGAATTGCTGGGGCACGAACTGTTGCGGCACGAACTGCTGCAGCTGCGGTGCGAACTGCTGCGGCTGCATGAACTGCTGTGCCTGGGGAACGAATTGCTGAGGGGTTGCCTCCTGGGTGCGGCCGCGCCCGCCGCAACCGCAATTGGGCATGACCTCCTGCGGCCATACCGCTGACGTTGCGGTCGGCGCAAACTGGCCGGGAACGCCGATCGGCATGGTCTCGCCCGATGGGGCCATGGCGCTACCGGCCAGCTGCGCAACCGCGATACCCGGCGGCTGTCCCGCTTCCAGCTCGGACGGGGCAATTCCGCCCGCCAGCGATCCGAAGCCGCTGGCCGACATACATGGGCAATTCTGTTGGCTTGTCATGACACGTCTCTCCCTGGTTGCAAGACCGGGCATGGGGGCCGATGCGATCGGCTGGAACCTGCCGGCTTGCCAGTCTTCACTTGATGACGAGGACAGTTGGATCTCTGAGTTGCTGGGCACGATCGTCGGCCCGAACAGGCGCTCGCGGGCCGCGGCGACATTCAAGCGGCCACCGAGGGTGCGCTCGCATTGTGCCTGCTCCTCCGGCGTGCAGGGGGTCGCCGAGGCGACGATGGCGTCGCGGACCGCGCTGGAGTCGAGCTTGTCGCCGCGCTGTCTCTGCAGGCTCAACAGGAGGGCGGCGACACCGGCGACAATCGGCGAAGCGAAGCTCGTTCCATTCCTCTGCGCGATGCTGCCGCCGGGGCTGGCACCGGGGATCGCCTCGCCGGGCGCGAGAACGCCATGATCGTTGAGGCTTTCGTCCCAATTGCTGAATGACAATGGCCGTCCGGCGCCATCGGACGCGCCCACGGCGAGGACGGTGGGCAGCAGCGCCGGGGCGTGCAGGCAGGCACAGCCATCGTTGCCGGTTGCGGCGACGAGAAGAACATTCTGCCGGTCGCAGGTGCGCACGGCCTGGGTCAGGAAGCGGTCGACACTGTGGGCATCGGTGAGCTCGCCACCGCTGATGTTGATGAGATTGGCACCGGCCTCGATCGCCAGTGAAATGGCCCGCGCCAGGTCTTCCTGACTGCAGGGGCGCAGCTCACCGTTCTCCGCTTCGCCGAAGACAGGGATGACGATGCCGCGACAGCGCGGCGCAATTCCCTCGAGCGGCGAACCCGGCTGGCCGAACATGACGCTCGCCACATGTGTGCCGTGAGAGGAGCCCGATGGGCCCATCTTCGATCTCAGCCAGACGGGCATCAGTTCGTCGAGTTGAGCCCCGGAAAAGCACGGGTGCTGGAGGTCGACGCGACTGTCGATGACAGCGATGCAAACGCCCGGATCGCCGGAACTTTGCGCCTGCAATTCCTGTAAGCCGCTGATTATCGAGGTAAATCCACTCATTGTCCCGCCGCCAAGACAGAATGAAACATTTTAGTCATATTGAAACAACTGGCCGTTTTTCGATCTGTATTTGCCAGCGACTTTATCTACGAACACATCAACTTGGATGTCTCCGCATTTTGCGCAGCAATGTTCGCCAAATTGAGAACAGCTCGGCTATTTCTATTTTCGCGGAGTGGGTAGATGTTCTACCGATGGGAGGGGCGATCATCATACGTATCACGCGTGAGGGGGTGGAAGATGTTGGCCGAAGACAGGGGCCCCGGTCAGGGACCAGCTTCACCGAAACGGCAGCCTAACGCGGGCGCGTCGGTCACCAGGCAAGCGCTCGAGATCTCGCCGCGGGGGCGCGAGCCGACCTCTTACTCCACGGCAACGCTCTCGGCTGCGTCATGGCGCAGCAATGTGGCCGCCGTGTTCCCCGGGATGACCATTAGATGGCCCGACGAGCGTGACGCACAGGCGAGCCTCCAGACACGCATCTTCGGCGACACCCGGGTGACCGAGATCGTCAGCTCGCCGGTTCGGATCGCATGCGCACCTCACGCGCAGGCCGATGCCAGCTATCATCTGGTCGTCCATCTCGCGGGCGGGGGGCGGTATCAGCATGTCGGCCGAAACGTGACGCAACGTCCTGGCGACATGATGCTGCTCGATCCGAACCTGCCCATTGCGGCGACCTTTCCTTCGGGCGTGCATGCACAGGTCTGGGATCTGCCGCGCGAGGCTCTCGCGCCATTGCTGGAGCAACCGCGCCTTGCCATCGGGACGCGCATCAGCGGGTCGGAGGGGCTGGGCGCGATCCTCGCGGAGTACACCCGCACGCTCACCCAACAGGTCGACCGCCTCGACGCGCTCACCGAGGGCAGCCTGCGGATGCATCTATGCGGGCTGGTGGCACTGGCGCTCGATACCAATCGCGCCGTCTGGCAGTCGCGCAGCCAGAGCTATCGGGCGGCGCGCCGGCAGCAGGTGCTCACCTATGTCGAGACCCACATTCGCGATCATCATCTGACGGCCGAACGGGCCGCACGTGACCTCGGCATGTCGCGCCGCTGGTTCCACGCGCTGTTCGAGCAGGATGGGGAGAGCTTTGCGACGTGGGTGGCGCGACGACGGATCGGCGAGAGCCGCAAGCTGCTCGACAGCCCGGACTACGATCACTTGTCCGTCGCCGAAATTGCCTTCCTGCAGGGCTTCGACAGCCTCTCGACCTTCAACCGGCAGTTCCGCGCGATATACGCCATGACGCCGCGGGAGGCCCGCCGGAATCGCGATGCTCCACCCCATGGGGCGGCGCGCTAGTGCCGCAGCTTCCGGCGAAGCATTGTCACGATGCCTTTCGCTCGATCGCGTATCGGACGAGCGCCCCAAACCGGTAGAGGCCGTGCACGAACTTGCCGTAGGGCATGGTGAGGAACAGGGCGAAGACGACACCCATGTGCACGGCAAGGCTCAGTCCCATCGCCGGAGTTTCGCGCAGGGCGAGCAGCAGGAGGCCGGTGAGGCCGGTCAGGAACAGCATGGCGATGAAGGCGGTCTCCATGCCGAAGCTCGCGGGGTCGCGCAGCGTGGGGTTTCGGCGCAGCTTGGCGCGCAGCAGGCCCACAGGGCCGATGAGGAGACCGACACCGCCCAATGCACCAAGCAGCACCGGCAGATCCCACCATGGGTACGGAGCCTCGAGGCCGAGCAGATAGTGATAGCCCGTTGCGGTCAGGGTCGAACCGAAACAGAGCACAAAGCCCCAGAAGGTCAGATGGTGGTAAAGTTTGCGGTGGTCGACGATCTCGTCGTCGTCGCACGAGGCGCCGCCGCCATCGAGATATTTCAGGCTGGCCGCGTCCTTGATGGCTTGCCAGAGCGCCTGCGCACCGACCGGACCGGTTGGGTGCGCGCCCTGATCGCGCCAGAAATTGACGAAACCCATGACAAAGGCGACGAGGACATAGAGGGTCTCGATGATGAACAGCCAGGCCATCGCATCGTGCGGCATCAGCCGGTAAAAGGCGCCGCGACCGGCATAGGTGGCAAACAGCGCCGATGGGTCATGCGCGGCGACAAAGCCGAGAACGAATACCGCGACGCTGAGCGCGGCGACAATGCTGATGGCCAGACCGTTGCGATTGAACATCGGACGAAAGACGGCCGGCCACGCATAGCTCCGATAGGACGCCACGCGAACCTTGGCCAGGGTCTGCGGAATGTTGACGCCGAATTCGTGCGGCGGCGAGAACTGGCAGGCGTCGTAGCAGGCCCCGCAATTGTGGCAGAGGTTGGCGAGATAGTTGAGGTCGCCGTCGTCGAAAATGGAACGCTCTTCCATTGCCGGAAAGACGGCGCACAACCCCTCGCAATAACGACAGGAATTGCAGATCGTCATCAGCCGGTCGGCTTCCTCGAGCTCAGGCGTGGCGTGCATAGTCTGCGGCTCCCTGCCCGGCGATGCGGCCGGAAACGCTGCCGATGGTCATCCCGAAGCCGGCGAGATAGCCCTGCCCCAGGACGTTGCCGGCCATGATCTCCCCGGCGGCGAACATGTTGGACGAGGCGCCGCCCGCCATGAGCTGCATACGCGCGGACTGGTCGACGCGGGTCGCGAGATAGGTGAAGGTGATGCCCGGCCGCAGCGGATAGGCATAGAACGGCGGTTCGGCAATGCGCGTCGCCCAGTGGCTCTTGGGCGGGGTCAGGCCCTCAGTGCTGCAATTGTCGAGGACGCGGCTATCGAGCTGGCCGGGCCGCACCGCGGCGTTGAAATCATCGACGGTGGCGACGAGCCGCGCGGAATCGAGTCCGAGCTTGACAGCGAGCTCGGCGATGGTCGGCGCGGCGATGGGCGCATAGAGCGAAGGCATGAAGCGGTCGAGCGAGGGCCGGTCGAAAATGGCGTAGGCGCTCTGATCCGCCTGGCCGGCGATGAGCCGTCCCCAGATCGCATAGCGCTTGGGCCAGAAGTCTTCGCCCTCGTCGTAGAAGCGCTCGGCCTTGTTGTTCACCACGATGCCGAAGACGATGCAGTCGAGGCGGGGGATGATGCCGGCATCAAATTGCGGCGCACGCGCATCGACGGCGACAGCGTGGCATTGTGATGGGTCGCCGGCCGACTCGACGCCGGCGTCGAGCAGCAGCTTCAGCACCGCGCCGCGATTGTAGCGGGTGCCGCGAATGACGAAATTGTCGGCGGCGGCGCCCCAATATTGCTTCAGCCACTCGATGTTGGCCTCAAAGCCTCCGGCGGCCGCGACCAGCGCCTTGGCGCGGACCGTCAGCGGCCCCGCGGGCGTCTTTACCTCAAGCGTACGGAATGCCCCGTCGACGATGTCGATGCCGACGACTTCATGCTCATAGCGCACCTCAACCCCGAGCCTTTCGGCCGTCCGGTAGAGCGAATTCAGCATGGAGCGGCCACCGCCAAGAAAGAAAGCGTTGGTCCGATCGAGACTTAGCGTCCCACCGAGCGAAGGCTGAAACCTCACCCCCTGCTCACCCAGCCATGGGACGAGGTCTTTTGAGCGTGCGATAAAATCCCGGGCGAGATCGGGGTTCGTTTTGCCGCCGGTGACGCGCAGCAGATCGTCCCAGAATTCCGCTTCGCCATAGGCGCCGACCATCACCCCCACCGGCGCGTCGTGTGCGACGCGGCAGTTGCGGGTGTGGCGGGTGTTGCCGCCGCGGTAAAACTTTGGGGCGCCTTCGAGAATCAGAACGCTGCAGCCCGCTCGACGCGCTTCGATGGCTGCGCAGAGGGCGGCGTTGCCACCGCCGACGACCACAACGTCGGCTGTCAGTTCGGCGCCCGGCATGGAAGACACCAATGTCGTTGCGGCGCGCATTTGCATCATTTGCATACTATGCCATACATTTGCATACAACAACATGCAGTTTCGGTCGGTGCGAGGCGCGTGTAGCGTGGGCGGAGATTGAATCGCCCGCTAGGCGGTCTTTTGCCGATGCTGATGCTGAGCGGCTCTCGCCGACGGGTAAGCGGTCTTCCGCGACGCCGAGGGGCTCTCGCCGACGACGCGCTGACCGGTCCTTGCGGACGACGAAAGGAAGAGGACGATGGGGGAACCCGACAATGTGGCCGATGCGCTGGGCGGACGCGGATTGGCGCGATCGCGCGCCGGACAGGTCTACGACCAGTTGCACGAATGGATCCGCAGCGGTCGCCTGCCACCGGGCACGCGCGTGCGCGAGGAGGAGATCGCGCGCACGCTGGCCGTGAGCCGCACGCCGGTGCGCGAGGCCCTGTCGCGGCTGCAGACGCGCGGCCTCGTCGAGCAGTCCAATGGCGGCCTCAGCGTGGTGGCCCTGACGCGCCCGCAGATCATGGAGCTCTACGCCATGCGCGGCGTGCTCGAGGGCGCGGCGGCGCGCTTTGCCGCCGAAAACGCCTCCCCGTCCGACGTCGCGACGTTGCAGCACGTCTCGATGCAGTTCGCGCGCTTTGCCGGCGAGCCTGCCGGCTTCGCCAAGGTCAACATGATCTTCCACGAGGCGATCTATGAAGCGGCGCACAACCGGTACCTCATGCGCATGCTGGCGGACCTCAACGATTCGCTGACCCTCCTGCCCAGCACGACCTTCGCCGTGCCCGGCCGTTCGGAGGTCGCCATCGGCGAGCACGAACGCATCCAGAAGGCGATCGAGGCGAAGGACGCGGACGGGGCCGAACGCGCGGCGCGCGACCACATCCGAAACGCGCTGCAGGCGCGGCTCGAGCTCATGTTTTCTTTCCGATAATTTGCAGTTGGGTCGGCCGCGCCCCGGCCGACCCTCTCGGTTCAGGCGACCGCCTGCACCAAGTCGCGGAACTCGTCGTCGGTGAGGCGGCGCTTGCGTTCTACCGCCTCGGCGTTGACGCGGTCGACGATCAGTGGAATGGCGTTTTCGCCGACGTTGATGCCGAGCTCCTTGAGCTTGGCGGTGATGCCGACCGGGCCGCTGCCGCGACCCATGCCGACGCGCAGATGCTCACCCACCAGCGAAGGGCTGAACGGGAACTGGATGCTCTCGTCCTTGGTGATGGTGCGCATGATGTGGTCGCGCTTGTACATCCAGTTGCGCTCGGCCACGATCGGCTTCTGCTCGGCGATGGGCATACCGGTGTAGTCGGCGAACAGCCGCGCCACCTCGGTCATGCTTTCGGTCTTGATGCCAAGATCGCGGCGATAGAGGCAGAGGATGCCCAACACGACCTCGGCCAGGGGCGCGATGCCGGAGCGCGCCGGGTCGGCGCCGTTGACCACGGTCTCGACGCCATCGGCGCCGGCTTCGACCGCGGCGAGCGTGTTGGCGGTCGCAAGGCCGAAATCGTTGTGGCAATGGACGCGCAGCTTCGCGCCGGTCGCCGCCTTGATGGTCCTGACCATGTAGTTGATCAGCGACGGCTTGGCGACGCCGACGGTGTCGTTGAGCAGGATCGTGTCGGCGCCCGCTTCATGGGTGCGGCCGGCGACGTCGATCAGGAAGTTCATGTCGGTGCGGGGTGCATCGGTGAAGCCGAGGGTCACGCGCTTGACGCCCGAATCCTTTGCGAGCTTGACGGAATCGACGGCCTTCTGGGCAATGTCCTCGACCGTCGCGCCGGCCTCGCCCATCATCCATTTGCGGGGCGTGGTGA
>OUNM010083411.1_pt1 | contig 10569 bp, 16 predicted proteins | sample 1769961 | NCBI WGS metagenome assembly OUNM01 (sample SAMEA3914820, study PRJEB12502) | metagenome | biome: forest; material: soil | place: USA | collected 2012-03-12 | depth 0.3 m
CGGCTCGTGGTGGACGATGCGCTGGTAGTTCTCGAAGATGTCGTACTTCTCCTCGGTGAACGTATCCGGCTCTAGCGTGACGGTGAAGACATGGTCTGGAGACGGGGGGGTCTTGAGAACCTCGGCCTCGGGCTCGTGGACCCTCTCGACCAGATCGAAGACGTTGCGGCGCCTCCTGGCCTCGGCGCGGGATCGAGGGTGCAGGCGGGCCGCCTCCCTAGGATAGGTGTCGCCGATGATGTGGCGGTTGAACCGGTTCACGGCTTGACGTTGGTCCTTGGTGGGCCTGAACTGGGTCGAGTCCAGACGGAGGGTGTAGTGTGGGCAGCAAGAGTGTCTCTGATTCGGCCGGTACAAGAGAGTACCGGAGCGCCTCCAGCACCTGTCGACCAGCTTCTGGTAAAAGGCCGGCGTCAGGGAGGTTGCTATGGCATAATAGGAATAACCTGCAGAGACCAGCTGTTAGACATCGTCATGGGGCATGGGCATACCCCAGCCAGAGGAGTGGGGGACAAGATGGGACTGATCGGCGGGTTTCTGGGCAGTTCTCGGACACTTTACAGAAATGAGGCGACGGGCATGATGGTGTTACTGGCAGGAGGAGGAAGATTCACGTTTTGTGGACTGACCGCTGCGAGTCCCGCGACAGTATCCGCACTCGGACGAGTTGCTATATCCTAATGTTTTGGTGGCAACTGTCAGTATGGTGTTACACAGCCTGAGAGTTTTAAGACTGATAATCCATCCCGCTGTGTACTACTGTGGGGTCTGGGACTCGGGGTTGGGGAAGGCATCCGCAACGGAGCTCCAGCCTCCCGTCCCGCCGCGGACACAGCACACGTGATGAGAAACAGAGATGCGAAGAGACGAGACGGCATTTACACAAACGTAATCGCCATGTTGAGCATGGGGCCATCCAGGGGGGGCGTCTCGTGGCGGCGGCTGAAGGTCTGACTGATGGAAAAGGCGAGACAGCGCTGGCTGAGTGGGGGCTGATTCTGCGGAGAAGGATCCTGGGGCCGCGAGGCGTGCTTGGGCTGCGTGGACAGAAACGGGGGCCAGCAGATCGGGAGCAGCATCGGCCACTAGGCGCAGAATGCGGGAGGAGATCGCGTGGCCGCCGGGCCCGGCTGGCCAACGGCAAGGTGGCATTGACGCACATGGCCCCGATGGTTGGGTGAGATGGCTTGAAACGTCGGGACTCACCGATTGGAAAAAGGAACGAGTACCGTGCTACAGCGTCATCAGGGGTCTGCATGTCTGGCTGGTCCATTTCCATGCTGCCCTAAGCTTCCTAAGCTGGCGCTGTGGGACCAGGGCGGGTAACGTTTTAGGGCCTGCGCAAGCTTCCAGGTTCTCCGGGGCCGGACAGGACCGGGGCGGCGGGGCAGCCTGGCAAGGCGCAAGGGCCGCAGCCGAGGCGGCGTCGGACGGCAGGCGTCGTGGCGAGGCTTGGTTGTGGTGTCGGTTGCCGGGCTCGATCGAGTCCTGGGGTTCAGCTGAAAGAGATGAGAAGAAGAGATGGTGAGGTCGACTGCTGGCACGGCCAAACTCAGGGGTTGCACGTCCCAACGGCCGGCAAGCCTGGCGGGCGGGGGTGACCGGCCCGGAGATGGGAGGGGCCGGCTCGGGTGTCAAACGTGAAGCGGCCACTTTCCACTTTGGGGCTGCAGGAGTGCTGCCGCGTGGCGTGTAATCTAGAGTCCCAACTCGTGTTCCGCCTGGGCAGAAGGGAGGTCCTGTAAAGGGTAGCGCGTGCGTCTGCGTGCGCGGTGCGGTGCTATGCAGAGCGGTGAAACAAGCCGGCGGGGCGCGCGAGGGCAGGGCTGGAGACGCGCTGGCGGCCTGGATGGGATGGAAGCCTAGAATCCTGGAATCCTGGGCTCGGAATCGGCGCTGTGCGGTGCTCGCTGCGTGGTGTGAGTGGTGTGTGTGAGGGTGTCTCTGTTTGTTGAGAATTCAAGATCACCCGACCTGGATCGGCCAATGCCCCGCACTTGAGCTCCGAGCCAGCGTGGGGGAGCGAGGCTGCAGGATGACGGCGCGCTGGGTGTCCAGTGATGCCGCAGGGCAGATGGCAGATGGCAAATGAAAATGGCAAATATGCCCGTCGACGTTGACGATGCTGCGGGCGTGCCGTGACGCTCTGGGTGCTGATGGCTGCTGAATGGCTGGCGGGCTCGGAAGGGAACGGGTGCGCGGCGGCTTGGAATGCCTGGACGGCCTGGAAGCAACCTGGAAGTTTTGGCCATTTGGCCAGCGCAGCGCCTGACCCCCACCACTGCCGGCACCGTTTCGCCCTGCGAGTGCTGAAAGAGGCCCAGTCCAGCGATGCCCCGCATTCCCGCAGCGCCGTGACCGGGGCCACGTCCCGGCATGACAGAACCACGCAACGGCGCAACGAATCGCCGTTGCCAGAGCATTCGCGAACTGAATAAAATTAGTCTTGTGGGGGGAACGCATCCCGAGGTTGGCTGCTTTCACCCACGGCAATTTTCTGACACTTTTTATCTCCGCCAGAAGTCCGAGTGCTGTGGTCGGTTTCTGTCTCGAGTCGCTGCTGGTCGCCTTGTTCCCTTGGCACGTGCGCGATCAGCAGCACAGTGCGGGGTCCATGAGATGGACCTCGAGACAGAACTTGGAGGGGCAAGCTGCCATGAACAGCAATGCAGGACGGAGCAAAGAGATCAGAGGAAAACTTCTTCTGTCTGGAGTGGAACGACTACGCAGTATCTAGACCGAGAACCCCCCCATCTTTTCGAGCTATGCTCCCAGATCTGCAGATGCAACATGCTTCGAGGTGGCCCGGGCCGAGTCTTCCTTCGCCCCTCGCCCCTCCAACCACTTCACACACGCACACAGTACGCTCTTGCATCGGCTGTTAGCGAATCTCCAACAGCGACTTGCTGGCTCCGTGGGTCGACGACTTCCGTCTGCCTCGCTGCCGGCGGCGTCGGTGACTCCCACACCATATGCAAAAGCTCCCTGGAATACCACCACACTTGTGCTACCAATGATCTTTCGGATCGATCTCTGCCAACCCGTTTCCGCCTGTGTGGCCCCCGCTTATTCTGTCTGTGTGCCCGGGCGGCTTTCAACAATTCTGATCCCTGTGGGATGGCGGCTGCGTGTCTGGGATAGGGCCCCAGCGCCGGGAGGACACAACCCCCGGTCACCGACGAGATTCGACTGAGACTGTTCGACTGGCTCACTGGCAGCACCGAAGTCCTCCGAGCTCCGTGCAAGTACCACCAGAGGTACCGCAGCATTTCCTTCTGGATGCAGTAATACCCCACAGTCGCACATGGACTAGACCCACCCAGCGTTTTTGGATGTCAGCCCGTTCGTTCACAATTGGCAAAAATTTTGGTTCTATTGTCGAACCTTGCCTCTTTTCTCACCCCTCGTCGTGCCCTCCCCTCCGTTCTCCCCATCCCCATCCACCGGGCCCTGCCCACGTCTGCCTCCGTCATATGGCCATCGCCCCGACGCCATGTGGGTACCCTCTTTGGGAAGAACATCCAGCCAGAAGCTACCCCTGCCGCCGCACCAGGTGCGTGCAGCGGACAGGTCGGCCTGCAGGGAGCTGCTTGCTAGCCTCCAGTCTTTCGCCTCGATGCGCTCGGCCGGAACAGAGACTTCCCTCTTTTTGACATGTACCTGACATTGTACCTTGGGTAGAGTATAAAGACCAACTCTAATTTCCCCCCGGGATCCTCCCCCTCCATCTCGAGCTGGGGGCACCAACAGCCCGCCCTCTAGGATCCAGAAGCGGTCTCTCTTTGCACGGTCCCGTCTGTCCTGTCGTCTGTCGTCTGTCGTCTGTCTGTCCACGCACTCGGTCAGTCAGTCCAGCATACCTGATTCACGCAGGCACTGCCTTGCGCAAGGCATCTCTGCCCACCGCCCTGGTTCCTTCGTGCCGCATCACCATCTGCCTTTTTTGCTGCCTTTTTTCTCTTCATTTCTCTTTTTTTTTCTTGCAGCCCGCCTTGCAGCACGGTGCCTCCTGCATACCCGCCCTCCGTCTGCAGCGCCCACCGCGAAATTGTTGCGTAGTTGTTGCCTGCCCTGTGGTGTGGCCAACTCCCGTCATCGCTCAATTCCTGGCTGCCAAGCGCGTTCGCGTAAAGAGCCAAAAAGTCTGTTTCGACGCCAGCGTTGCGCAACCTCGACGCCTCGACGCCTCGGCGCCTCTCATCCGACCACGAACCAGAACCCGCGATCACACCCTCCTTCCTTGGTCCGAGAGCCCTCGCTGTCGAATTCAGGTTCACATTCGCTTGTGTTCCCCCCTCCCGAGCGTCGCCCGAAATCCCCTTCCGCAGCGAAACCGGCCGTTACACGAGACCTCTGCGCTTGCAGCCAGGCGTCGGCGCCGTTCACTCGTTGAATCCTCCGTCGGCCACCTCGCCTTGTTCAGACAGCATCCGGTACACTCGCGATACTTCCAGAAAGCCCGTGCAGTGGCTTCCGTTCGTTCCGCCCCCGACCCGGAGCCGTCAAACCCCAAATCCCGGCGCCAAATCCGACCGGTGAAAGCAAGTCGACGACAACCCTTGTCTAGCACAACTCACCGCCCATCTCATCCCGATATTAGAGCCACGACCATGCCATCAACGTCTTGTTAAGGCCAGGTCACCCTCTTTCCACTTTTCCAGGTGCCTTCTGCGACTGCGGACCCCTCCGCAACCCCCCAAGTCCGTTTCCCTCTACAATTGGCTGGGACTTTTCGGGGCACGTCCGACCTTGAATTGCCGGAATCTTATTGGGAACATGGCGGCAAGCGGGAACAGTCGCTCTATGGAGTCACGGACGGGAAGGTGTAATCAGAGTGAGTTGCCCCGCACCCTACAAATGGAAATCCTCCATCCAGACCAGCGACGAGCTCGGAGCTTGGGGCGCGGATCTGGGAAGATGCTGCACGGAAATGCACAAGGCTGTTCACCTGCCTTCTCTCCTCCCCAAATCATGCAAGTCAAAAACTGACTTGTCCCTTCTTCCCCCCCTCTCGCAGGATACAACTCGAAAAACGAGCGCCTGGTCGCCGGCGTGGTTCCCCTTACGGCGGACAAGTCATACGTGATGCTGATCCAGTCGACGCGGCGCAAGGGCTGGGTGCTGCCCAAGGGCGGCTGGGAGCTGGACGAGGAGTGCCACGAGGCGGCAGCCCGCGAGGCCTGGGAGGAGGGCGGCATCCTGGTACAGATCGACTACGACCTGGGCGACATCCACGAGACGGGCCCGCGCAAGAAGTCGTCGTCCTCGTCGTCCTCGTCTTCTTCCAAGGTGTCCAAGGACCCGTCCAAGGATGGAAAGGAAAAGGGCCGCTCGCTGTACCGCTTCTACGAGGTCACCGTCACGAGCGAGGAGGCCGACTGGCCCGAGAGGGAGAAGCGCGAGCGCCAGTGGTTCACCTTTGCCGAGGCCAAGGAGCTGCTGAAGGACCGCCCGGAGCTGCAGACGGCGCTGGAGCGCTCCACCATGAAGAGGTAGCCTCGGGGCCGGCCATGTCGAGGGATGGGCTGCCTGTTGTCTACCCACTTCCCGTTGTGCGGCCATGTATCTTGGGCCGCTGGGATCCTTGAGCTGCTGTCTCTTCCTTCGTTCTGCTCTCAAGGTATCACTCTCGATATGGCAAAGAGGTTTCTTTCTGGGTTCTCCCAGGTTCTGTTTTCACTCTGCATTTTTCTGTTTGGCGGTCTTGTCTTTGTTCTTTTTCACACAGTTGCCCCAAAAAGGAGGAGTCCCTACAGGTCCAAAGGGCCACTGTAAACCTCCCACGCTCGCGCGACAGAGAGGCAACATGGCCGGCATGCTCCTTCTGTTGGGTTGTCGTTCAACGGGAACGGAGGGGAATTGGTCACCCCTCCGCAGGACTGGCTGCGGGCTAATTTGCATCTGGCTCTGGGAGTTTGCGGGGGCGGGCTATGATAGATTTGGTTTTGCGTTTTGTGTTTTCCCCTCCCCGCCTCCCCCGTCTCTCTCTCTCCCTCCTCCGGGCGTACAGATACACATTGGGATGGGCATTCACGGGCAGGTCACGTCTTTGTTTCCGGGGCGCTCCCGGTGGTTGAGAAAAAGAAATCATCATCAAAAATGACGTGGCGGTTGGGCGGTGCTCTTGAAACGAGCGAATTGCATTGTCCGGGGTCTTGGGTTCGCGGTGCGGTGCTATTACCTAGAGGGGAGGGCAGGACAAGAGCCTCCTGATGCTGTCAAGCAAAGTAACAGTAATGCATGCTATCACTTCCACTTCAAACTTGCTTCAGCTCGATTCCATGGGTTTCTTGAGAGACTCGGTTTGGGTCATGGGCACGCTTTTGAGCTGCCCGAGTCTCAAGGTGGGATGCACCTTCCCCGTGGACACCCACCTGCCTCCTCAAGGTCCAAACTGGGTAGAGTAAGGGTTGCTCCTTCTGCCTCAATCATGTTGGGTTCTGCATGGATAGAAGTTCTCACACTCTGCCTCCTTCTTGCTCCTAAGGAAGCTCCGTGCTGAAAACATCCATCCGCTCTCCTTGGTCCACGCCATCCTGCTCTCCCTGCCATCAATGCCTCGGATATCTCTTGATTGTGCGGTCTTGATGGGCCAGCAGCTGCCGCCACGCCACCGACTTGCTTGGAAGTGCAATGCTGACTGCCTCGGTGGACCTGGGAAGCATCAGAGTGGCCGGGAAGACGCCGAACCTGACACTTTCGATGTCCAGCTCCCTGACGATTGGCCTCCCTCCCTCATGGCCCGAAGCACCAACCGCAGAAGAGCTACGCCACGCTTCTTCCACTGGCAAAATTTGGATCTCAAAGACCGGCTCTTGCCAAATCGACATGCTCAGTCTGATCAATAACCAAGTCCCCGACGCCACAAGTTTGGACCCAAACATCATGACTGCCATCGCCGGGTTTCTCCCGGAATGCTCAGTAAGTAGCCTCATTGTTGGGCTTGAACTCTGCTAACGTTCCAGGTTTGGCAATACACAGGCCTCGAGCTTCGGACAAATCATGCTCCCCACGATGCATCGGACCAGGACCACGCACAAGCTTCATACTTTCTCCACCATCCCGACCTTTCATCAGAGATGATTGCGCCACCCCACACCCCATGGGCTCAATTTCAGGGGTTGACATGCATAGTTAGCTACGACTTCCGGCCACCGAACAGCAAAACAAACAGCAAGGCAAAGGGCAAGGCAAAGGGCAAGGCACAAGATGCGGAACACCCGCCTCTCAACTCCCCGGATTTGACACAACATGCAGAGGAAGAACCTCCAAGTCATGCTTACGGCCTCAGAAGCAACCCTAAACGAACCAGAAAAGCAACTGTCGCCCAAGAAGAAACCAATAACGTGGTCCTCGCTTTGCCGTCGACATCACGTACCCAGTCTGAGCCAAGCCACGACGACCACGAAGAGGAGGACATGGAGCTGTTGGTCTCAGAAGCAATTGGAGAGATGGCTTGTCTCTTGGACTTTGGGTTTCGGAAACTCGTTGGCGTTAAAGGAGCCTCTCCGGGTATGAGAACCGTCAAGCGCACGCGGTCGCCCGCCTTGGTCAACATCGCCCCAGCTGTTTGGGATCTTCAGTATCTTCAGGCAAGACCTCTTATCTAGCTCCCATCGACTCTCGCTGACCACACCCACAGATGATGTCTATCCACGCACAAGCCATCCCATCTATTGTAGCTGGGATCGCTCGCTTGAGGCACGCCCATTCTGCGAGCCTGCGGGAGAAGGTGGTCAGCATTAGCCGCAAAGAAAGAGGGGGCAACGGCAGTCAGGGCCCCGAAGACCCTGACGCTGATGGCCCCGACGAAGTGAAGAGGCGATTGTGGCTACTGTGCCAGACTTGCATCCGGCCTGAGCCAATCAAAGGACACCAGATCAGAAGCAAAGTCAACGAAACTGCGGTGGACCAGCCGCCATCTCAACTTCTTGCAGGGCGAGAACCGGAGACTCTTCCACACTACCTTGATGATCTCGATAGTGAAGCTCTCATTTTCGCGGAGAATTACGGCCTGATAGATCAGGACAACAGCCCGTACGACGTCTTACTTGAGCTATCACCTGAGTCAAGCTACCCTGAGGTGGCCGGTCAGCTGCCGGTCGAGAAACCCTACATGTTGGAGGATGGGGAACCATCCTCGGACGACTGGACACGCAGCTCTGAGGGGGATTACTTCTACACTGACGGACAAGGAAACGTGTATCCCGTCGAGAGACAAGAGATTCCGGAAGACGAACCGGCCGATTGGCCATCGACCCCGCAACTCGTCGACTCTGAAGGGTTCGACCACGAGGAGGATGAGGGAGAAGTTCCTTGGGATGAAGGTGTGAACGAAGCATATATTATGTACCATGAAGTCCAACATTGGTCTGCTGTTCCAGGCGTCCAAATCCACCCAGTGGATGGTGCCGGCCGGTTCCCGCCGCTGCCACCCCTCGACGAGTCCCTTGACAACTGGGGAGATTGAGTCGGATCGAGTCCAGAACCCTCCATCAAACACGGTCGTTTAACCTGTCTAATCCGCCAATGACGAAAGCCAAAGTCGTCCCACCCTCGCGGCCAACCCGACAACGCCAAAACGCTCAGCATGCAACTTCTCCGAGTCTTGAATCCATTCGATGGCCGGCAAAGTCGATTTTCCCGTGCACGAGGACATGGTTGTCGTTCCTTCTCTCGCGCTTCCTCTTGTCTCATGTGGCTAGGCCCCTTGGCCACCCAAATTCCGTCGTCGACGTTGAGATACGAGATTCACACGGAAATTCCCACCGGCTCATTCCCGATCTTGCCCATCCATGACAGGCGCGAGCAGAGCGTTACTTTTTTGCTGCGGGCTTCTTCTTCTCCTTCTTGGCCTTTTGTTCGGGTTTCAGGGTGGCGTGGTGGATGTACCATAGCAGCACGCACTGCAGGATGACGGCGACTAGGACGATGAGGAGGATGGTGAAGAGAATCGGCTGGTCGTTGAGCACGGCGACGGCCTCAGGTGTGGCGCCGATCTTGCCGAACCAGTCGAACTGCCCCATGGCGTCGCTGAGTTGTTCCGGTTGGGTATGAAGGGAGGAGGCTGAGAGGCGCGGCGGTTGAGGGATCGAGTTGATGTTCAAGTCGGCGCTTGGAGTGGGTGGGCCGCCAGCGGAGTATTAATGTTGTTGGGATTCAACTAGGGCGGTCGCCTGCGCCGTGGCAAATAATTGGGATGAAGATAAGGGAGAGGGAGGTATTACAAGATGTAGTCGTCTACGAAGGAGGAGGAGGCCGGAAAGAGGTGAACCCAGGAAAACGGGAGAGAGAGGCAAGAAATGGGGACAAATGGTGGGCCACTGGGGCCTGACCAGATGAAACTGCAGACGTCACAATGAAGCCCAGGCCAGCAAAGGGGTTGCAATTCCCCTGTCCTCCCACGGGCTGCCAGTGCCTGAGCAGATCTCGGGATGCGGGTCTGGTCTGGGGTCGTCTTGGTCTCTGAGCCGCTGCACCGGCGGCAAGAAACCGCCAAGAGGGGGTCGGATCCTCGCGTGTGTTTCAGGGCTGCGCCAGAAGTCGAACGATTGGGTTAGGTAAGCCGGGGGACGGCGGGGGGGCTGATTGGCTGGGAAGTGTGCATCCATCCGAAGTGACGAACGCCGGCTGCGTTGCCTGGATCTGCCTGTTCGGGCCTTGTGCGAGTGCAGAGTACAACAGTGATCAGCGAACAGAATAACGTTATTCGCGAAGCATGTTCCTGGGTGTTGATGGCGGAGGACAGACAAGATGTTGGGATGATCACATGACGAGTCAGGTGACACCTCTTCCCACCCGACCCGCTGATCGCGAGGGCGGGAGTATGGATGCCCTGAAAGTTAGGCACCCACAAGGCACCCTCCCCTGCATCCCGCTCCGCGGCCCACGCCCTGTGGCAGGCCCCACGACAGCCAAGCTTAGACCAAAAAAATTGCTGGTGCCGTCCGATGTGAATTGCAAGCAGCAGTTCGGCGGGTGTTGAGGTTTGCTTGCAGCCGAGAAATAATTATCTAGACCCGGCGCCACACCGCACCGTGACCACCGCACCACACCACGGCCGCCGAGCACACCACACCAGCAGCCACCGGGGTGCGGCCGAAAGTCAATTGACCCCGAGAGCGATGAGCGTAGCACGACCGGCCGCCAGGAGGCTCGTCTCCGGGCGTCTGGCCTCAGGGCCGGGTGCTGCCGTGTGCATCGGGGCTTGGTCGACGACAGTCACAGCACCCGCAGCAGCATCGACGACAACACCGGCGCCGTGCCGCCAGTTCCACACCTCGCCCCAGCTGTCCGGGAGGCGGCGGCCCCGTTTCGCCAATGTGAGCGCCGCCAGCATGGGCCTCGTCGACGAGAAGCGCATCGAGGCGCGCATCGACAAGTTCACCGCGACCAAATTCCCCAAGTACACCGACGCCGAGCTCGAGCACCTGAGCACGCGGTACTCGCCCAAGCAGATCGCCGCCCTCAAGGCCGGCGAGGCCGCCATCGACCCGCGCGACCTGACCGTGCAGGGCCGCCTGCGTACCGACCCCTTCCAGATACCCTACATCGACGACTTTGCCGAGA
>OUNM010087892.1_pt1 | contig 10569 bp, 11 predicted proteins | sample 1769961 | NCBI WGS metagenome assembly OUNM01 (sample SAMEA3914820, study PRJEB12502) | metagenome | biome: forest; material: soil | place: USA | collected 2012-03-12 | depth 0.3 m
GATGAAGGCCGGATGCGCGATGTTGACGATGTCGAGCAGCCCGAAGGAGATGCCGACGCCGATCGAGACGGCCGCGTAGAAGCCTCCCAGCAGCAGGCCAGAGACGACAGCATTCATCAGCAGATCGAAAGACACGTCCAGCTTCTGGTTCCTCCCGGAACGTGGCGGTTTTCCGCCTTGGCCGTAGTGTGCGACAGATCGATCCCGATGTCATTGCGAATGCTTGCGGAGCGCGTTACCAAATCCCAATCATGACCGTCGATCGCGTCTGGCAGAATTGCCGCCTCGCCACCCTCGCCCCGTCCCGCCCCGGCCTCGGCCTGGTCGAGCATGGGCTGATCGCCGCCGAGAGCGGCCGCATCGTCTATGCGGGTCCCGCCGGGGAGGCGCCGACGGGACTCGATGCGCGCGAGACGATCGACTGTGCCGGCCGCTGGATCACCCCGGGCCTGGTCGACTGCCACACGCACCTCGTCTATGGCCGCGACCGTGCCGAGGAATTCGAGTTGCGTCTCGCAGGTGCGAGCTACGAGGAGATCTCGCGCCGCGGCGGCGGCATTGCGTCGACTGTGAAGGCGACGCGCCTCGCCAGCGAGGACGAGCTGGTGGCGAGCGCCCTGCCCCGGCTCGACGCGCTGATCGCCGAGGGCGTCACCACCATCGAGATCAAGTCGGGCTACGGCCTCGACCTCGAGACCGAGAGCCGCCAGCTGCGTGCGGCGCGGCGGCTGGCCCGCGAGCGCAGGATCGACGTGCACACCAGCTTCCTGGGTGCGCACGCCATGCCGCCAGAGGCCAAGGGCGACACCTCGGCCTATATCGACACAGTCTGCCGCATGCTGCCGCCCATCGCGGCCGAGGGACTGGCCGATTCGGTCGACGCCTTCTGCGACAACATCGGCTTCACCCACGAGGAGACTACGCGCGTCTTCGAGACGGCGAAGAAGCTGAAGCTGCCGGTCCGGCTGCATGCCGACCAGCTGGCCAACCTGCATGGCGCGGCACTCGCGGCAAAGTACGGCGCGCTCTCGGCCGACCATCTCGAACGCACCGACGAGGCGGGCATCGCGGCCATGAAGGCCGCCGGCACCGTGGCCGTCATCCTGCCCGGCGCCTACTACTTCATACGCGAGACGCAGCTGCCACCGATCGAGGCGATGCGCCGCCACGGCGTGCCGATCGCCATCTCGACCGACTGCAATCCCGGCTCCTCGCCGCTCACCTCGCTGCTGCTGACGATGAACATGGGCGCCACCCTGTTCCGCCTCACCGTCGACGAATGCATCGCCGGCGCCACGCGCGAGGCGGCCAAGGCGCTCGGAATGTGGGACCGCAAGGGCAGCCTCGAGGCCGGCAAGGATTGCGATCTCGCGATCTGGGACGTCGAACGCCCGGCCGAACTGGTCTATCGCATCGGCTTCAATCCGCTTCACTCCAGGGTCTGGCAAGGAAATTGGCAGGGTAACGCATGACACGCATCGACAACGAACGGGTGATCCGCGCCGCGACGGGCACCGAGATCACGGCCAAGAGCTGGCTCACCGAAGCGCCGATGCGCATGCTGATGAACAATCTCGATCCCGGCGTCGCCGAGAAGCCCGGCGAGCTGGTGGTCTATGGCGGCATCGGCCGCGCCGCGCGCGACTGGGAGAGCTTCGACCGCATCGTGGCGAGCCTGAAGAAACTCGAGAACGACCAGACGCTGCTGGTGCAGTCGGGCAAGCCGGTCGGCGTGTTCCGCACCCACGCCGATGCGCCGCGCGTGCTGATCGCCAACTCCAACATCGTGCCGCACTGGGCGACGCTCGACTATTTCAACGAGCTCGATCGCAAGGGCCTGATGATGTACGGCCAGATGACCGCGGGCTCGTGGATCTACATCGGCAGCCAGGGCATCGTGCAGGGCACCTACGAGACCTTCGTCGAGATGGGCCGGCGGCACTTCGGCGGCAGCCTGAAAGGCAAGTGGATCCTGACCGCGGGTCTAGGCGGCATGGGCGGCGCGCAGCCGCTCGCCGCGGTGATGGCGGGCGCGTCGTGCCTGGCCGTCGAGTGCCAGCCCTCGCGCATCGAGATGCGGCTGCGTACGCGCTACCTCGACAAGCAGGCCAAGACGCTCGACCGGGCGCTGGCGATGATCGAGGCCTCCCACAAGGAAGGCAAGCCGGTCTCGGTCGGCCTGCTGGGCAATGCCGCCGACATCTTCCCCGAGATCGTGAAGCGCGGCATCAAGCCCGACGCCGTCACCGACCAGACCTCGGCGCACGATCCGATCAACGGCTATCTTCCGAAGGGCTGGTCGCTCGGCGACTGGCAGCAGCGCCGCGAGAGCGACCCGAAGGCGGTCTCCAAGGCCTCGCGCGCCTCGATGGTCGAGCATGTGAAGGCCATGCTCGACTTTCACCGCATGGGCATTCCCGTCGTCGACTACGGCAACAACATCCGCCAGATGGCGTTCGAGGAAGGGCTGAAGGACGCCTTCGACTTCCCGGGCTTCGTGCCCGCGTACATTCGCCCGCTGTTCTGCCGCGGCATCGGCCCGTTCCGTTGGGCAGCCCTGTCGGGCGATCCCGAGGACATCTACCGCACCGACGCCAAGGTGAAGGAGCTGCTGCCCGACAACAAGCACCTGCACAACTGGCTCGACATGGCCCGCGAGCGCATCGCCTTCCAGGGCCTGCCGGCGCGCATCTGCTGGGTCGGCCTGGGCGACCGCCATCGCCTCGGCCTCGCCTTCAACGAGATGGTGGCCAAGGGCGAGCTCAAGGCGCCGATCGTGATCGGCCGCGACCATCTCGATTCGGGCTCGGTCGCCTCGCCCAACCGCGAGACCGAGTCGATGAAGGATGGATCGGACGCGGTATCCGACTGGCCCATGCTGAACGCGCTGCTCAATTGCGCGAGCGGCGCCACCTGGGTGTCGCTGCATCACGGCGGCGGCGTTGGCATCGGCTACTCGCAGCATGCCGGCATGGTGATCGTGGCCGACGGAACGCCCGACGCGGCGCGCCGCCTCGAGCGCGTGCTTTGGAACGACCCGGCCACCGGCGTGATGCGCCACGCCGATGCGGGCTACGAGGACGCCGTCGCCTGCGCCCGGGAAAAGGGCCTCGACCTGCCGGGCATCCTCTAGATCAGGACGCCTTGACCTTCTTCTTGCCGGGCAGCACGACGTCGCGGCTCAGGTTGTCGTGCGTGTCGTCCATGCGGCGGTAGTCGATCGTCAGCTCTTCGTCGAGCCCGATGTCCTTGATCGCATAGTAGGTGACGTCGCCGTCGTCGGAATGCAGGTTCGGCGTCGGTGAATGGTTCATGTACCAGCCGACGGAGATGCGCAGGAAATCGATCGGCGCCCAGTAGCCACCGGTCGTCCTGATGCCGAAACGCTTGTAGAGATGGGCATGACGCGAGCCGTGCGCCTTCTGCAGGGGCACCCACTCGCTGTCCTCGGGCGACCAGACCCGCACGAACTCGCCCTTCTTGATGGGGATGTCCGTGAAGCAGCCGACGCCGTCGATGCCGGACGGGCGCAGGTACATCAGCGCCTTGCTCCACTTTTTCTTCTTACGCTTACTCATATGCCGGAGACTCGTGGGTGAAAATGAGAGGGCCGTGTTGTGCCCTCGCCCGCCGCGAAGTGCAACCGTTGCCGCTACTCGATCACCTCGGTGATTGTCATTCAATCACCTCGTCGGCGATCGCCAGCACCGATTGCGGCACGACCACGCCAATGGCTTTCGCCGCCTTCAGGTTGACGACCAGTTGGAAGGTGGTCGGCTGCTCGACCGGCAGGCTGCCGGGCCTGGCTCCTTTCAGGATCCTGTCGATGTATCCCGCCGTCTGGCGGTAGCGGCGTTCCTGGCTGGAGCCATAGGTCATGAGCGCGCCGGCGTGGGCAAAATCTTCCAGTCCCGTCATGATCGGCAGCCGCAGCCGTATCGCCTCGGCCACGATCGTCCCCTTGAGCGCGCCCGTGAGCGGATCTTCGAGAATGAACAGGCTCGTTGCCCCTGCGGCGACCAACGCCTCGAGGCGCGCCGCGGTGAAGTCTTCCCGCTTCCTCATCTCGAGACGCTCGAGCGCCACATCGACCCGGTCGGCGGCGGCACTCAGTTCCTTGAAGGCGAGCGCGGTGTAGGGCGTGTCGGGATTCATCACCACGCCGATCCGCTTCTGGCCGGGCACGACCGACAGCAGCAGTTGAAGCTGTTTGCTCTTGAACTCCGTCGACTGGCCGCTAAGCCCGGTGATGTTGCCGCCCGGCCGCGCGAGGCTCTGGACCAGGCCCGCGCCGACGGGATCGCCGACGGTGGAGAACACGATCGGCAAGGTGGCCGTCGCCTCCTTCAATGCCTTGGGTGCCAGCGTGCCCCACCCCGCCACCAGCACGTCGGGCCTGGCTTGCACGAGCTCGGCGGCGAGTGCCGCAAGCCGCGCGGGATCGCCGCCGGCGGATCGATAGAGGACGGACAGGTTCGTGCCGTCGACATAGCCCAGTTCCCGCAACGCCCTGGTCAGCGGCGAGATGTCCTCGCCCTGCTCGAGAGAGAGGAAGGCAATGCGATAGACCCGGGGCTGCGCGACGGCCGCGAACGGGCGTGTTGCCGCAGCACCGGCGGCAAGACCCAAAAGAGTACGGCGCCGCATCAGAAGAACCGCAGTCGCTGGCCCAAGCCAAGCCGTTCGGCCTTCGTGAGCATCGCATGGCCGAGCGCGATGTCCGACAGAGACAGGCCACGATGCCATAGCAGATTCGTCTCGTCGTCGCTCTCGCGGCCGGGCTTCAAGCCCGCGACGATCTGGCCGAGCTCGGCGTGCAGGGTCTGCTCCGACAGCCTACCGGTCTCGACATGCGCGCGCAGGCTGCCGAACTTGCCGCCCTTGCACTGGCCCCAGTCGTCGACCACCAGCTTGTCCATGATGTCGGCGTCCTCGATGCAGCTCTGCCAGTCGTCGGTGACGACGATCTTCTTCTGGAGGTCCGCGCGCAGCTTCTCGCCGAAGGCGTCGCGGCTTTCCTTGCGGCGAGAGTGCACGCGGATCTCGTCGAAATCGAACAGATGGTCGAGCAGGCGGACGTTCCAGTAGGCCGTGCCGCGCGCGCCGATGTGGCCCAGCACCCGCGAGCCCTTGCGCGCCAGGTACTTGGCGCCGATCGCAGTCACCGCGCCGGTGCGCATGTCGGTGATGCCGCCGGCTTCGATGAAGGCCTTGGGCATGCCGTTGTGCGGGTTGAACAGCACCAGCACGCCGAACTCCGACGGGTAGCCGAGCTTGTAGTTGTCGACGAAGTCGCCCACGACCTTGACGCCCGCCGAGTCGATCGAGCCGCCGATGGCGCCGCGCAGTACGTTGAAATGGCCGCGCGCCACGCCGGGCTCGATGTGCATGCGCGGCTCGATCACCGTCTCGCCGCGCCCCTGGGCGGCCAGGCTGGTCTCGATCGCCCCCAGGATCTCGTCGTCGGTGATTTTCAGGGCCTCGATGTCGCGGCGGTTGAGATAGGAAATGTAGATCGCTGTCATGTGTGCCCCTACAATGCGCCATGGCGCTGCTCGAACTCCAGAACTTCTCCTGCGGCTATGGCGAGATGATCGCGGTGCGCGACCTCGCCTTCACAGTCGATGCAGGGCAAATCCTGGCCCTGCTGGGACCTAACGGCGCCGGCAAGACTTCTACGATCATGGCCATCATGGGCCACGTGCAGATCAAGACCGGCAGCCTCGCCGTCGGCGGCACCGACATCACCCGCCTGCCCGCGCTGAAACGCCCCGAGCTTGGCCTCGCCCTGGTGCCCGAAGGCCGCCGCCTGTTCTCCGACCTCACGGTCGCGGAGAACCTGACCGTCGGCGGCTACAGCCATTCCCGCACCGACGAGAAGGGCCGCCTCGCCAAGGTCTACGACCTCTTCCCGCGCCTGGCCGAGCGCCGCACCCAGCTCGCGGCCTCGCTGTCGGGCGGCGAGCAGCAGATGCTGGCGATCGGCCGCGCGCTGATGTCGGGGCCGAAGCTGCTGCTGGTCGACGAGCTCTCGCTCGGCCTGATGCCCAAGATGGTCGACCTCTGCATCGGCGCGCTGCAGAAGCTCAACAAGGAAGAGGGCCTCGCCATCGTCCTGGTCGAGCAGAACACCGCGCGCGCGCTGGAGATCGCCCACCAGGTCTGCGTGCTCGCCTCCGGCCGCAGCGTCTTCACCGGCCCCGCCGAGACCGCCCGCCGCGACGTCGACCTGCTGCATTCCTACACCGGTATCGCCGCCTGACATGAAGCGCAGCACTTTCCTCCGGCTGGCCGGCGCCGGCGTCCTTGCCGTGCCGTTCGCCGCCAACGCCCAGAAGACGGCGAACGCGGTCGTGGGCCTCCTCACGACCGTGACGTTCGATGCCGGCGTGCTCGACGCGATCCGCAAGGGCCTGGGCGAGCGCGGCTATGTCGAGGGCCGCAATCTCACCGTCATCGTCCGCTCGGCGGAGGGCAAGCTCGACCGCCTGCCGGCGCTGGCGGCGGAGCTGGTCGCCGCCAAGGTCTCCGTCCTCATGGGCGTCGGCGGGCCGATCCCGGCACGCTCGGCGATGGCCGCCACCCACACGATCCCGATCGTCTTCGCCTATGGCGGCGAGCCGGTGATCGACGGCCTCGTGGCGAGCTTCAACCGGCCGGGCGGCAACGTGACCGGCGCCACCTTCATCGGCACGTCGCTGGTCGCCAAGCGGCTGCAGCTGTTGCGCGAACTGCTGCCTCACATGGCCGAGGTGGCACTGCTTGTGAATCGAAAGTCCACCCTGGCAGGGCCACAGATCAAGGACACCGAAGGTGCCGCGCAGACGATGGGGCTTCGCCTGCGCGTCGTCGAGGCCGCCACCGCCGGCGAGATCGACGCTGCGTTCGAGACGCTGGCGCAGGCGAAGGTCGATGCGCTCGTGCTCACCACCGATCCGACCTTCGGACTGGTTCACGAGACGCAAGTCATCGCATCGATGATTCGATACAAGATTCCGTCCATTCATCCGACCAGGGCAGAGGCCGTCGACGGCGCCCTCATGAGCTACGGCGCGAGCTTCGAGGAGGCCGTCCATCAGGCTGCCATCTATGCCGGCCGCATCCTCGACGGCGAGAAGCCGGCCGACCTGCCGGTCCTGCAGCCCACGACCTTCGAGCTGATCGTCAACCTCAAGACCGCCCGCACGCTCGGCCTCACCGTGCCGCCCTCTCTGCTGGCGGTCGCCGACGAGGTGATCGAGTAGCCCCGCATCTTGCGGTAGTTGCAAAAGGTAACGCTTTAAAAACACGAAATATATTGGATCCTCCCAGATCTGGATCGGTTCTCGCCTCCGGTCCGAGTGATTTTTCTGGTGCGACCGCGAAGGCAGATCTCCCGTTAAATAAATGGGAATTTAACGGCCCGCTTCTTCAAAGGGTCGAAAAATGAGGATGTTGCGAGAGAGCTAAACGGGCCGAACCATCCCGGTAAGCGGGCTTCGGCCTCAAGTCTCCAACATAGCGATTTTCGCATGATTGTCAAGCCCTGCTCGCCGCCTTTCAAAGTGCGACGAGCAGGGTCGGGCGCGGCCGGCGGATCAGATTTTCCGCGCCGGCAGTTTTGGATCGACGACCTTGCGCGCGCTTTCGGCGCCGCTCACCGGCAGACCCTTCGGATCGAGCAGGCCGACCTGGACGAGAACGCCGGCCTGATCCCAGTAGATGTGCTCGTGGGAAATCTTGCCGTCCTTGAAGCCGACGATGACGGCGACCGCCATCTCGACGGGCTTCCCGGTCGGGGCGACGCCGGGCAGAAGCCAGTCGATGGCGGTGGTGTGCGTGAAACTGATGGCCAGTTCTTCCACCACCTGGGTGTCGCCCACGGTCCGCGAGACGCTCGTCATCTTCACGTCGGGCGGGAAGAACTTGCCCACGAGATGATCGCGATAGAACGCCCGCACGCCCTCGCGCCCGACGCCACCCGCCATGGTCGGAACGTGATTGAGATGCGGATTGTCGTTCATGGTCGCCATGGTCGTTTCCAGGTCGCCCTGCATCTCCGCATCGACATGCTTCTGGAACAGATCGATCATCGCTTTCTGATTCACGGTATATCCCCCTTGAGCTCTAGCATCGGACTTGAACCAACCTGTGACGATCACCGACGACAGGGCGATGGCAGCGGACATCCGCCCCAACAAGTTGCGCCTTTGGAACATCGAATTCTCCCGCGGGTTATTGCGTCATGCCCTCGACGAAAAAGATGCGTGATTTCGAGACCTTGTCTTCAATCGCCCAGATCTCCTGCATCGCAGGCGATGCGCGCCAGGCTTTAGCCTTCGCAAGGTTCTCGAAGCCGATGATGATCATCCGCTTGGGCGGCGTTCCATCGGACGCGGCAATGTTTTCAGTCCGCGCGATGAACTTCCCGCCAAAGGCAACCACCGACGGTCCCCCTTTGGGACCGATCGCGTTGTAGCCGGCGGGATCGCTGATGCTGCTGACGTCGATGACGGCGTAGGTCGGCGGCGGCGCCTGGGCATGAAGCCCCTGAACCGTGACCGCACCGAGCGCGATGCCTGCAAGCAGTGTCAGTGCCGTCGTGTACTTGAGCGTCATCCAATCTCCCCGTTTTTATGTTGGATCGACCATAACAAGGAAATTGGCTTTGCGCAGCTTCACGCGCTCCTGCCACCGCCAGGCACCGGAACCGGAGGCGTTCACTTCAGACCGAATGCCGCGACGCCTGGGCGAAGTCAGACCACGCCCGTATAGGCCTGCCGCACGTCGGCACGTTTCATCACTTCGGCCGGCACGCCTTCGGCCAGCACCTTGCCCGCGTCGAGCACCACGAGGCGGTCGGCGACCCTCAGGACCTCGCCGAGATTGTGCTCGACCAGCACGACGGTGATGCCCTGCCCCGGCAAGGTGCGGATCAGGTCGGCCATGGTCGCGGCCTCGGCGCTGCTGAGGCCGGCCAGCGGCTCGTCGAGCAGCAGCAGCTTGGGATCGAGCGCGATGGCGCGCGCCACCTCGAGGCGCTTGCGCTGGCCGAGCGGCAGGGCGCGCGGCGACCTGTCGGCCTGCTCGGCCAGGCCGATGCGGGCCAGGATTGACGCCGCCTTGTCCTTTGCCGCCATGCGCGAGCGGCGCGTCAGGGCGCGCCACGGGTTTTGCGTCAGGCTATGGCCGGCCGCGATCATCACGTTCTCGACCGTCGTGAAGCTGTAGAACGGCCGCACGATCTGGTGCGTGAAGCCCAGCCCCAGCCGCACCCGCGCATGGGTCGGCAGCGCCGTCACGTCGCGCTCGTCGAAGAAGATATGGCCAGAGTCGGGTTTCAGGATGCCCGCGACCATGCGCAGCGCCGTGGTCTTGCCCGCGCCGTTGGGGCCGATCACCGCCAGGAACTCGCCCGTGTTCACGCTGAAGCTGACGCCGCTCGCGGCCGCCACACCGCCGAAGCTGATGTGCAGATCGTCGATGCGGGCGAGCGTCGTCATGACGCCGCCCGCCGCTTCACCAGCCCGGCCAGGCCGCCCGGGCTGAAGCGCATCACCAGCATCAGCATGGCGCCGAAGATCAGCAGGCGATAGTCGCTGGCCGCGCGCGACACTTCCGGCAGCAAGGTAAGCGCGATGGTGGCGGCCACGACGCCCCATACCGAGCCGGTGCCGCCGATCACCACCATGGTCAGGATCGCGATCGACTGCACGAAGTCGAACGTGTCGGGCAGGATGATGCGCGCGAAGTAGACATAGAGCCCGCCCGCGAGGCCGGCGAGCGCCGTGCCGATGCCGAAGGCCGTGAGCTTGTAGATCGAGACGCTGATGCCGACGGTGGGAGCCGCATCCTCGTCGTCGGCCACGGCGTCGAAGGTGAAGCCCATCCAGCTGCGCTTGATCCAGAGCGTGAGCGCGATGACCGCCGCGGCAAACAGCACGATCAACCCGGCATAGGTCACCGGATCGAGGCCGGAGCCGGGAATGCCGGAGATGCCGAGCTCGCCACCCAGCCATTTCTGCTTGCGCACGAATCCCAGGAAGACGAAGCCGATGCCCATGGTGGTGACAGCGAGGAAATCGTGCCGCACGCGCAACGACGTGAGCCCGACGACGATGCCGATCGCGCCGGCCATGATCGTGCCCGCCAGCAGCGTCACCGGCAGCGGCGCACCCATTTTCGCCAGGTATGCCGCGGTATAGGCGCCGATGCCGTAGAAGGCCGCGTGCCCCAGGCTCACCTGGCCGCAGAAGCCGGTGATGATGTTGAGGCTGAGCGCCAGGATCATATTGATCCCGATCACGCTCACGATGCTGGCGATGTAGCCGCTCATTTGCGGCCTAGCAGGCCCTGCGGCCGTACCATCAGCACGACGATCAGGAACAAAAAGCCGATGGCGTCTCGATCGAAGAAATCCGCGAGATAGACCGCGCCGAACGCCTCGACCACGCCCAGGATCAGGCTTGCGATCAAGGTGCCGCGGACGCTGCCCAGCCCGCCCAGCACGATGATGGCCAGCGCCTTGTAGCTCACCGCGCCGCCCATCGTCGGCTCGACATAGTTGTTCAAGAGGCCGACCAGCCCGCC
>OUNM010507128.1_pt1 | contig 10567 bp, 6 predicted proteins | sample 1769961 | NCBI WGS metagenome assembly OUNM01 (sample SAMEA3914820, study PRJEB12502) | metagenome | biome: forest; material: soil | place: USA | collected 2012-03-12 | depth 0.3 m
GCGGCGAAAAGTCGCTTGCTTCGAACATCGATCGCGTCTTCAGCCAGATTATTCGGCCAAATGGAAAGGCGAGCTAGCATTTGTGTTGGCTAAACGGCATATTATTGATGATGAAGACGTCAATTAACGTTGTAAAGATTCGGAGTCAGACGAGATGTCGTAGAGAAATGCGGCGTGATGTGGCTGGATCGGGGCAAGCTCAAAATTGCATAGCTTGCGGCTCAAGCGGCTGAGGCTCTTTCATCTCCTAAACCCCGCATTTGCAAGAAGCATCGAGTCGCTCGTTTCACACCTCAGACAACCGACTCTGCACCAAACGCCTTAGTTAGACATGTCCGTGCACCAGATCGGTTTCACAGAACTTAGTATTCAAGGCGCGAGGGACGGGCTGTACCGAGTCAAGTAACTGTGATCGAATTCTGATACGGGTGGCCCTAGCTGACGCAAGCAGCATCATCTTTGTGCACGGCTTGCGAGGGCATCCGCAACACATATAGGAGGACAAGCGGGGCAGGGGTATCCTGAACAGGGCCAACAATGACGCTAGAACAGTGACGTTACGTAAACGAGATATCTTAGTAGCCCTCTTCAAGTCTAAGCAATCGTCCCTAGCTTCGAGTTCGACTACAACCTCAATTGCCGACAAGCAAGCAATCGAGAAGAGCCCTAACAAGCTGTTCTAGCCCAATAAATATCTTACATAAGATATTCCTAAGGTAAGAGTATAGATATACGGCTATAATATAGACGCAATCGGAGGGCTGTTCGAGGCGAGCGGCAAAAACAGCATATTACAGCACAGCCGAGACTTTGCGATACGCGTCGAGCGGGAGATCCGAAACGAAGTGAGTACGCTTCAATGACTTGGGTAAGAAGCTCGCGCTGATGATAACAGGACTCGATCTTGTTCGTAGCACATAGCTTCGGCGGCATTATTGTTAAAGATGTACGTCTTAGCTACTCAATACAGCAGCTAATGCTTATATCAAGTAATAGGCAATACGCTAGTCAGATATATATCGCGCACGAACGAAACTGATCATCTTCTTTAGCACGCCTTATCGAGGAAATACGTATGCAAGATAGGGCGAGATCGCGTCGAATCTCGCTTTTCTAGCATTGCATAACTCAAATAAGAAAATCATCAAGACGCTAGAAGTGAATAGCGAGGTCTTGAACAATATCTACGAGGAGTTTAAGACTATCGCAGACTAGTCTCGAATTCGGATCCACTCGTTCTAGGAGGCATAGAAAATATCGGGCATAAAGGGCTTGCATAGCAAGGTACGTTGCTAGCACATCTTGAACGTCCTTTTGAGTCCTAATCGTAAATTTCATAGCAGGTTGTAGACGATTTCTCCTCGAAGCTCGACCTACTACGATCTCTCGAGACTATCGAGAGTATCGACGCAAACTATATGCAGATGGCCAAATATAGTGACAGAGCAGATCTAAAGTATAAGGCTATTGTCCGCGTACTCTAGCAGTTTATACATCGTATAGTGCTTGATGGAAACGGCACTGCGCTCTAAGAAATGCTAGCGACAACGTCTTTAATTGAGGCCTATATAGCAGAACTAGGAGGTGGGATCAATAGGGCATTAACGAGTTAGTATAGGAGAGCTCTATTATAACTCTTAGCAACTGCTAAACTTGCTCTAGATTATAGCGCCTGGCCTTGCCACTACATTCCGCTCCCCGAGAACCAGCGCTTTGTCAGACGGGACAAGACGCTAGACACTCTTAAAGCGATGCTATTTGTGCGCAAAGAGTGGCGGAAAGCCGCTATTATCGGCTTAGGCGGTGTTAGCAAGACCTAGGTCGCTCTATAGCTGGCATACTAGATAAAGAAACACTGGCCCGAGTTCTTAATCTTTTGGGTACTAGCGTTAAGCAACGCGACCTTTGAACAAGCCTTTACCACGATGGCTAGAGAGCTCTCTATCTAAAGTGGCGGCAAAGACGATGATTCTAAAGAGTCTATGCGGCGGTACCTAAGCTCTGAGGCAGCCGGGCTATAGCTTCTTATAGTGGATAATGCAGACGATGGAGATATTCTCTTTAGCTTTGCGGATTTGCTAAGCGGTATCAGTGATTACCTTCCCAAAAGTGACGATGGCATCACCCTATTCACAACACGGTCTCGAGAAGTCGCTATGTCGGTTACTAGCGATGTAATCGAGTTGCCCGCAATAGACCCGCCAGAGGCGGCCGACTACTGGGAGAAGCTGCTAATTAGGGGCAATAAAGCAAGGACAACTGAGCTGCTAAAGAAGCTTAGCTATCTTCTATTAGCAATCACACAGGCGGCGGCGTACCTGAACACAATCCGAATGCTAATTCCAGAGTATCTGAAACTACTACGAAAGGCGGACCGAGAGGCGGCTAGTTTAATGAGCTGAGAGTTCTACGATAGCACTCGGTACAGGGGCTCGCAGAACGCTATAGCGACAACATGGCTTATGTCTTTCAACCAGATTCGCAAATCCGACAAGGCTGCGGCCGACCTACTAGCGTTCCTGTCGTGCATCGAACTGAAGGAAATTCCATAGTCGATCCTGCCGCACTTTGAGTTAGAAGAGCAGATAATGCATGCTATCGGTACGCTGTGTGGATACGCCTTCCTAACCAGACGTGGGGACAGCAAGGTCTTCGATATGCACAGTCTAGTGCACTTAGCAACGCGAATCTAGGTTTAGCGAGAAGGCCTGACGGCAGCGACGGATGAAAAGGCGACTCGACATCTTGCAACAGTTTTCCCATCTGACGACTATGCGAATCGCAATGTGTAGAGAGAGTACCTTCCGCATGCTTTCAGGGTATTGCAGCATAGCAAAGAGCTTGATATTAAAGAGAAGTCTAATCTGTTGTTCTAGATAGGACGGTGCTTGAGAGTAGATGGACGGATTAAGGAAGCTACAAGGAGTTTGGAAGAGGCTTGCCAATGGAGGAATCGTCACTTCGCCGAGGACCACCCTGACCGGCTCCGCTCGCAGCACAATCTCGCCATTGCCTACCGGGCCAACGGCCAGGTCAAAGAGGCCATCGCGCTGCTCCAGCAAGTTGTCGCCCTTCGCGTACTAGCCCTCGCCGAAGACCACCCTGACCGGCTCCGCTCGCAGCACAATCTCGCCATTGCCTACCGGGCCAACGGCCAGGTCAAAGAGGCCGTCGCGCTGCTCCAGCAAGTCGTCGCCCTTCAGGAACGAACCCTCGCCGAAGACCACCCTGACCGGCTCGGCTCGCAGCACGATCTCGCCATTGCCTACCGGGCCAACGGCCAGGTCAAAGAGGCCGTCGCGCTGCTCTAGCAGGTCGTCGCCCTTCGCGTACGAACCCTCGCCGAAGACCATCCTGACCGGCTCCGCTCGCAGCACGCCCTCGCCTATATATTAGAAGCAACAGATCGAGATGAAACTAGAGTGTAATATTCGTAGAATTCATTCATTCATGTCTTATTTCTTTTCATATCTCTCTGCTCTTACCCGGGTCATAGAGGCGAGTATAAATTTATACTCTGAATTCACTGCTTCGTGAATGTTCTTGTTAGTCCTCCTCTGATGCTTTGTAGTGTCGTTCTTTTCGCAATGATGACGCAACGCAATGCAGAGTGCTAACCCTGAACCAGACTCCTCTTTAGGAAGCTGGGAAGGCCCGAGAACAATACTGTGGAAGATAAAAGGATGTGCGCGAGCGCAGGCAATCCGGAGGAGGGCAACAGCCGCATCCAATCCCTGCGCCACATGCCGTCTCATGTGACTAGCGGTCAGCCGTCAAAAGTGAAGCAGGGGTGCAAGTGCCAAAAACGACCAAAAGACAAGTGCGCTAAGGATTGTTAAGTCTTACTCCCAGAGTACTTCGCTGCTTGCAATTGTATCCTGTCAAGCCACATATGCCAAGGCTGACCCCGCAGTCCTTAAAAAAGTTAACTAAAAATTTTGCGACACCGATTCGCCTTTTACTGTACTTCGCTGCTTGCAATTGTATCCCGTCAAGCCACACATGCCAAGGCTGACCCCGCAGTCCTTAAAAACGTTAACTAAAAATTTAGCGACACCCGATTCGCCTTTTACTGTACCTCTTTGCAACAGTCACTTCCGGTCAAGCCACACACGTCATAGGCTAACCCCGCAGTCCTAAAAAAGTTAACTAAAATTTTTAGCAACACCCAATTCGCCTTTTACTATAGAAAAAAGAGCATATATATCTATATTTATCTCTCGACTTCTTCTAACCAATCCTTGACCATGCTAACAAACTGGATTGCAATTCCCTGCTTAACCCCCTTGTCAACAAGAGACTTGGCTTCTATATCCTAGGCGGAGAAGAGCCGCCGAAGGTCGAGACCCTCTTCTAATGCAATCCCACAAGCGTCTCAGTAACTGCTTTTCCACACCGGATCGGTTACCCGTGCGCAGAGCCACTCACAATACCGACGCAGAGATTAATCGACTAGCTACGGGATGTCAAGCCGAGTTGTAGACTGAGCGCTAGCAGCTTGAGTCCCTAGAGTCGAGACGTTGATATAGATCGGAGGCAAGCTTTCCGAGATGGAGGCTTATCGCTTCCGCTTTCTCCGCTCCGAATCTTGCTAGTCCTTAGCATAGATCAACTTGCAGATCTATGCTAGTACGTCTGCGTAAGTCCTTAGCGTATTGCCCTCCTTAACGTAGTCGATAAGCTTTGCTAAGACGCTCGTATCGAGTTTATAATGCTTCCGGTTGTCTAGGTCCCGCCAGCAGTATATTCCTTGGCATAGGGGCCTAGTGCACCGCATAAGGCTATAGACTTCCTTCTAGATAGTGGTCAAGCCCGAGGCTTCCTATTCCTCGAGGAGTTCGGCCCTTTCCGCAAGTTGTAGAGCCATCACCCCTCCTCGTCTTATAGTCTATTATATCCTTGCAGCGACAGGTTGCGTTGCCTCCTTATAAATAAACGAGATATCGATCCTCAATCTCTTCCTATTATAAAGGAGATGGCTCTACGCTATCAGCTAGTCCTCTACAACTTCCTAATCGATCTCTAACTTGTCAAAACGCTCTATGAAGTCTCGCTAGGAGCGGTCAGTAACAGACACAATAACGTTCGTCTCGTCTAGTTCGTAGGATTTATTCTATAGTGTCTTTTTCGTTAAAAGCTACTAGAGCTTCGACTTTAAGGTCTAGTCCTAAAAGGCGCTAGGCGCTAGCATAAGGTTCTATTCTATATCGTTTATAAGCTTTGCGAGTCTTCCTTTCTTCAATAGCAGCTTCTACTCAATAGAGTAATAGATATATGTAGGCGGAGATTCGTCGTATAGCAAGTTGGGGTCCTAGTCGGCCAGCTGCAAGAGCGGCAATCCCTGCGTGCTTCTCTATAGCTAACTCGCGGAGGCTAGACTCGTGCCGCGGCTGCTAAACACAGGCGGGTCAAAGGTCCAATAATCGAGACTATCCTAGTTATATATGTACTACTAGCTTAGATCAGGATCTAGGTTAGTTATGATAGCGACTTCTAAGGCGGTACTTCTAATGCCGGTACTACAACTGGGGTGAATCTTAACGCGCTCGCTGGACTAAGGTGGCAATCTGAAACATAAACCTTGTAATGTTTCAGCTAAAGAACAGCTGCTCTAGTCCCGCTCTCAACCCTGCTTAAACTCCATCGCGAAATCCTATCACTTAATCTTATCACTCGTTCGTGCTCAGATTAATCCTTTTACGCTAGATCGGCAATACCTACTACAGCCGTAATGCTCAAAAGGCCTATCGTAAGCAATATAACAATTAGGAAGGGCTACAGGCTTTTGTTATCTCCTAGGTTGTTATCGATTATAGCCTAACGAATTCTCGAGGCTAAGCTATCAGGTCATATGCAAATAGGTTATAACCGCTAGGCTACAGCTGTTAGGCCGCCTTAAGCAAGCTGTGGGCAACTGCCTATAGTATTCTCTTAATCCACTCTAGCATATATTCAAAGCAGTCGTCGTTCAAGATAGATCGCTAACAATAGTACAAATAATGTCTACGTCTTTCAGACCCAATCACTAGAGTCTCTAGGTAGGGTATAATTATAGGTCGATCGAGTTCCACCCGCCGCCGCCAGATAAGGTTACCGGAGCGCCGCTATGCCAGCTAATAGGATGCCCCGCTAACGTTAAGATCCTAGAAAGACAGGAAACGCCACCGACCCCCTTCGCGACCATTCCCTTCTCTCGCAATACCGATTTCGTCAACCGTGAAGACATTCTCGACCAGATCAACCAGCGATGTTCCAAGCCTGCCGCTCGCGTAGCCCTCGTAGGCTTAGGCGGTGTCGGCAAGTCGTAGCTAGCCATTGAATATGCTCACTAGGTCGCTGCGGAGCAGCCTAACACATGGGTATTTTGGGTCTATGCTAGCACGTAGGCGCGCGTCGAAGAGGGCTTTAGGACGATTGCCAACACTGTCAAGCTACCCAGCCAGAACTAGCCTAAGGCCGATATCCCGTAGCTTATATACAGCTAGCTGTCCAGCTAACGGAACAGTAAATGGATCATGATCCTCGATAGTGCCAACAACCGAGACATGTTCTACACAGCAAACAGCAGCCGCAAAGGGAAGCCGTTAGCCGACTACCTTCTACAAAGCCTAAATAGATCCATCCTCATTACTACACGTAATAAAGACCTGGCTTTTAGGCTGGCCAGACGCTACTAAAACATCATTGAGGTCGGACCGATAGCGTAGACAGACGTCCTCGCGCTCCTAGTAAAGAAGCTAGGATCTCTCCTAGATACCGATATAGCAGCCGACCTTATACGTGCACTCGACCTCGTTCCGCTGGCTATTAGCTAGGCTGCCGCCTATATATAGGCAAGGGCGCTGTAGAGCTCGCCCAAGGAGTACCTAGTCGAGTTCTAGGAGAGCGAGCGTAAAAGGAGCAAGCTTTTAGAGCACGATGCTAGAGACCTACAGCGGGATAGAGGCGCGTCAAACGCGATTCTTACGATATAGTAGATATCCTTCGACTATATCCGGTCTAAGCAGCGCTCTACAGTAGATCTCCTATCGCTTATAAGCTTTTTCGACCAATAAGGCATACCTAGGTAGGTCTTAAACCCTTCTAGAATCGCTAAAGACGTAGTAATATAAGCAAGAGGTCTAGACGAGACTAGAAATAGGGATTCTGATCATGATAGCAGTGCTATAGACAGTGACATAGATTATAGCGTAGACAACGATGTAGACAGCGGATTCGAAAATAATATAGCGATGCTAAAAGACTACTGCCTTATTATCACAAACGAGATAAGAGACTAGTTTAAGATGTATAGACTCGTGCAGCTATCGACTAGAGGGTGGCTGAAAGCGTCTGGGCAGCAGGAGACATTCAAGAAGCAATGTATCGAGCGAATAGCGGCGTCGTTCCTACTAGGGGAGTATAAAAACTGGGCGGCGTGCTAGAGTCTTTTCGCACACGTTCAAGTGATCCTTGGTTACTAGCCTAATAACGAGACAGTCGAAATATGGGCGAGGCTGTTATATAATGGGGGATAGTTTGCATAGTTGCAAGGGAGATACGAGGTTGCGTAGCAGATGCTAGGCAAGGCGAGGAAGGTCTATAAGAAGAAGCTAGGAAAGGAAGATATAGTAACTCTAGCCAGTATATCGATGTTTGCTCTAGTCCTTTTAGACCGAGGCTAGTAGGAGGAAGCCGAGAATTTGTTTATGCAAGTGATCGAGACGAGCAAAACCAAGCTTAGAGCTGATCACTCTTCCACTCTGACGAGCATAGCTAACCTGGCGTTGACATATTCGGACCAAGGCTAGTAGGAGGAGGCCGAGAAGCTGGAGGTATAGGTGATGGAGATTCGTAAGGCTAAGCTTGAGGCCGACCATCTAGACATACTGACGAGCATGGCCAACCTGGCGTCGTCAATCTACAGCAAGCAGGGCCGGTCGGACGAGGCTGAAGAGCTAGAGGTGTAGGTGATAGAGATTCGCAAGACCAAGTTCGGGGCCGACCACCTAGACATACTAACGAGCATAGGCAATCTGGCATTGATATATAGCAAGCAAGGCCGGTGGGAGGAGGCCGAGAAGCTAGGCGTGCAGGTTATGGAGACTCGCAAGACCAAGCTCGGGGCCGATCACCTAGACATACTAACGAGCATGGCCAACCTGGCGTTGACATATTCGGACTAAGGCCGGTGGGAGGAGGCTGAGAAGCTGCAGGTGCAAGTCATGGAGACTCGCAAAACCAAGCTCGGGCCTGACCACCCAGATATAATGTCGAGCGTGAGCAACCTGGCGTCGATATACAGCGACTAAGGCCGGTGGGAGGAGGCCGGGAAACTGGAGATGTAGGTGATGGAGATTCGCAAGGTCAAGCTAGGGGCCGATCACCTACATACGCTGACGAGCATGGGCAACCTAGCGTTGATATACAGCAACCAGGGCCAGTGGGAGGAGGCCGAGAAGCTGTTTATACAGGTGATGGAGATTCGCAAGGCCAAGCTAGGGGCCAGCCACCCACATACGCTGACGAGCATGGGCAACCTGGCGTTGACATACTGGAACCAGGGCCGGTGGGGGGAGGCCGAGAAGCTAGAGGTGCAGGTGATGGAGATTCGCAAGGCCAAGCTCGGGGCCGATCACTCAGATACACTGACGAGCATGGCTAACCTGGCGTTTACTCAGAGATGTCAAGGTCGACACGTAGATGCTTTAGCATTAATGGAGGACTGTGCCGAGGCTCGGCAGCTAGTCCTTGGCACAGACTATCCATACACTCTGGAGTCCTTAGCCACTATATCCAAGTGGAGGAGCTAGGTTTCAATTTCTTTTTCTTTTTATTCTTTTTCTTTTTTTTTTTTTTTTTCTTCCTCTTCTTTAATGACCTTCGTCACTAACAATGCAAGTGCATATCTATGTAACTACTAAGCTGTCACCTTTAGCTAACTCTTTATATGTAACCGCATATTTCATTAGCGTACCGATCCTACTGTGCTAACGCTGAAAACGGCTAGTGTATTATAGTGCCACGATGTCTCCGATGCAGTCATTTTTGGTGCCTAGTGGTCGCTATACATGGTGGATTGCAGCGCACTGTGTAAGCCACCAACAGCCCTGGCACAGGTCTGTGCGGATAGTCTTTGAACACTGAAAATCTGGACACTGATTTCGGTCTCTACTGTACGGAGTAAGCCCTGGGTGTGGCGGGGGTCGATCGCGAAAGCTGCATTCCCTCTGTATATGCATATTGTCAGCACTGGGGTTGGTGTCCGCTGGTCGGCGTTGAAGCTGTGGAGCTCCGCCTGAAGCTGTGTCCCGCCGCCAAGCCAGCACCTGCCAGGGCAGCACGGAGCCGAGGCGGGCCCATCCGTGACGCATGCCGAATGCATCCCAATCTCAATTCCCAATTCCAATTCCAATTCCAATTCCAATTCCAATTCCAATTCCAATTCCAATTCCAATTCCATCCCATCTTCCGGCCGAACACTGCGTATTGCGTGCACTTTCTGGGCCCATTGCCGCCGACACACACAACAACGAACGCAACGAACGGCATGCGAGCCGAGTAGGCGGCCACCATGGCAACGAACCGCTTGACCTTCCTCTACCCGCATCTCTTCCGCACGGGGACCCGATGGTCCGAACCCGCAGCGTCACGGGCCGTCCGCACCGCCCGTCGCAACACCGTGCAACCACCACCGCTGCTGGTCTGCTGCCAGCATGTCGCTCCCTTTACGACACCGTCGGCAGGGAGACAGGCTGCCTTTGCTAAGCGCGCCGGGAAGGGCGTAGAACCTCGTCCGTTGGAGCAGCCCCCCAAGCCGCAGTCCAAGAGCGAGGAGGAGGGGAAACGGGACGGGGAAGATGCGGCACAGAGCTCGGCCCAGTCGACAGCGACAGCGACAGCGACACCATCACCGCCTCCACCATCTCCTTCACCGTCTTCACCTCCTCCTCCAGCGTCCACGGAGCACGGTCAACACTCGGCATCCCCTCCCCCACCCGACCTACCCCAGACAATCGAGCTGCCTCCACCAAGCGACATCGACCCCGTCACCCAGACGAAGAAGGGCAGCCCAATGGATGAGATGCTGCACATGGGCCCTCCACCAGACTTAGTGCCACCGCCGCCGTCGACAATCTCCGCAGCCGAACAGCCTAGCGAATCTAGCACCGGAACCGACACCGCCCAAGACCGGCCGACCAAGCCCCCACACCTCGTCCCGACGCCATACATTCACCACTTCGACTCGTACACCCTCGTCAGGCAGCTCACAGCCGGCGGCTACACCCTCGAGCAAGCCATTATCTCCATGAAGGGGATCCGCACCCTCCTCGCCTCCAACCTGGACGTGGCTCAGGCCGGATTGGTGTCCAAAGCCAACGTCGAGAACGAGACGTACTTGTTTCGTGCCGCCTGCAGCGAGTTGGGCGCCGAAGTGAACAACAACCGGCGCGTGGCCGACGAGCAGCTGCGCCAGCAGCGCACCCTTCTGCAGCACGAGGTCGACATCCTCGCCCAGCGGCTCAACCAGGAGCTGCTGACCCTGACCGACAGCGTCAGGGGCATGTTCAACGACAGGCGGATGGCC
>OUNM010721761.1_pt1 | contig 10563 bp, 10 predicted proteins | sample 1769961 | NCBI WGS metagenome assembly OUNM01 (sample SAMEA3914820, study PRJEB12502) | metagenome | biome: forest; material: soil | place: USA | collected 2012-03-12 | depth 0.3 m
GCTGAGGCCCTGCTCGAAGGCCTGCTGGGCTTCATGGGCCATGTTCATGGCCGGGGTAAGCACCTGCTGGCGGCCGACCTGGGCGGCATCCCGGCCGAGTTTGCGCACGTCTTCACGCAGGAGGTCGAGGCCGGAGGGGGCGTTGGAAGAGAAGATGGATTTCATGGGTGGCGGGGTTCGATGGGTTGTGGGCCACGAGGGGCCGACTAGAACTTTTGCATGGGGTGTGCCAGGGCTCTGAAAGTTGGCTCTGCCCAGGGAAAAGGAGAGCAGAGGTGGGTTTGGCCCGGGGTTTTTGCCATGCAGCTTGCATGAAGGAGCGGAGGCAGGGATGCAGATTGCATGTAAGGGGGCGGAACGTTGACCAAGCTGGCAACCGGCGACCGGGTACAAGGGGTGGAAGCCGGAGGCTTCGCATGTTGTAGCCGGTGGTTGAGCGAGCTTGCGAGCGACACCACCGGAGCTGATTTGCGGGCAATCCGATCCCGGCAGGGATCGCAGCACCGAGGTTGCAGCCCTGTGGCTGGCATCCCTCCGGGATGCGGCACTTCGACATGCCACCACCGGTGGTGTCGCTCGCAAGCTCGCTCAACCACCGGCTACAACCTCTCATCCCTCCGGGATGAACAACGCCCCGGGTACCTCAAGTCAAAGTGGCATCACTCCACTCGCCCTGACGGCCTCACTCCACCCCCGCCTCAACCGCGGCGCTGAGCTTCTTGCGCTTGCGGTAGAGGGTGGCCTGGTCGATGCCCAGCACTTCGGCGGCTTCGGTGAGGCTGGCGGTGCGGGAGACGACGCGTTGAATGTGCGCGGCCTCGAGGGCGGCGAGGGGCACCAAGTCGCCGGTCATGGGGCCGCTGGCGGCGGCGGCGGGGGGGCCGGAGAGGGAGGCGGGCAGGTCGCCGGGGCTGATCTCCTTGCCGGCGCTGAGGATCACGGCGCGCTCGATGACGTTGCGCAGCTCGCGCAGGTTGCCAGGCCAGGAGTGGCTGCGCAGGCACTTCGCAGCCTGGGCGGAAAAGGACCGGGCGGGGCGGTCGCACTGGCGGGCAAAGAACAGCAGGTAGCGCTCGGCGAAGGCCATCAGGTCCGCAGGCCGCTGGCGCAGGGCGGGCATTTCCACGGTGATGACGTTGAGCCGGTAGTACAGGTCTTCGCGAAAGGTGCCTTCGGCCACGGACTTGGACAGGTCGCGGTTGGTGGCGGCGATGATGCGCACATCCGCCTGGCGCAGGGTGCTTTCGCCCAGGCGCTCGTATTCGCGGTCCTGCAGCAGGCGCAGCAGCTTGGGCTGGATCTCCAGGGGCAGCTCGCCGATTTCATCCAGGAAAAGCGTGCCGCCTTCCGCGGCCTTCACCTTGCCCCAGTGGTCGCGCATGGCGCCGGTGAAGGAGCCGCGCACATGGCCGAAGAGCTCGCTTTCCAGCAGTTCCTTGGACAGGCTGGGGCAGTTGATCGTGACAAAGGGCTTGGTGGCGCGGGCGCTGCGATTATGCACGGCGCGGGCGACCACGCTTTTGCCGGTGCCGCTTTCGCCGAGGATAAGGACGGAGGCGGGCGTGTCGGCGGCGCGGAACAGCACATCGAGCGCCTGGCGCATGACGGGCGTCTCGGTTTCGAACACGATCTCCGGCGACTGACCGGCCACCTGGGTCTCCAGCTCCACCACGCGCTCCGCCAGCTTGCGGTGCTTTTGCGCGCGGGCGAGCACCAGGCCGAGCTGGGCGGCGGTGAAGGGCTTTTGCAGGTAGTCGAGAGCCCCCAGGCGCATGGCTTCCACGGCGGTGTTCACGGAACCTGAGGCGGTGAAGATGACGACGGGAAGGCTGGGATGGCGCTTCTGAATTTCGGCCAGCACTTCCAGGCCTTTATCATGGCCGAGGTTGAGATCGAGCAGCACGAGGTCGTAAGGCGTCGCCTTCAGCGCCTCGAGCGCGACGCTGGCGCTGCGGGCCGCTTCGGCGTAGTGGCCGGCGGCTTCGATGATCTGGGAGGCGGCGTCGCAGATGATTTTTTCGTCGTCAACAATGAGGATGTCCATGCTGCGGGAGGAGGTTAGGCCACGGGGGCGGGAAGCGGCTCCTCCGCCGGCATGGCGGGCAGGCGGACGGTGAAGCAGGCGCCCTTGCCGGGCTCGCTGTCGAGCTGGATGCGGCCGTTCATGGTTTCCACCAGGCGCTTGACGATGGACAGGCCGAGACCGGTGGAGGGCTCGCCGCCGGTGGGCCGGGCGCTGAGGCGGCCGTAGCGGCGGAAGAGCTTGGACTGGTCTTCCTCAGTAAAGCCCGGGCCTTCATCCTGCACGATGAGCTGGGACCACTCCAGCATGCTGTTGGAGGCGGAGAGGGTGATCTTGGTGCCCTCGGGGGAGAACTTGACGGCGTTGGTGATGAGGTTGTCCAGCACCTGGGCCACGGCTTCGTGGTCGGCGATGGCGAGCACGTCGTGATCGGGCAGGTCGAGCTGGAGCGTGGTTTTCTTGGCGGCGGCGGTCTCGGCGTTGCGGGCCGCGGCCTGCTCCACCATGGTCTTGAGGTTCAGCGGTGCGGGGCGCACTTGCAGGCGCTCGGCGGACTGGTTGGCGAGAAACTCCTGCACGCAGGTGAGCATGCGGCTGGTGGAGTGGGCGATGTTGTCCACCAGCGGCCGGCACTTCTGGGGCATCTCGGCCAGGCAGCCCTGGAGCAGGGTGGTGCTCATCTGGGTGCCGGCGAGGTGGTTGGCCAGGTCGTGGGTGATGATGCCGAGCAGCTCATCCTTGTCCTCCGCCAGGGCGCTGAGCTGGTCGCGCGCCTGCTTCAGGGCGAGATGGGTGCGCACACGAGTTACCAGCTCGGCCTTGTTAAACGGCTTGGTGACGTAATCCACGCCGCCGCATTCGAGGGCCTGGACGATGAGGTTCTTGTCGTCGGCGGCGGAGAGGAAAATCACCGGCACCTGCTCCCAGCGGGGATCGGCCTTGATCTGGCGGCACACTTCGAGGCCGTCCATTTCGGGCATCAGCACATCCAGCAGGATGAGATCCGGCGCATGGGTGGCGAGTCGTTTGAAGGCCTGGGCCCCGGAGCTGGCGGGGGTGATTTCGTGGGCCATCATGGCAAGCACCGTGCCCACGACCTGGAGGTTTTGCTCCTGGTCATCGACAATGAGGATGGTCGCCTGCGGGGTGGTGGCGTCAGTTAGGGTCATGCAGGGAGGGGCGGCTGGCATCGCCGTTCTATATCCTTGATTCGTTGCGGGAACTCCGCGAGGCGGTGTTCAAGTGAGGAAATGGCGAAGGACTCCACCTCGCCGGCCATCTGCCGGGCATAGGCCTCCAAGGGAGGGCAGGCGGCCTTGCGCGCCCATTGCTCCAGGGTGGTGGCGAAGGTTTTGAGTTCGGACATGAGCATGCCGTCGCGCAGCGCGGGCCAGGTTTCGCGTTCTGCCTGGTGCAGCCGCACCGCCAGCTCGCGCCAGCGTGCCGCCTGCTCTGGAGGGAGCGTCTCCTCCACGACTGTAACCACGGAGGGCGGGCTGCTGATGGTATTTTTGGGAATGAAGTGGGCGAGCTCGCGGTAGAGGGCGGCGCGGGTGAAGGGCTTCTGCACATGGCCGTCGAAAGTGCGCCGCAGCTCGCGCTCCTCGGCGGAAAGGCTGGAGGCGGTGACGGCGATGACGGGCAGGAGCTTGAGCTCGGGGCGCGAGCGGATCTCGTGCAGCGCCTCGCGGCCGTCCATGCCAGGCATGCGGATGTCCATGAGCACGAGGTCGGGCCGCTGGTCGAGCACCGCCTTCACGGCCTCGGCACCGCCGGAGGCGAGGCGGAGCTTGTGGTGGGTTTTTTCAAACATGCCTTCCACCAGGTCGCGGTTGGTGGCGTTGTCATCGGCCACGAGGAAGGTGGAGGCGCGCAGGTCGTTGAAGTTGACGAGGTCGTCCTCAATCACCGGCTGGGTGGGCAGGCGGGCGGAGACCTCCACGCCGGGGAATTCAAAGCGGAAGGTGGAGCCCTGGCCGGCGGCGCTGCACAGCTCGATGGTGCCGTCCATCAGGTCCACCAGACGGCGCACGATGGAAAGGCCCAGGCCGGTGCCGCGCAGGTCCGCGCCAGCCTTGGGCACGCCTTGAACGAAGGCTTCGAAGATGGCCGCCTGCTGGTCCTCGGGGATGCCGCAGCCGGTGTCCTCCACCTCCATGCGCAGGGTGAGGCGGCTGCGGTTGTCCGGCGGGGCCAGGGCATCGAAGCGGATGATGACGTGGCCTTTGTCGGTGAATTTGAGCGCATTGCCCACCACGTTGATGAGGATCTGGCGCAGGCGGGCGTTGTCGATGAGCAGGGAGTGCGGCAGGGCTTCGGCAACGCTGAGCTTGAGGGCTACGTTTTTTTGTGCCGCCTGCTGGTGGAAGAGCTGCAGGGCAAAGGCGCCCACGTCGCGCACATCGGTGGGCTCCTCGCGGATTTGCAGCATGCCGGCCTCGATCTTGGAGAGGTCGAGGATGTCATTGATGAGCTGGAGCAGGGCCCGGCCGCCGGCGAGGATGGACTGGGTGTAGCGCCGCTGCTTGTCCGTGGCGGGCTCGGAGGCCAGCAGCTCGCCGAAGCCGAGGATGGCATTCATCGGCGTGCGGATCTCGTGGCTCATGGTGGCGAGGAAGGTGCTCTTCTGGCGGTTGGATTCCTCAGCGCGCCGCTTCTCAATGGCCAGCCGCTCCTCGCGCCTGCCGCGTGCCGCCGCATCGCGGATCAGGAACAAGGCCACGCCGCCGGCCAGCAGGGCGATGAAGCCGCTGGCGATGGAGCTGATGTAACCCCAGCGCAGGTCTTCCTTCATCACTTCGCTCTGCTGCGTGGCGAGGTCCTGCTGGCGCTGGATGAAGCCGGTGATCCGGGTGCGCACATCGTCCATCAAGCTCTTGCCGTTGCCATCGTGCAGCAGCTTCAGGGCGGCCTCCAGCCCGTCGCGCTTGCGCACCAGGATGGCGTTCGCCGCCAGGTCGTTGCGGGCGCGCATCTTTTCCTTCAAGGCCGGCAGGTCGGTCTCGGCCATCTGTTTGCCTGTCTCCACCGCACCGACACGGGCCAGCAGCATGGAGGTGTCGCTGCGGGCTGCCTCGTAATCCTTCAGGTACTGCTCATCACCGGTGAGGACGTAGCCGCGCTGGCTGATCTCCGCATCCTTGATGCTGGAGAGGAGGGACTCCCACTGAGCACCCGTCTCCAGCGCCAGATGCACGGAGGCAATGCTTTCGCGCATCTTTGACCAGGTGAGGCTGTTGAGCACCAGGGCCGTGACGGCCATGGCGGCCGCGAGAAGCACGGTGATGGTTTTGGCTTGAGGGGAGGGCGGCTTCACAAGGTGAAAAGAACCAACACAAGGGTGCCAACTTTAGCAAGCCAGACCCGGTGGACACAATGCAATACGCCCGGAGCCGTGCATGAAGGCTTGCAGTTTGCCATGAAAAGGGCCGGTCCAGCCCCCTGGTGGCGGGGCCAGGGAAAACGCTGAAACCCTTGTGGCACTAGGCGCGGGGCGATGTGGGGGGGACATTGGCACCGCTCCTGCAAAAGGGGAGGGGCGCTAGAAATCACCAACAGACACCCGAACTCTAACCTTCCACTCCCATGAAAAAACTCTTCGGACTCAAGGATCTGCTCAAGGAGCAGGTGCGTGATCTTTACGATGCGGAGACCCAGTACGCCGCCATGCTGCCCACCCTGGCCAGGGTGGCCACCTCCGGCGCGCTGAAGGACTTCGTCAAAGCCTCCCTGGAAAAGACCCAGGACAACGCCTCCCGGCTGGCCCAGGTGTGCGACCTGCTGGGCGTGCCCGCCACGGGTGTCACCTGCTATGCCATGGACGGTTTAGTTCGCGAGGCCAAGGACACCTCCTCCGATTGGGGCGACACCGCCACCATCGATGCCTCGGTGATCTCCAATGCCCAGCGCATCGCGCATTACGAGATCGCCGGCTTCGGCACCGCCCGGGCCTTTGCCCTGTGCCTGGCCGAAAAGGAGGCTGCCGCGCTGCTGGACACGATGCTGACGCAGGCCTCCGAAAACGACAAGGCGCTGACCCGCATCGCCACCGGCGGCTGGTTCTCCTCCGGCATCAATCACGAGGCCGCCAAGGTTTGCGCCTGATCCTCCTCCTATCCCTACTTCACCCCATAACACCCAAACAACCACCACCATGACCAAGCTCGAATTCAAAGGAAGCTGGAACGAAATCAAAGGCAAGCTGAAGCAGAAATACGCGCAGCTCACCGATGACGACCTCCTCTTTTCCGAAGGCAAAGACGACGAACTCCTGGGCCGGCTCCAGTCCCGCCTCGGCGAAACCAAGGAACAAATCCGCGACGCCATCAGCAAAATGTAACCCCCGCTTCCCGCGCTCCCTCAACCGCTCACCTTTTCATCCTATGTTGTACTACACCATTGTTTTCCTCATCGTGGCGCTCGTCGCCGGCGTGCTCGGATTCTCCGGCGTGGCCGGCACCGCGGCCTGGATCGCCCATACCTTGTTTGTGGTCTTCCTGGTGCTGTTCCTGGTCTCCCTGATCACCGGTCGCCGCCCCGTGGCCTGAGCCGCCGCCTCCCTCCCTGTCTCTCAATCGCACAGGAAGCTGCGCCCTTGCCGGCGCCCTTCCTTTTAATCACCCATCTCCGCCCCCTATGAACAAGACTGAAGCCCCCAGCCGTGAAGAAATGGTCAAGCTGCTCAATGAGGACCTTGCCCGCGAGTACCAGGCCATCATCTCCTATGTGATCTACAGCCAGACGATGAAGGGCGCGCAGTTCACCGACATCGCCGGAGAGCTGGAGCTGCACGCCGCGGAGGAGCTGAGCCATGCCATCAAGATCGCCAAGCAGATCGATTACTTCAACGGCAAGCCCGTCACCACGCCGAAGGAAATCCGCACCTCCGACAAGGCGGAGGACATGCTGCGCTTTGACCTTGAGAACGAGAAGGACACCATCATCCAGTACCGCAACCGCATCCGGCAGGCCGAAGCCATGGGCGAGTTCGCCCTGAGCGAGGTGCTGCGCGAAATCATCGCCCAGGAGCAGGAGCACTTCCTCGACCTGGCGGATGCCCTCGGCATCGACAACCCCGTCATCGAATAATCCACCCGCCGATGTTCAACCCGCCGGCATCCACCCCAACCCCCAAACCACCATCAACATCATGAAAACTCAGCTCGCCACCCTGCACAGCCGCCTTCAAGCCAAGTACAACGAAGGCAAGATCGGCTGGGCCCTGCTCTGGCTCATGGGCGTGCCGCTTCCGGTGCTGCTCATCATCTACGTGCTCACCGGCCATCATTGATCGGCCGCCCCCGCCTGTTCACTCATCGCCAACCTCTCACCTTTATGATTGAAGACACCGTTCATCCCGTTGAAGACTCTGTGCGCACATGGATGCACCAGGCGGCGGACTATGCCCGCCGCCAGCCCACGCAGGTGTTAGGCGCCGCGTGCGCCGCCGGCGTGCTGCTCAACATCGTGCCCGCCAAGGTGGTGGCCCGGTCGGTGCTCAGCGCGGCCTCCGCGCTCGGCCGCCCCGCGCTGCTCGCCCTGGGGGTGATGAAGGTGTTTGAGTTCGCCTGCTCCCGGCCCCATCACCCCGCCATGGCGCCCATGCCCCTGGTGGAGCAAGCGTAGAAGCCGCAGGCATCCAGCTTCTCCTTTCCTGTGGCAACGGGAAAGGAGAAGCTGTCGTTGAGGCACGCTTACGGCAGGTGATGAATCGGTCGTGAGTTGGGGGTGAGCCATCCTTGTGTGGCGGCGTGCGGAGCACCTTGGACTGCGTGCAGCCCTGCTGCCGCTTTGTGCTCGCAGCCTGCTGCGGCACGATGGGGTAGCGCACAGTGTGGATGGGAAGAGCCCTCGACTGAAGACTGGCCCCTGTGCCGGCAGCAGGGCTGCCATGACCGAAAGCGGCAGCAGGGCTGCACGCACTCCAAAGTGCTTCGCACGCCGCCACATCAGGCCGGCCGCCTGGATGAATGAATGATTCCAGGCACAAGATCAATTCACCGGTGGTGCTGCGGTCCACGCCGCCCCGCTTTTTTACTGTCGCCTTTCGGATTGAAATGTCCAAGGATGGAAGCCTGGGAAACCTGTGCCGGCTTCCCTCCCGCCCATGTCCTCTCCCGAACCAGCTCCCAAGGAAGCCACGCCGCTGCGCCGCCAGGCAGGCTGGAACCAGTTCAGGCTGCTGATTGCGGCCTTCTTCACTTCCGAAAGCGGGCGGCGCCGCGCGGGTTCCTGGCTGGCGCTGCTGCTGGTGCTCTGCTTTGCCGTGGCGGGCGTGCAGGTGCTCATCAGCTACGCGGGCCGTGATTTCATGAGCGCCATCGCGGACCGCAATGAGAAGACCTACGCCCGTGCCCTGATCCGCTACCTGGCCACCTTTGCGCTGGCCGTGCCCATCGGTGTTTTTTACCGCTACGCCGAGCAGAGGCTGGGCCTTCTGTGGCGCCAATGGCTCACGCAGCATCTGATCCGGCGCTACTTTTACAACCGCGCCTACTACCGGCTGCGCGGCTCGGACACGATCGACAATCCGGACCAGCGCATCTCGGAGGACGTGAAGAACTTCACCACCAGCACGCTGTCCTTCCTGCTCATCGCGCTCAATTCACTGCTCACCCTCATCGCCTTCATCGGCGTGCTGTGGAGCATCAGCTCCATGCTGGTGGTGGTGCTGTTTGGCTATGCCTTCGTGGGCACCCTGGGCAGCCTGCTCATCGGCCGCCGGCTGGTAGGGCTCTACTACGACCAGTATCAGCGCGAGGCAGACTTCCGCCACGGCCTGATCCGGGTGCAGGACAATGCGGAATCCATCGCCTTCTACCGCGGTGAAAAGCGCGAGCACCGCGACCTGCTCATGCGCCTGGGCAGCGCGCTGGACAACACCTTTTCCATCATCGGCTGGAACCGCAACCTGGCCTTCTTCACCAATAGCTACAACTATGCCGCGCTGGTGCTGCCGGTGGTAGTGGTGGCCCCCTTGTTCATGCAGCACAAGGTGGATTTTGGCGTGGTGTCGCAGGCCGTGGGCGCCTTTGGCCAGGTGCTGGCGGCGCTGTCGCTGATCATCACCCAGTTCGAAGTGCTCAGCGCCTTCAGCGCCGGCGTGGCACGCCTGGGAGCGCTGTGGGGCTATCTGGATGACTTTGATGCGGAGGAGGCTGTGGAAGCGGCCAATTCCAAGATTGATGTGGAAGAGGCCCGCCGCCTGAAGCTGGAGGACCTGACGGTGCGCACCCCCGATGGCGGCAAGGTGCTGGTGAAGAAGCTCTCGCTCGCCCTGAAGCCCGGCCAGAGCATCCTGCTCATGGGCGAAAGCGGCACCGGCAAAAGCTCCCTTCTGCGCACCATCGCCGGGCTGTGGCAGAGCGGTGAAGGCTCCATCGCCCGGCCGCCGCTGAAGGACATGATCTTCCTGCCCCAGCGCCCTTACATGATCCCCGGCAGCCTGCGCGAGCAGCTCTTGTACCCCGCCGCCGAAGGCCGCATCGACGATGCCGCCCTGGAGAAGGTGATGAAGCAAGTGAACCTCAAGGACATCGTGGACCGCGTGGACGGCGATTTCGATGCGGTGATGGACTGGACCAACGTCCTCTCGTTAGGCGAGCAGCAGCGCCTCTCTTTCGCCCGCCTCCTGCTGCGCGATCCTGTCGTGGCCTTCCTCGATGAAGCCACCAGCGCCTTGGATGAACCTAACGAACGCCGGCTGTATGAGGAGCTGCGCAAGACCCGCTGCGCCTACATCAGCGTGGGGCATCGCGGCACGCTGAAGGAGTATCACGAGTTTCTGCTGGAGCTGAAGCCCGGTGGGAAGAGTGTGATGACGAAGATGTGAGGGCGGCCCCGGGGCGTCCAGTGGTAGCAGTGAAGCTTTTATTGAAGATTGCGCAATAAGATGACGGGCATTGCCTTGAACCGCAGAGCGGTTCTCCATGAGTAGCCCGGGGTCCTTGCGACCCCTGGTTTAGCGCAGGATGCATTTAACCCTGGAAGGGTTGGCCAATGCGCCACGTGCTTGATAAACCCTGCCATGCATTGGGCAACCACGCTGTGGTTGAGGCCTTGCTATCATGCTACCCGGGGTCACAAGACCCCGGGCTACTCATGGAGAACCGCTCTGCGGTTCAAGACCATGCATGTCAGCCTATTGCGCGATTTTCACCAAGTTAGCGCCTAAGAACCCGCTGGCCTCAAGAAATCCCCGCTCAACCCCTCGCCCCTTTTCGCGCCCGCTTCGCCTTGCCGGTTTTCTTCGAAGAAAACCCCTTGTCACGCCCCCGACGCGGCTTGTCCTGCTTGCGAAACTCGCCGCGCGAAGCACCTGCCGCGGCGGCGGCGGGCGTGCTGGTGATGCCGGCAAGCTGGAAGTCCACCTGCTTCTTGGGGCTGTCCACCCGCCATACATGCACTTCCAGCTGGTCGCCCAGCTTGATCACGCGGCGGCTGGAGCGGCCGGTGAGCTCGCCCTTGGCGGCATCGAAGACAAAAAAGTCGCCGGGGATGGAGGAGAGGTGCACCAGGCCGCTCATGCCCAGGGTGGGCAC
>OUNM010508961.1_pt1 | contig 10559 bp, 7 predicted proteins | sample 1769961 | NCBI WGS metagenome assembly OUNM01 (sample SAMEA3914820, study PRJEB12502) | metagenome | biome: forest; material: soil | place: USA | collected 2012-03-12 | depth 0.3 m
CGCGGGCGTCCATGGCGATCGTTGTAGTCATCGGCAATGCGCGCGGCGCGTACGTGCGGCGGCACATTGCGCTGGTACTCGTCGAGCTGGCGGCGCAGGCGCTTGCGGTAGACCAACTGGTCGTCAAGCTCGCCGGCCAGCGTGCGGCGCACGATGTCGCGTACATAGTCCTGATAGGGCTCGCGGTTGAAGATCTTCTCGTAGAGCGTCTGCTGGAACTGCTGCGCCAGCGGTGACCAGTCCGTGCGCACCGTCTCCAGCCCCTTGAACACCATCTCGACCTTGCCACTGGCCCGCATCACCTGGCCTGCGTAGCGTTTCTTGCTGCCCAGGTCCGTGCCGCGGATGGTCGGCATCAGGAAGCGTCGGAAATGCGTTTCGAACTGCAGTTCCAGCGCGCTTTCCAGGCCGTAGGTCTGCCACAGGTGGTCGCGCCACCAGTCGTTGACGTACGCCACCAGGCTACGGCCGATCTGGGACGCATCGTCCTCGGTGCGCGCGCGGCGCAGCCAGACGAAGGTGGAATCGGTGTCGCCATAGATCACCTCGTAGCCGCGCGCCTCAATCAACTCGCGTGTCCGGCGCATGATCTCGTGGCCGCGCATCGTGATCGACGACGCCAGCCGCGCATCGAAGAAACGGCATCCGCTGGACCCGAGCACACCGTAGAACGCGTTCATGATGATCTTGAGCGCCTGCGACAACGGCTTGTTGCCGTCGCGCTTGGCCGCCTCGCGGCCTTGCCATACACGTGCGACGATCGACGGCAGGCAGTGCTTCGTGCGCGAAAACCGCGCGCCGCGGAAGCCGGGCACCGAATCGCCATCGTCAGGATGCGCCAGCCCCTCCACAAGACCGATCGGATCGATCAGGAACGTGCGGATGATCGATGGATACAGGCTCTTGTAGTCGAGCACGAGCACCGACTCATAGAGCCCCGGGCGCGAATCCATGACGAACCCGCCGGGGCTGGCCTCGGGGGCTTTTTCGCCAAGGTTCGGCGCGACGTAGCCCTGGCGATGCATCAGCGGCATGTACAGGTGCGTGAACGCGGCCACCGAACCGCCGCTGCGATCGGCGGGCAGGCCCGTGACCGTCGCGCGCTCCAGCAGGAACGACAGCAGTTCGGTCTTCTCGAAGATGCGCGTGACCAGCTCGCAATCGCGAAGGTTGTAGCGCGCCAGCGCGGGCTTGTCCTCGGCAAACATGCGGTCGATCTCGTCCATGCGATCGTACGGATTGTCGATGGCCTTGCCTTCGCCCAGCAGCGTCTGCGCCACCGATTCGAGACTGAACGACGGAAAACTCCAGGTGGCCGAGCGCAGCGCCTCGATGCCGTCGATGATCAGTCGCCCCGCAGCGCCCGCGAAATAATGCTGCTGGTGGTTGTGCTCGCGCCATTCCATTTCGGCGCCGCCACGGCCCAGGCGCAGCGGGATCTGGTACTGCTTCGCATGTTCGCGCAGCACGCGCAGGTCGAACTGCACCAGGTTCCAGCCGATGATGGCGTCCGGATCATGCCGTGCGATCCAGTCGTTGAGCCGCACGATCAACTGCTGGCGCGAGTCGCAGAATTCGAGCGCAAATCCCAGATCTGGCGGCGCTTGCTGCGGCGTGGGCCCGAGCATATAGACCTGTCGCTGGCCACAACCTTCCAGCGCGATCGAATAGAGATCGCCAAACGCATTGGTCTCGATATCAAGCGACACCAGCCGCAGTGGCGGGCGGTAGTCTGCAGCAGGCTTCAGCTGCGCGTTGCGCAGCACGCCGTCGGCGCCGACATCGCCATCGAACCAGACCGGCGCGGTAATGAAGCGCTCCATCAGGTAGCGCTCGGGCGGGCGGATATCAGCCTCGTAGACATCGACGCCGGCCTCGCGCAAGGACTTGTCGAGCTGGATCAATTGCCGGTGCTGCTGGCAATACAGGCCCAGCACCGGGCGGCGCTGGAAATCCTGCAACTGCAGCGGACGCAGTTCCACGGCACGCTCGCCACGCAGCAGCGCCTCGGCGGCGGCGCGGTGTTCCTCGGGAATAAATGCGGTGGACGGCTGAGGCGGCAGGCGCAACCGGCGCGGCCCGTCGTCGGTGGCGAGCCAGAACTCGACCTCCGCGCCGGCGGGTGTATCGCGCCAATGTCGGGTCAGGATGAAGCCCTGCTGTAGTGCCACGCTGGAATGCCTTGGGGGATGGTGTTTCTGGCGTGGATTCTAGCGGAGTCGGGGGCGGCAACTGTCAGGAGTGGTGTGGGGCGGGCATGTCCGCCCGTCCTAGGTGAATTCGGGTATCGCCGTAAATCCATTGCTCCCAAGCCTTGCGAGAAGTCAATACGAGCCCTCGTGCTCTTCTTTGCCCCCCCTCAATCTTGTCCGTACCCATGGCGCGCGAACATGCATTCGCGTCATTTTGTACAGGATTCGCCATGTTTGGTATGCGCCCGTCCAGCGATCCAGCCGGACGGTTCTGTTCCACACACTCATCTCTGTCCAATGACCTTCACGCTCAAAACAACCGCGGCCATCGCTGCCGGCATCCTGGCCTCCGTGTGCCATGCCCAACAGATCCAGCACGCACCCGACAACGCCGTTCGGAATTCCGACGGCTCCCGGACGATTCTCCGTTCCCAACAACTGCCAGAAGCCAATGAGCGGCATGCACGATGGTGCCAGCAACACGGGGGGGTGGATATTACCAATGAGGGCGACGTGACTCTCGGGCCGAATAGCAGCGATGCGGTCATCTGTCGTCGCACCGATATGTCAGCGCCCGGCTTCACCGGTGCTTACAGACCGAAAGATGGCCGGAAGGACATTATCGATCCGGATGCCACCTACGACATTTCCCCATCGATCGGCCCGAATATACCGCCGGCTTCGACACTGGAAGAGCTCATGCAGCAGCAGGAGGGAAAGCCGCCGCCGGCTCGCGAATCGTCAACCACACCGCGCGCCCTGTTTCCAACCATCAGTGTGTTTCCCAATAATGGGTATACAGAAAAGGTTAATACGCTGTTCCATCCAGCGTCCTACGCGGTATTTCGAGGGTTCAGTGGCAGTCCAATGGGCCGAGTCAGTTCAAGAATCCCGGTGCTAGGATGCAATTGGGGGTGGGAGGGGCCCGTCATCGACGACCCCCATGAGGTGAATGGCTTTGTCGGCTGCACTGCCGGGTTTCCAGGCGTAATCCGCACCACCATCGAAGCATGCGTTGGAGTCACATGCGCAAGGGGTGAAGGCTCCTTTGTGGTAGAGCCCTAGTTGCCTCGGAACCAGGGTGGCTTTTCTCCCCTACACCGGCATCTTCAACAGCGCCCCCTGGAACACCACCGGCCCGGTCGGGCCATCGGGATTGGGCGATCCGCCCGGTGGTTCCACGCTGACCGCCAGCGCGGGCACATTGGCGGGCAGCGCATCGAGCGGCAGGCGCAGTTCGCGCGCGTGGCCGATCACGCCGAGCGACTTCGGCTTGCCGCCCTCGGGCAGGGCCCACAGCTGCAGTGCCTGCTGATCGGTCAGCGGCAGGTTGTCGAGTCGCCGCACCACCAGCGCGCGGCCCTTGGCGTCCCAGCTGACCAGCATGGCCGGCTGTGCCTGCTGCGACTGCAGCAAGGCTACCACCACGCCCGGCGATGCCGGCGCGGTCTGCCAGCGCCCCAGATTGCCGACCACCGCCACCACGGCGACCATCGCAAACGCGGCCGTCGCCATGCGCCAGAACGCGGGCGCCTGCCACCAGCGCAGCCAGCCGCCCACCGATGTGGGGCGCCCCGCGCCGCGGGTCGGTGCCGTGGCGGGCTCCTCATCGTGAGCCTTCCAGCCGAGTCGGCGTTCGATGCCGCACCAGACCGCTTCCACGGGCACCGCCGGCGCGTGCAGTTCGCCCACACCGGCCAGACGGCTTTGCCATTGGCTGATAGCGGCGTGGACGGCGGGCTCCTGCCGCGCCAGCTGTTCCATGCGGCGCCGTGCGCCGCCGCGCAGCACGCCCAACGCGTATTGCGCCGCCATGCGGTCGAGCAGATCGGGATGGCGCGCGAGGTTCATGGTGCAGCCTCCAGGCAGGCGCGCAGACGCTCCAGTCCACGGCGAATCCACGACTTGATGGTGCCCAGCGGTGTGTGCATGCGTTCGGCCAGTTCCGAATGGCTGAGATCCTGCAGGTAGGCCAGCACGATGGCCTGGCGCTGGCCTTGTTCGAGCCGCTGCAGGCAGCGGTTCAGCGCACGCGCCTGCTGGCTGGCCTGCGCCAGTTCGGCGGGGCCGGCGGCATCGTCCGCGAGATCGGCCTCCGGCGCATCTTCTAGCGGCGTGGCCGACGCCAGGCGCGCGGCGGTTGTGCGGCGCAGCGCGTCCAGTGCGCGATTGCGCACGATGGTGGTCATCCACGTCATCGGCGCGGCCAGTTGCGGCCGGTAATCGCCGGCGTGATGCCAGATGCTGACAAAACTCTCTTGCACCACGTCCTCCGCCAAGTCGCGCTTACGGGTAATACGCAGCGCAAGGCCGAACAGTTTCGGCGCGGCCTGCTCGTAGATCTTCCGCAGCGCCTGGCGATCGCCAATGGCCACGCGCCCGAGCAGCGCTTCGAGCGGGTCTGGATCGTCCGGCTGCGGTGAGGGCAGGGCCACTTTGGGGCTCCATGCGAAGGGTGTTGCCCGATTATAGGCATCGCACTGCATCCAGCGGACAACAGGCTACGTATAAGCCGGTGACGCGGGCCATCCAGCCGCGTGCATCCATCGCCTGTCAAAGGAGGGTTCCCCATGAAAACCAAAGCTGACGTGTCCGTGCCGCTGGTCGGCGCTTCCCTGTCCGATGCCGAACTGGCGCCCAACCTGATGCGCCGCGGCTGGCTCAAGGCCCCCGGCGCCTTCGCGCTGGGCTCGCTGGCCGCCATTGCGCTGGGCGAAGCGATGCCCGCCTGGGGCCAGACGCATTCCGGCAGCACCAAAGATGACATCAACATCCTCAATACCGCGCTGGGCCTCGAATACCAGGCGATCGCCGCCTACCAGGTGGGCGCCGAAAGTGGCCTGCTGCAAAAGCCGGTGCTCGACACCGCCGTCAAGTTCCAGACCCACCACAAGGCGCATGCCCAGGTGCTGGCGGGCACAGTCGAGAAACTCGGCGGCACGCCGGTCAAGGCCAGGGCGGCCGGCGACTACAGCTTCCCGACCGCGCAACTGAAGACCCAGGCCGACGTGCTGCGCTTTGCCGCCGGGCTGGAGAAGGGCGCCACCGCCGCCTATCTGGGCGCGCTGCCGAACTTCTACAACCGCGAATTGAGCAAGGCCGCGGGCAGCATCCTGGGCGACGAAGCGATGCACTGGGCCGTGCTGCTCGGCGCGCTGGGCGAAGACCCGGTGCCGGGGGCGTTCGTGGGCTGATGCCAGACCGATCGCAGTGGTTCGTGGCGGCATGACGCGGCGCTGACTGCGCATGCCGTCGCACCGGCCGCGAGACAGGAACGGGAGCGCGGCTGGCTTGTGCCCGGGGCGTGGCCCCGGGCTGTTTTCTGTTTGAGGCGCGATCGGCCTATCGCGCGGCCGATGCCGATGGTGCAATCGGTGCCGCGACCGGCGCCGACGCAGGCACCGCCGCCACCGGCGGCGCGGCCACCGTTTTCTGCGACCATCCGCCGCCCAGCGCCTTGTACAGCTGCGCCCGGCTGGTCAGCCGCGCGAGCTGGATCGTCACGAGCGTCTTCTGCGCGTCATAGAGCTGCCGTTGTGCGTCGAAGACCGGGAAGTAGTCGTCCACGCCGTTCTTGAAACGCATCTCGGCCAGCCGCCGGGTTTCACCGACTTCCTTCTGCAGCGCTTCCTGCGCGGCGGTCTGACGGTCATAGGTGCCGCGCGCGGCCAGGCCGTCGGCCACTTCGCGGAACGCGCCCTGGATCGTGCGTTCGTACTCGGCCACGTTGATGTCCTTGCGCACCCGGGTCGCATCGAGCTGTGCCTGGTTGGCGCCCGCATTGAAGATCGGCAGCGTGACCTGTGGCGCGAATGCCCATGCCGCGCCGCCTGAGAAGAGTCCTGCCAGCGTGGTGCTGGCCAGGCCGACGCCTGCGGTCAGCGAGATCTGCGGGAAGAACGCCGCGCGCGCTGCGCCGATGCTGGCATTGGCAGCCTTGAGCCGATGCTCGGCCGCCATGATGTCCGGGCGTTGTTCGAGCAGCGCCGACGGCAGGCCGGCAGGCAGCTCCGCCACATAGGACGCATTGTCGAACGGCTGTGGCGCGGGCAGGTCGGCCGGCAGCGGGCCACCGATCAGCAACGCCAGCGCGTTCTCGTCCTGCGCCACCTGCCGCGTGTATCGCTCCAGGTCGACGCGGGCGGTTTCCACCTGCGTCTGCGTGCGATGCATGTCGATTTCCGCCATGCCACCTGCCTGCTTGCTGCGGCGGACCATCTCGGCGGCGTCCTGCTGCACCTTGAGCGTGTTCTGCGACAGCTGCAGCAGTTGCTGGTCGGCCTGCCACGTCAGGTAGGCGCTGGCGACTTCGCCGATCAGGCTGATCTGGGTACTGCGACGCACCTCCTCGATCGCGAGGTATTGCTCCAGCGCTTCATGCTTGAGGCTGCGCACGCGGCCGAAGACATCGAGCTCGAACGCACTGAAGCCCACGCCAGCGGCCCACGCATTGATGACGGAGTCCTGGCCCGGGGCGCGCAAGTCGCCAGTCAGGCGCGTGCTGCTGAAGCCCGCATTGGCATTGATGGCCGGAAACTGCGCGGCACGCTGGATGCGGTACTGGGCCCGCGCCTGGTCGATCGACAGCGTGGCCACGCGCAGGTCGCGGTTGTTCGCCAGGGCCAGTTCGATCAGCCTGCGTAGCCGCGCATCGGTGAAGAAATCCTCCCAGCCCAGTGCGGCAGCGGGGGCCTGCGCCTGTGCCGCGCCGGTGCCATTGGGGGTATTGGGCGCGTTGCCGCCCCGCGTTCTGTCGTAGGCGGCACCGGTTGGCCAGGCGTTGGGCGTCGGCGATGCCGGTCGTTCATAGGTCGGTTCCAGCGTGCAGGCAACCAGCGCCAGCGGCAGTAATGCCGCCGCGCTCCAGCGCGCGGCCACGGGGCGCGCCGGAAGAGATGGCCGGAAGTGAGTGGAGGAGGAGCGCATCGTTCTGGTTTTCCTGTGATGAATCAACCGGAGAAGGCGCGTCGCAGCAGTTGCACGAGGGCGGTGCCGGGCAAGGCGCGATGCGCGATGTTATGGGCAGGTTCGCTGAACAGCAGCCGGATCAGCCGGTGACGCACCGGCATGTCCGGATGCAGGGCGATGCCGATCAACTGGCCCCGCGTCCGTGCCACGCGACACGGCACCCAGCCCAATGGCGCGATCCAGAACGCCCCGACGGCGCCGGGCTCCACGGCACCCGCACCGTGCGCTTCCAGCGCCACGCCATTGCAAGACAGGTCGCGCGTCACGCCATCGACTTCGCGTGACACGCCATCCTTGCCATAGAACTGCAGTCGCGCCGCCGCGCGGTACGGAAAACGCTCTTCCTTGCGCGGACGTGGCAACTCGAAGCAGACCAGCAGCGACGCGAGGTAGAGCACCATCGACACCACGGTCCAGCTGATGTTGAAGGCGAGGCCCGGCGCTGCGCCGTCGGCCGCCACGGCGCGCGCCAGCCCCATGGCCGACAACACGAACAGCGCACCATACAGCGCGGCGAACTTGCCGTGCACAGTGAGCTTCGAACGGTCCAGCCCCTTGTTGGTGACCTTGAAGGGGCGCCCGAACGGTTTGAAGATCGCGCTGACCAGCGTGGCCGTCACGGCCATCGCCGCCACAATCTGCGTGACCTCCGTGAAGACCGGCATGGCCCGGGAATCCGTGATCCACATGCTGTAGGCCCAGTACAGCAGCAACGCCGGCACGCCATAGGCCAGGAATTGCATCGGTTCGCCATAGAGCGTCGGAACGTTGAAGAACCAGTAGAGCAGCGGGCCGGCCAGCAGCATCAGCGTGAAGGGCCGGCTCAGCCAGTGCAGCAGCCCGTGCACGTAGTGCAGGCGCTGGCGCAGCGTGTAGCCACGGCCGCGCAGCGGGCCGTCGGCGGTCAGCGCCACCTGGATCGTGCCCAGGCCCCAGCGGCTGCGCTGGCTGATGTATTCGGGCAGGCCTTCGGCGGACAGCCCCACGCTGAGCCGCTCGTTGAGCCAGCGCGTCACGTAGCCATGCGGCATCAGCCGGTAGGTCAAATGAATGTCCTCGGTCACGGTGCCCGTGGGAAAGCCGCCAATGCGGCCCAGCGCCTCACGGCGCACCACGAACGACGTGCCGATGCAGAACGCGGTGTCCCAGGCGTCCTTGGCGGGCTGCATCACGTCGAAGAACGCGCGCTGTTCATCCACCCAGCAGCCGGTCGAGCGCAGGTTGTACTGGATGGGGTCGGCGTTGTAGTAGAACTGGGGTGTCTGGACCACGCCCACGCTCGGATCGTCGAACAGGCCCAGCACGCGCAGCAGGATATTGCGGTTCGGCGCGAAGTCCGCATCGAGCACCATGATGTAAGGCGCGCCGCCGTCGATCCGCGCGCTGTGCTGCAGTCCGTTGTTCAGGTTGCCGGCCTTGGCGTGCGTGTTGTCGGGGCGGGTCACGTAGTGGACGCCGACCTGGACGCAGAACGCCTTGAGCCAGTCGCGGCGCGTGTCGTCGAGCACCCAGACGCGGAAATTCGGGTAGTCGATGGCCTTTGCCGCGACAATCGTCTTCTCCAGCACGTCGAGCCCCTCGTTATAGGTGGCGATGAAGATGTCCACGGTGGGCGCCTCGCGGTTGCCGCGCAGACGTGCTTCACCGGCATCGGCCTCGGCGCTGTGATCGGAGCGGCGTGTCAGCGTGACGATCGAAATCAGCGTATAGGCAATCGTCAGCGATTCGAAGCCGAAGAACGCGTATGACCAGAGGCTCGGGAATTCCAGGCGCCATTCGGGCAACGTCTGCGTCAGGCGCCAGGTGTAGTAGGCGGTCAGCAACGCGGCGGCCGCCAGGCCGAACAGCCAGCGATCCGCCGCGCGATGGCGATCGCCACGCAGGCAGAGCAGGGCGATCAGGAAAGCGCCCGCATTGATCTGGATAAGCATCCGGCTGTCGAGGAAGTCGGCAAACATCGTTACTCCTTGCGTGGCGTGACCGGCGTGCCAGCCGCTGTGCCTTCCATCGCACAGCGCGCGTCGAGGCAGCCACCGGGCTGGAACGGATTCCACCCGGCGGCGGCCAGCACGGCCCAGGCCGTGGCACCCAGATGGGGCAGATGGAAGTAGTAGAAATCGTCGGTCTTCGAATCGGGGCCGATCTGCAGGCCGGTGCGGATACGCGGCTCGGGCGTGGCGAACAGCAGGCCCGATGGCGCACGCTGTGCGTTCAATAGCGGCCACAGCGGCCGGGCGTCAGCATCCCGGCCGCTGGCACGCAGCACGAGCGCGGCCTGGCCCGTGCCTTCGGTCCAGATCCCGTCGGGATTGGCATTGAAACCATAGCCGCCCTGGATGCCGTGTCGGGTGCGCGTCCAGTCGAGCGCGCGCTGCCAGTGGCCTGCGGCATCGGGCATCGCGATCAGCGGCCACAGCGAAGCATCGAGCGCCGACGGGCCGCCGTTCAGCGTGCGTCCGTCATCGCGCGTGCCAATCGCGAAACGGCCTTCGCCCGGTTGCCACATGGCTTCGACAAAGCGCCGCGCGCGATCCGCACCAGTACGCCAGCGCGGATCGCCGTCATAGTGCGACAGCCAGCGGAATGCCGCGTAGGCGTCCACGTTGTGTTCGGTGGACTTCCACCCCTGGCGCTGCGGCGACGGCTCATGCCCGAAATATCCGCCGATGAACGCGGCGGGCGCTTCGCTGCCGTACGTTTCCTTGTCGATCCAGGCCATCAGCGTCCTGGCGGCGTCGAGATAACGCGGCGTGCGCGTGGCATCGTAGACGGCCAGCAGCAGCAACGCGGCCCAGGCCACGTTGCCGGTGGCCGTGCCCACCTGGTAGCGATCTTCGAACCAGCGCTTGGCCTTGTCGTCCCACCATCCCGGCAACGGCACGGGACCATCCGGCATCGCGCCGGCGCGATAGGCATTGCGCAGCCGTCCGTCGTGATAGTGCCGGTCGCGCGTGACACCGGCCACCACACCATCGGCAATGCGGCGTGCGGCAGTGCGCTGGCCGCACGCGAGCAGTGCAATGCCGGCCAGCGCGTTGTCATAGACGAAGGCTGAATCCTTGAGCGGGCCCGGAAGCGGCTCGCCACCGGGCGCGGGCTCATAGCTGGCCAGCAGCGCCGGACCGTTGCCAGGCACCCCGGCCATGCGGCCTGCGAGCGTCTGGCAGCCGCCGTCCCGTACCTGTTCGCGTACCTGCTCGCGCACCTGCTCGCGCGGATCGGCTGGTGCGGCGGACAGCGCTGCTGGTACGGCCAGCACGGCCATCGTCAATCCATCGAGCAACCGCTTGCGCGCGGTCAGATTTCGCTTTCGTGTGTTGCCGGTGGGGTGACGCTGCACGGTTGTCTCCTTCCTGCGGGCGTTGGAAAAATGACTGGACGATCGGCTCCGATCAGATC
>OUNM010789792.1_pt1 | contig 10556 bp, 8 predicted proteins | sample 1769961 | NCBI WGS metagenome assembly OUNM01 (sample SAMEA3914820, study PRJEB12502) | metagenome | biome: forest; material: soil | place: USA | collected 2012-03-12 | depth 0.3 m
GATCTGCACGATCTTGAACAGCACGTGGTAGATCAGGCTGAAGACCTTGCGCAGCCAGACCGGGCGCACGGTATAGCGCCAGCGTCCGTAGCGATAGACCAGCATCGCCCAGAAGCCCTGGGCGCCGAGCTTTCGGCCGTGCGCCGCGAAATCGGCGCGGATCAGGTCGAAGGCCATGTCAGCGCGTCGCCTGCAGGCCGAACCGGGTGCGGCGGGCGATGGCCAGCGTGCCGCCCATGCGCCGCAGGTGGTAGCCGATGCTGCCGCGCTTCCTGCGATCGAGCATCGCCTTCACGATGAGCACGACGTCGGCCACCTCCTCCAGGAACAGGTGCCACAGCAGGCCCGCGAGACCGTACTGCTTGCGAAAGAAGATCTGCGCGCTCTCGATCTGCAGCACCTCGAGCTGGCGGCCCGACTGGTTGATGGCGCCGAGGGACTTGGCGCTCTCGCCGCCGATGTGGACGACCGAGACATGGGGGTAGTACATGACCTTGGACTTCGCGGCCTTCACGGCATGGCAGTGGTCCACCTCCTCGTAGTACAGGAAGTAGCGCGGGTCGAACAAGCCGACCTGATCGAGCAACTGGCGGCGCACCAGGTAGAAGCATCCGGGCACCCAGTCGCATTCGCGGACTTCGTCGTGCGCCCAGGCCATGTCGTCGACCATGCGCGTCGGGGGCAACCAACGAGCCAGCCCGCTGCGCGAGAGAAAGGTGTTGTAGGGTGTCGGGAAATAGCGGCAGGACGGCTGCAGGTCGCCGTCGCGGCCCACCAGGCGCACGCCCAAGATGCCGCAGTCCGGCGTCGATTCCATGAACGCCAGCGTCTTGGTCAGCGCGTCCGGCGGCACGAAGGCGTCGGTGTTGAGCAGCAGCAGGTACTTGCTGCGCACCTCCGGCAGGCCGAGATTGTTGGCGCGCCCGAAGCCGAGGTTCTTGCCGGAGCGGATCAAGCGGACGTCGGGGTAGTGCTGCTCGAGGTACTCCGCCGAGCCGTCCGCCGAAGCGTTGTCGACGACGATCACCGGCGACTCCCCCAGCGGCGCACGCGCCACGGCCAGGGCGTCCAGGCAGGGGGCGAGCAGATCCCGCGTGTTGAAACTCACGAGAAGCGTCGTCAGCAGCGGGGCGGGCTCACTCATGGTTGGGGGTCGACCTTGTCTGCAGGGAGGCGTCTTCGCGCCGCAAGAAAATGGAAAAGGCGGCCTGAGCCGCCTTCGCCTGCGGCCCATCGCAGGCGTCCTCCGAATAAGCCGTCAGTCTAGCCGACAGTGGGGCGCCGTCCGTGTAGGAACAGCGCTCGACCGCAGGCTTCGGATCACCGTATCAGCAGCCACTCCACCAGCAGCCCGAATTGCGCGCCCGGACGACGGCGTTCCATTTCGGCGCGGCGTTGTCGGCGAGAGACTCCTTCAGGCCCCAGATGCCGTAGCGGGAGGGCAGCGACACGTGGTCGTAGTAGGCGAAGATCTGGCCGCCGGCAGCCTTCCAGTCGGCGAAGTCCTGGTCGTACGAGGTGCCCATGCGGGCGTCGCGATTGGCCGCGGTGATCAGCGCCAGGAAGGTCGCATCGGTATCGCCCTGCGGCGGCACCAGATGCTGCCCGCCTTCGTAGGCCCACATCGGCAGGCCGTAGACGTCGGCGGCCGCCTTCGTCGTCGTCATCCAGCCCTTGCTCATGCCGCGCGCGCCGCTCGGGAACGCGCTCATGAGCGCCGCGGTCAGGCTCTGCCCGTTGGAATTGACACCATTGAGTTCGGCGAAGAGCTTGCTCAGGCCGCCATCGGCGTCCGCATACCAGGTCTGGACGGTCGGACGATTCGCCGGGTTGCCGACGTAGTAGCCGAAGTAGGGCGCGATGGCCACGGCGTCGATCAGCTTGCCGCAGGGCTTGCCGAGGGCACCGGCGGCGTACGTGCACGCGAGCACCTGGGCCGTCTCGGCGGCGTTGGCGGCCTGCGTGTTGGCGATGCAGCGAACGTGCGACGCGTCGGCACCGAACTCCTGCTTGACGATGTTGCACACCTGCACCAGGCGCTGGGCGTACCAGTTGTAGCCGAGGGTGTAGGGATTGGCGCCCTTGGCGAGCTCCGCGGACCACTGGGCCGCGCCCTGGTCCTTCATCCACTTGGACTGGGCGAACGAGTAGTTCCAGGTCTCGTTGGAGTATTCGAGGTTCAAGTGCAGGTTCGTCGCCAGGCGCTGGTGCACCAGCTTGCCGAACTGGTGGACGTAGTCGTCGGTCGCATGCGCCGGCAGATTGATCCACGGATCGGCCCCGGAGGCGTTCGCCACGTCGACCATGGTCTCGACCGGCGCGCCGAAGGCGCCCGACCAGGTGCGGTCGGTCGGCAGCGGGCGGGTGCTCCAGTCGGTGAGCATCGTCGTGTTGGTGTGCGTCCACTCGAGGAAGCGCAGCGTCCGGAAGCCCTTCGCGTCGGTGATGAACGGCGGATACCACGGCTGGCTGGCCGGGAACGATTCGAACGGAACGTACGCGCCCTTGCCGGCGGTGCACGCGTCGGCGGAGGCCGCGAACGTCGTGTAGTCGTTCGCGCAGGCCCCACCCGGCGGGTAGACGCGGATGTTGCGCAGGTAGTTGCCCGGCGTCGTCGCGTTGATCGTCAGGAAGAAGCCGCCGGTGGCGGAGTTCGTCAGCTGGACGACGTCGCGACCGGGGGTGGATTCGGCGGTGACCTTCTTGGCCATGCCCGAATAGCTCATCGTGCCCGAGCCGTCGTAGCGGACGATGTACTTGCCGTCAGGCACGACGCCCGAGGAGATGACCGTCGTCGCGAAGCGGAACTTGACACTCGTGTCGGTATTGGCCGGCAGGCTCTTGATCCAGCCTTGCGCGTCGAGATCGAGCTTGTCTTCCTCGAGGGTGTCGAAGGCGCGCGCAGTGCCGGTGAATCCGGTGCACGTCGGGCTGGAGTAGATGGCACAACCGACGTACCAGGCGCCGGAGCGCTTCATCAGGTCGATGGTGGGGAACTCGGGCGAGATGTTGCTCAGGACGCCCAGGTTCATGCCGACGCCCGAACGCGAAGCCACCACGGCCGCTGCCGTGACGGCCGTCGTTGCGGCGACCGTCGTGGTCGGCGTCGTGTTGAGGGCGACGGTGACGGGCGCAGCCGCCGGCGTGGCGGTCGTCGCCGTGGTGGCGGTCGGCTCGGTGGGCGTCGAGACCTGGCCCGAGCTTGCCGTGACGGTGGAGACGCCGGCGGATGCAGTCGCATCGCCACTGGTGGCCGCAGCCTGCGAGGCGACGATCACGTCGGCGTCGGCGGCCTGCGCGGCATCGTCGTTCTTGACCGGCGAGATGATGGCGTCGAGCGTGCTGTCGTCGATCGGCGCAGGAATGCTGGTTGCCGAATCGGCACTGCCGGCATCGCTGCTGGATTGCGTCGTCGCAGGGGGAGCGGCCTGGTCGCTGGAACCGCCGCCGCCACCACCGCAAGCTGCGAGGGCGGAGCTCATCGCGACTGTGTAGGCAGACGCGCGCAGCAGCCTGCGGAAATCAATAAGCATGTCGAAGTCTCGGAATTGGTCCGCACGAGGAGAGTTCATGGCGATACCAATCGCCAGACCGTGCGGTTTCACTCCTTTCTTCGGCAGCTCCGACGACCCTGTTAAATACGATAAGGCCTCGGATGCTCGATCAATTCCGGTTTCGACGAAACCAGGCGTAAGTAACTCATCAGCATGCTTTTTGCACGCGACAGTCCTTACAAATACGCGTTCTCCTGTAATAAATGAAGCGGATGCGCGGCCGTGAGGCGACGCGATGGCGAGGCAGAACGCGGCGAGCGCGACCAGGCCGAGAGCAACGAATGCCTGGTTGACGAACCCGGCGCAGCGGCGCCAGAACGCCGCCCAGGTCAATTCAGGCCTACCAGCTGGCGTCGGGCCGCCGGCGTCATGGCCGCGATCAGCGCACGGATGAAGTCATCCTGCGTGCGGAAGCCGTTGGCGTAGTCGCGATCGATGGTCGACACGCGAAACAGCAGTCCATCGACGATCTCGCCGCGCAATCCGTGGCGAATCTCCGAGACCTTGCGGTCCCAGCCGCCCAGGCTTTGCTGGTCGCCGACGATGGTCCAGTAGGTGACGGGCTCGAAGCGGCTGTCGCTGAACTGGGTTTCCAGGCGGCGCACGCGCACGATGCCTTGCGGCACCGCGATCTGTTCGACGCGATTGCCCTTGACCCGGAATCCCTGGGCCGGATAGCAGACCTCGGGATAGTGCAGCTGCACGTCGTCGTCCGCCTGGTCGGCGCCGTAGGCGATCGACAGCATGACGCGCCGGCCCGAATCGTCGAGGTAGACGCGGCTCAGCTGCTGGCTGTAGAGCTTGTCGAGCATGGCCGCGGTCTGCGGGTCGACGATGCCCGAAGCGCTGCGGTCGTCCACGTGCCAGTTCGCGAACGTGCTCGGGACGAGGTCCTCGAGCTTGAACGCCCCGCGCAGGGCCGCCAGCCGCTTGGTCGGCACCATCGCCTGGCCGGCCACGGCGGCACCGCACATCAGGACGGCCGCGACGGCGGCGCGGCGGGTGAGTTTGGCCTCAGGCATGTTGGGGTACCGGATGAGTGCGCGCCGCGAGCCAGCGCAGTGCGCTGTCGGTCGCGATGATGAACACGAGCGCGGTCATGAACAGCACCAGGCCGGCAAAGCCGTGCAGGAAGCCCTGCCCCGCCTCGTCGCCGAAGTGATAGGTGATCAGCGCGAGCACCATCACCCGGATGACGTTGGCCATGAACGAGATCGGCACGATCAGCAGCGCGAGCAGGATGTTTCGCAGCAGCGAGCTGTGGCGCACCACGTTGAGGTACAGCAGCCCCATGGCCTCGAGCGAGAACAGCGTGTGCAGCCCGGCGCAGGCGTCCGCCACCAGCAGCTGGTATTGGCCGATCTGCAGGATCACGCCCGTGCGTGCGATCGGATAGCCGACGCCGAACAGGATCGACGTCGCGACGCTCGAGACCGCGAGCTTCAGGGGCTGCGTGATCACGTCGACCATGGTGGCGGGCAACGGGATCAGGAAGATCATGAAGAACAGCGGGAACGCCGCCGCGCGCAGCTGGCGCGCGCCGCGCAGCATCAGCACGAGGCCCGGCAGCATGAACAGCACCGACAGCGTCTGCGAGCTCAGGATGCGCTGCGAGCGCCCGAACACGTAGAACAGCAGCGCGATGATCACGAACAGCCAGCCGAGGACGGGCTTGGGCGTGTCGGCGCCCGAGTCGTCGATGCGATCCCAGGCGCGCCACACCAGCCAGGCGCAGATCGCCAGGACGATGGGGCCCTGGCTCTGCTCCTCGGTCGACCAGATGTTGCGCACGAGGTCGACGATCGTCGGCACGTACAGCACGAGCAGGCCGAAGACGCAGATCCACCACGGAACGGTGCGGGGCGCGGTCAACCGGCGCATGTCGATCATCTCAGGCTCACAGCTCGTTCAGGATCACGCCCGCCAGGCGCACTTGACCCGCCTGCAGGCCGGCCACCATGTCCTGCAGGTTCTGCACCTTGTTGGCGTCCTTGCGCGAGACGACCAGGGCCGAGCCGCAACGCGATGCGATCACGACGCCGTCGCTGCCGAAGACGGCCGCCGGGGTGTCGACGATCACGTGGTCGAACTTGATCGAGACCTCGCGCAGCAGCATGCCGAACGACGGCCCTTCCACCAGTTCCAGCGGGTTGGGCGGCTGCACGCCGACCGGGATCACGTACAGGTTCGGGATGCCCGGGACGGACTTGACGATGCCCTTGCCGCCGCGGCCCGACAGCACGCCCGACAGCCCGGTGCCGCCAGGCACGCCGAACACCTGGTCGATGCGGGCGCCGCGCATGTCGGCGTCGATCACCACGACCTTGCCGCCCAGCTGGGCGAGCGCCACCGCGAGGTTGGCGCAGAAATAGGTCTTGCCGTCGCCGCTGTTGGGGCTGACGACCGCCAGCGGGCGGCGCTGGCCCTTGCTCTCGCCTTGCGTGCGCATCAGGATCTGGCTGCGGATCGCGCGGAACGCCTCGGCCTGGTGGCCGAAAGGCTGGTTCAGCATTACCAGTTCCGGCGCGCTCTTGCGGGACTCTTCGTCCGCGTAGGCGTACTTGAACTGCTGCGCGAGCGCCTGCAGCACGTCTTCCGTGTCGGCCAGCCCGAGCGCGATCGCCGCTTCGCCGAAGCGCAGGTCGTTCTCGCGCTGATAGCGCCCGATCCGGTCCAGATCGTCGGCCGACAGGTTGCGCGCGTCCTGGATCAGCTCGCCGATCGATTTGGACTTCGCTCCGCCCTCTTGCGCCTGGCCCTCGCCGATGTAGAGATCAGGCCCCTCTAGTTTTTCGTTCATGCTTGCCCTTTTTCAGGTCCGGACAACCGCCGGCCGGAGATCACGCGCTCCTGGATCAGGGCCATCTGGCCCTTCAGCCTCCGGCTCATCGCCGGGCTGGGCATGATGCCGATGACCGGCAGGCCCAGGAAATCCATCGAGTCGGACATCGTGCGGATGCGGCGATCGAACTGCTCGATCAGCAGCGCGGTGCCGAAGCCCGCGATCACGGCGCCCAGGATGCCGAGGATCAGGTTGGCGAACACCTTCGGCGACGACGGATCCACCGGCGTGCTCGCCTGGCTGATGACCGTCGCGTTGCTCTGGCGATTCTGGCTTTCCAGATTGGTCTGGTTGACGCGGTTGAACACCTGGTCGTACGCGCGCTGGGCGTTGTCGACGTCGCGCGCCAGCACCGCGGCCTGGTCGCGGATCTCCTTCATGGCGAGCACCTTGGTGCGCTGCGCGTCGACGGCGGCCTGGATCTCGGCCTCGCGCTGGCGGCTCACGCGTGCGTCGATGCCGACGGCGCCGGTGACGTCGCTGGTGGCGCGCGCGATCTTGTTCTTCAGCGAAGCGACGGCCTCGCGCGCATCGACCACCTGCGGGTTCTTGTCGCCGAAGTGCGACGACAGCTCCTGCAGCTTGAGCTCGGCGGTCGCCAGCTCGCCCTTGAGGCCGCTGACGGTGCCGCTGCCCAGGACTTCGGCCATCTGGCTGGCGTTGCCGATCTGGCTCTGGCGCGTCGACGCATCGACCCGCGCCTGCTGGATGCCCACCAGGCTCTGCGTCAGCGCGTTCAGGCGGCTCAGCTCGAGGTCAAGGTGATCGTCGCTGCCGATGATCTGCTTGTCGCGCTGGAAGCTGGACAGCTTGGTCTGCGCCGCCTCGAGCGCGTCACGCGCGGCCTTCTGCTGGTCGGTGAAGAAGCCCTGGTACTGCTTGGCCGGATCGACCCGCAGCTCGATCGACGTCTCCAGGTAGGCCTGCACGTACGCGTTGGCCAGGGTGGCCGCGAAGCGCGGATCCGGCGACTTGTAGGTGATGTTGATGACCGTGCCGCCCGGAACCGCCGCCTTGACGTCGAGGCCGTTCTGGACGAAGTTGGTCAGCCACTCCTGCAGGGTGCCGCCGCTCTTGCCCGTCTTTTCCCAGGCGGCCTTCAGGTCGGCCGTGTCGGCCAGCTTCAGGTTCTGCGCGACGCGCTGCGCCACGCGATCGCTGCGGATGATCTCCATCTGCGTGTTGATCACCGCCGGCGACGTGACGCCACCGGTCAGCAGCGAGCTCACCGGATCGGGCTTGGAGTCGACCAGCAGCGACGCCGTGGCGGTGTAGACCCGCGTGGCGAAGATGACGTAGAGGATGGTTGCCGTCAGCAACACGAGAAAGACGGCCAGTGCGGGCACCCAACGCGCCCTGATCACCGCCAGCATGTGGGAAATATTCATGACAGCTTCCCGATCGTCAGAACAGGCTCTCGCGGATGTACATCACGTCGCCATCCTTGAGAGTGTCTTCCATCGACGGTTCGATGGTCTGGATGCGGCCGTCCGGGCCGCGGCGGGTGATCTTGATGCCCTTGAGCGTGCCGCGCGGCGTGGCGCCGCCGCCGGCCGCGACGGCCTGCATCACCGTCATGCCGCGCTCGAGGCGCTGCAGGCCGGGGTGCTGGATCTCGCCATAGACGTAGATCTGCGGGGCGCGATCGACCCAGATCGTGTCGCCGGGCATCACGACCACGTCGTCGGCGCCGCCGCCGGGCGCGAAGATCTTGGGCAGGTCGACCTCGTGGCGATAGGGCTGGCCGTTGCGGCGGCCGATCAGCACGATCGTGTCCGAGCCCGCGCCCGCGATGATGCCGCCCGCCATCGAGATGACCTCGGTCAGGCGCATGTTGGCCAGGTCCAGCGGCAGGCGGCCGGGCTTGCCGACCTGGCCCAGCACGTTGACCTGGTTGGCGCGGATGTTGACCAGCGCGATCGTGACCTGCGGATCCTTGACGATCTCTCCCTTCTTCAGCGCCTGGGCCATGCGGGCCTCGGCGGCGTTGAGCGTCAGGCCGCCGAGCGACACGCGACCGAGCAGCGGATAGGTGATCTCGCCCGCCTCGTTGAGGCGCGCGTCGACGCTCAGATCCGGGCTCTGGTAGACCGTGATGTGGATCGTGTCGCCGGCGCCGATGCGGTATTGGTCGGGCGCTGCTGCGGCCGGAACGGGCGCGGGCGTGGCCGCTCCCGCGGCGGTGGCCGCGCGCGTGGCGGCGACCGCGGAGGCAACCGGTAGCGAGACCGCGACGATGACGGCGAGCAACGCGCGGATCGTCATGAAGCGGCCGAGGAGGGAACTGGTCTTGGTCATGGCATACCCTTTCATTTCTTCACGGCAGCGCCGCTGGTCTGCGGAGGCAGTCGCACTTCGACTCTGGACGCCGGCTCGCTCGGGAGACTGACCCGGACACCCGAGTTCTCCGTGACGGCCGGCAGGCTGATCTGGACGCCGGACGAGGCGTTGACCGGCAACTCCACGCGCGTGCCGCTGGCCGGGGCGGCCTGCGACGCGGCTTCGACGTCCTGCAGGGAGAAGGTCGAGGCCGACGCGGCCAGGGCCTCGTACGGCGCGGCGTAGGTCACCTTCGCGACGCTGCGCAGCGCGCCGAGGTTGCCCTCGGTCGCCTTGCGGCGCGCGTCCACCATCAGGAACTGGCCGATCGCCGGCTTCGCCTTGTCGTAGGCGACGGGTGCCTGCACGCTGGAGGCGACGTAGGTCACGTGGACCTGGTTGCCGGCCGCGGCCACGAGGCCGTGGCCGTCCTGCACGCCGGCGAGGGTCTTGAGCGAATTGAGCGGGATCCGTTCGGCCGGCTGCGTGCTCTCCTGCCCGCGGAACTGCACCCCTTGGGACTTGAACCAGGCCTCGACGTCGGCGGGCGACTTGCCGCCGTCGACCAGCGCCCGCAGCGCCGGGATCTTGTCCTCGGGCACCCTGGCCAGGTACTCCTGCAGCGTGTAGATGCGGCGATGCGCGAACAGCGCATCGTTGTTCTCGTAGTACGAGTGCATCGCGGCGTCGGTGGGGCTGGGCACCATCTGCGCCGCCTGCTCGACGTAGGCGCGGGCGAGCACCTCGCGGCGAGCGGCGAGGAGCGCCTGCTCCGCGCCGGGCTCCTGGTCCATCTTGACCTTCTCGGCCTTCTCGACGATCAACTGCTCGTCGATCAGCTGCTCGAGGATCTTGTGGCTGGCGGCGTCCTGCTGCTCCGGGCGCAGGCCGCGCTCGCGCTGCAGGCGGTAGTTGATCTGGTGCACCGTGATCTCGGTGCCGTCCACGCGCGCCGCCGACTGGGTGGCGTCCTTCTTGTGGCCGGTGCATGCAGCCAGCAACACCACCGAAGCCACCGCGGCGGCGGTCAACGTGGCGTGGCGCCGCGTCGTGTCCTTGTTCGTCATGAGACCTCCTCGTCCGGCCCTGTCAGGCCTGTCGTCTGAATTCACACACGCCCGATCGGCTGGTAGTCGATGCCGGCGTCGCGCACCCGCTTCGGCTCGTACAGGTTGCGACCGTCGAAGATCACCGGCGTCTTCAGCGTGCTCGCGATCAGCGCGAAGTCGGGGCTGCGGAACTCCTTCCATTCGGTCACGATCGCGAGTGCGTCGGCGCCCACCAGCGCCGCGTCCGGATTCTCGGCATAGCCGATGCGCGGCTCGTCGCCGAAGATGCGGCGCGCCTCGGTCATCGCCACCGGGTCGTAGGCCGTCACCGTCGCACCGCGCGCGAGCAGCTCGCCGATCAGCACGCGGGCGCTTGCCTCGCGCATGTCGTCGGTGTTGGGCTTGAACGCGAGGCCCCAGACCGCGAAGCGCTTGCCGGCCAGGTCGTCGCCGAAGCGCTTGACGATCTTCTGCACCAGCACCTGCTTCTGCGCGTCGTTGGCGTCCTCGACGGCCTGCAGCACCTTGAGGTCGCGGCCGCTCTCGGAGGCGGTGCGGATCAGGGCCTTGACGTCTTTCGGGAAGCACGAGCCGCCGTAGCCGCAACCGGCGTACAGGAAGTGGTAGCCGATGCGCGGATCGGAGCCGATGCCCTGGCGCACCAGCTCGATGTCGGCGCCCAGGTTCTCGGCCAGCAGCGCGAGCTCGTTCATGAACGAGATGCGCGTGGCCAGCATCGCGTTGGCGGCATATTTCGTGAGCTCCGCGGAGCGCACGTCCATCACCACCAGC
>OUNM010760796.1_pt1 | contig 10555 bp, 12 predicted proteins | sample 1769961 | NCBI WGS metagenome assembly OUNM01 (sample SAMEA3914820, study PRJEB12502) | metagenome | biome: forest; material: soil | place: USA | collected 2012-03-12 | depth 0.3 m
CAGCACGGCGAACAGCGCGATGCGGTAGAGGATGTCTGCCCGGGTCCGGCGGCGGCGGGCGCGCAGATTGTCGGCGACGCTGATGTCCGCCTTGACCTGGATGATCTCGTTGCCCGCCGCCAACAGCGCGATCGCCAGCCAGCCAAACAGTGCCGGTGTGACAAGCCCCGCGGCAAAGCTCCACCAGTCGCGGCCGATCGACCCGAACTGCATGGCCGGCTGAACCAACACCAATGCCACGCCTGCGAAGAGCCAGCGTGTCGGTCCGCGCAGACGGCGAAGTAGAATGTCGTCGGTGGGCGTATTGGTCCGCGCGGCGGCTCGCCGCAAGACCGCGCCCAGCCCCGCATGAACTACTCCCGCCACCGCGATCGCGATCACCGCTACTATTACATAACGGCTCCAGATCACGGCATCGCTGCCAACCAGCGTGGGCCAGCCCGTCGGATCACGCATAACGCTTCCTCCAGCTACTCGTGCTGCAATCGCGAACGGGAAGGAGCCGTCACGGGTTCCGTACCGACCATGGCCCGCCCCGCGAATTTGCGGAACCCCGGTCGCTCCTACGCTACTTTGAATCGCGAAAGGAGCGCTGAGCCAAAGCCATTGCGAGAGAGTCAGCTTATGGCGACGCCGCCTCCAAATTCGTAACCGAGCGTATACGACCCCGCATCAGCGTATTGTCCCTGCGGTCTTGACGGTCGCCACCATCCCCGCCGAAGGCAGGTCGACCTAGCATTGGAAACGCTAACGTCCGCGTCTCAAGCGTGCCCGAGGTGACGATGCGGCTAAATTCGGGCGCAAGGCGCGACGTTTATGAAGTACGTCTTCCTCGACGAGTGAGGTCTCATCCCCATCCCTGCCCCGGCCCGCCCGGATCACCCGCGCGCAACACTAACCCAGTTGACGTGGTGAGCCAGCTTGTGTCCGCTGATCTCGGCAAAGATGTATGCGATGCCTTGTGTCAGGTGATCGCTTATTTCTGTGCCTGGCAGGAGATCGAGACGGGCTCGGTTCTGCGGCACAGTTTGCCTGATCAACCCGATATCGGCTTCCCCTGCCGTGCTCGGGGCAGCTTGAGGTCAAAATTTGCGTGGTCGTGAGGGCGTCATTGTAGACTCGCTTGATCGAGGGGTCAGTGTCATCTGCAAATCATCTCCGTCGTCGGGAGCGTGTAATGAACTGGCAGCAATGGGCGAAGCACTGGGGTGTGCCAATCCCGCAGTCTCCCGACCTGATCTCCATCGTGCTGGCCGCCGTCCTTGCAGTCGGCTCATATTGGATCGGCTGGTTCATCGGTGGTCGACTGGGCCCGCGGATCGCGATTGCCATCCGGCGCTGGACTGGACGCACCGACGATTTCGCAGCGAAGCTCGCCAGTTCGATCTCGCGCTACGGCATCGTCGTCCTACTGCTTCTGGTGGTCGGTAACGCGACCCAGCTCAAACCGCTCGGGTTATTGGTCGTCGGCGCGGCCCTCGGATTGGCAGTGGCGATGCTGGTCTTCCGTGTCGCCGGCGCGGTCGGCGTGGGATCCTGGATTGCCATCCTGCTCGGACTGCTCGCGTTCGTCGCGACGACCGCGGGCACACTGGGAGGAATGCAGCCGCTGACTCAGGGCATGGAGCATGTCGGACTGACGCTGGGAACCCACCAGGTCACACTGCTAGGGATCACCAACTTCATCGTCGTCGCGGCCGTGCTTTACATGATAGCCCGCGTTGCCAATCGCATCGCGGTTCATTCCATTGGGCGGATGCATGCCCTAGACGTTTCGCAGCGCGCGCTCGTCCAGAAGCTTGCCAGTATTGTCGTCGTGCTCGTCGCCGTGCTGCTCGGCGTCGACCTTCTCGGCATCGATCTGACCGCGCTGACGGTCTTCTCCGGCGCGGCTGGCCTCGCCATCGGTTTCGGGCTGCAGACCACCTTCGGCAATCTGATCGCCGGCCTGATCTTGCTGATGGACAGATCGGTGAAACCTGGCGACGTGATCGTCGTCGGCGACACGTTCGGTCAGGTGACCAGGATCGGTGTGCGTGCCGTTTCTGTCGTCACGCGTGACGGCAAGGAGCATATCCTCCCGAACCAGAAGCTAATGACCGACCCGGTCGAGAACTGGTCCTATTCAAGCCGGAACGTGCGGGTCCACATCAAGGTGGGCGTCGGCTATGACAGCGACCTCGCGCTCGCCCAGAGATTGATGATCGAGGCGGCCATGGCCTCGCAGCGAGCGCTCAAGGATCCGAAACCCAGCGTGTGGCTGACGGGCTTCGGCGACAGCTCAGTCGATCACGAAATCCTGGTGTGGATCGCTGATCCGGAGGCAGGCGTCGGTAACGTTCGCTCGGATGTGCTCAACCGACTTTGGGCGTCGTTCAAGGAACATGGCATCGAGATTCCCTTCCCGCAGCGCGACCTCCGTATCCGCAGCGGCCAACTCCCATCCTCGGCCACGACAGCCGAGAGTTGATGTCGTGGCCGCGAGAACGAACCGACGCCTGGCAGCGATCTATCGTTCGGCCGCCACGGTGCATGAACAAGCCCCTCGCCGCGCCGTCCATCGGCCCGCCTCGCAGACACCGTCAAGATTCATAAGCCGGTGTATATACTCATAACCCGGCGTGCGTTGCCCGGAGGAGATTAGATTGGATGATGTCCGCCGATTTACCGAGACCGTTGATCAACACATTGACACCTTCGGCGGCTAGCGCGCGCGTAGGCGAGACCGATGCCATTGGTGGAGCCGGTGATGACGGCATTACGGTTCTTTAGGCTCATGATTCTCCATCCGTCAGGCCAGATAGTCGTGGAGCACGCGGCCATAGGGCAGCGTGAAGTCGACCACCTGGTGGCGACCGCCAACGATCCTCTTGATCGGCAAGTCAGCGACCCGGCAATTGACGTGCGGAATAAGGTGGAGCCGCGCGTCGCCCTCCCAGGCACCGTGGACATCGATGTCCTCGAGGTTGTAGCCCACCAGTTGAGCCACCTTGGGCTTGCCGTCGACATCGGGCAGCAGCTTTAGGTTGATGTTGAGCTTGGCGAGCCCGGCCTTCACCTCGTCGAGGTGATCGGCCAGGCTGCGAACCTTATATTGCATCGTGCCCATCGCCACGCGCTCGTCGTCGTAATGGAGCGTGCCGGTGAGAGTGTCCTTCACGGTTTTGAGTCGGGGGACACCGTATTTTTTGGGAAAGCCCCAGATTTCACGCCCCCCGGTGATCGGAGGCTCGTCGTCCAGATACATCTGGACCGAGAAGTTGCAGGGCTCGCCCTGCCAAATGGCCTGAATGCCCGTGCCGCTTTCCTCATAGTCGCCGAAACCAGAGGAGTCCGGCATCTTCATCCATTCATAATAAGCGAGATTGCCAGGCGCCGGCTCCAGCGGTTCGGGAAGCGCCGCCCGGATGGCATCAGGATCGGTTTCATAGGTGATGATCAGATATTCGCGCCGCACGAAGCGGAAGGGACCATGAGGGTAGCTCGGCGCAAAGGCCGGCATCGAGGAGATCCCGAGGACTTCATCACGTGTCATACGACAAGCACTCCTGAAGGTGAAATGACCTATTCTTATCTGCTGCCCCCGCCTCCCTGGATAATCTTATAGCTGCTGCCTTCTCTTCGTGACCCGTCTGGGCGCGGGCCCCATTTGCACCAAGCGATCACCCTCGCCGAAGGACGGAATGGAACGGAGAAGCGGATCAATAATCGGGCTGGTTCCAGACCGCCTGTCGGCTGCCTTCACCAGCGTCTCCTTCACCAGCGTCTCCTTTACCAGCGCATAGCCTTGCTCCTGGTTGGCGCGGATCGATATGTCGGAGAAGTCATAATCTCGTGAGGAGGGCTCACCAACGATGGTGACGTCGAGGCCGAGATCGATCAGCGACATGGCGATCTCCATGCCGAGGAAGCTTGCGCCCAGCACAATCGCACGCTTAGCGCCGGAGGCGATTTCATGACGTATCTGCTCGCATTCAGCCTTGTCGCGCAGATAGTGGACGCCCGGAAGATCGCCGCTGGTCAAGGCAAGACGTTGCGGCACGGCACCGGTTGCGATGAGCAGCATTCCATAATGGATGCGTTCGCCGGTCGATGTAGTGACGATCTGGGCGGCGGTACCAGCGCCACCGCTGCGGCGCTCAGGCCGAGCTCGATCCTCTGATCTTCATAGAAGCCCGCCGGATGGAGCAGGATTTGGCCATTCGACGCACTCCCAAGCAGATACAGCTTAGATAACTCCGGGCGATAATAGGGCGGGCTATCGTCGACCGACAGGATCATGATCGAGCAATCGGCGTCTTCAAGGCGGAGCGTGGCGGCCGCTGTTGCGGCGGCCGCTCCCGCGCCCAGGATGAGATGGTCGATCTGCCTCAATGGCATAGGATTCCTTTCACATCTGGAAGGCGATACGTCCCATTCAGGATGGCATCCCGGTCCATCCTCCCGCGGTTGCGACGTAGAGACGGGCGACATTGAGATATTGGCGGGCGCCGAGGGAGTGCTGGCGGTGCTGCCGGTCAGTCCCGTGATCGCACGTATCACCTAGCGGAATTGATCGAGCCACTACTGGCGCTACGCCTCTGCCAGGCTACTTCGCGAAGTCTGGCTCAATCACTGATCCGCTTGACCGGTAGTGGTTGTCACAGCGTCTAGTGTTCGGGTTTCCGGCGAGAAATGAGCGCGCCCGGTCATACTTGCGCGCGGGGATAACGCCTGGAATGCAATTCTCGCTTTACGGGCGGACGGCTGGTTTCGCGTACGGCGTTTCGCCACCCGGGTGACGTGAGCTGTGTCGCGGTCGTAGACCACGACGACAAGCTCGTCGTCCTTCCTTCTTGAGAGCGAAGCAAGCCCGTCCAGGTACATCCCGGAGCCTTACGCCATCTTCGGCATATCCGTCGTCGCGTCATCCGATCAGTTGGGGCGATGCAGATTCCATAGGCATTCGACGCCTCGATGCCGAGATCGGCTTTTCCGTCAGCCCAATTCGCAGTCGCCTCCGCTCGGGGTGTCAGGATCACGCTCGCGGCGGCGGAAGAGAGCTTGCTCCGCGCGAGAAAATGTCTCGTTTGATCCAGAGGTAGCTCATGTCGAGACGCGGCGCGAATGAGCGACGACCTAATCGTCTGCCTGATCGAAAGAGGCATTTAGTCCCGCTATGTGATGGTGTAAGTTTATCATCGTCGCAGCGGGAGGCATTATGGGCCAGCTTCTGCATGGCAGCGCCAAGACCACCTACGCCATTCGAGCGGAGCTACAGCGATCGAAAGCTCCAGCTGCGGAGCTCGCGCGGCGCTATGGGATCAATGAAAAGACGGTAATCAAATGGCGATCTCGGACATCTGTCGAAGACAAACCGATGGGGCCAAAGGAGCGCCGCAGCACGGTGCTATCCCCGATGGAGGAGGCTGCGATCGTCGCCTTGCGCGTGCAGGCCAGGCTGCCGCTGGACGACGTGTTTATCGCATTGAAGGACGTCATCCCGCATCTGACACGTTCAACCCTGCACCGCTGCCTGCAGCGGCACGGCATCTCCCGCCTGCCTAAGGCCGATCGTGAAAAGCCGAAGCAGTTCAAGAAGTCCTCGACCGGCTACTTCCACATGGACATCGCCGAACTTCGCTACCAGGGCGGTAAGGGCTTCCTGTTTGTGGCGGTCGATCGAACCTCAAAGCTCGTGTTCGCCCGCATCTATCGGGAAGCCACCAATTTCGCGGCAGCGGCTTTCCTGCGGGTGCTGGTCAAGACCGTGCCCTACAAGATCCATACCATACTCACCGACAACGATGTGCAAATCGTCCGGCGCGATCAGAGCGGCTTGGAGGGCTGGATTGGCCATGTTTTCGGGCGCGTTTGCGAGCAGAACGGCATCGAGCATCGGCCCGCCAAGCCTTATCATCCCTGGACCGACCGCCAAGCCGAGCGGGTCGTACGCACCATCGAGGGTGCGACCGTGAAATCCCTCCACTACACGTCCATTAATGAGCTGCGCCGACACGTTCGTGACTGGCTGGTCACCTATAACTTCGCCAGTCAACTCAAAGCCTTGCGGTTCAAAACGCCCTATGAAGCGATTGAGCAGCTCTGGAAAACTAAACCGCACATCTTCAACGTCCGGCCGCACCATCACATGCCGGGACTGAGTACGTAGGGAGCACCATCAGGTGCCCCCTTTTGAGCGGAGATGACCGAGATGTCGTACGCAGATCGCGATACGACGGGAGAGAAGACATTCTCTTTGATCGCGTCTTTACTGACGGTAGGCGCAATAGGCTATGCAATGGTCTTCGGCCTGGCGATAAATGTGCTGCGGACTGCCACGCCGAATCTGAAGATGGTGGAAATTGCGATGCCGCCACCACCGCCGCCCAAGCAGCCTCCGCCCCCTCCGAAGAAGCTGGAACAGAAGCCGACATCGCCGCCGATCGTGGCGCCACCACCGATCGTGCAACCGCCGGTGGTGTCGACGCCGTCAGTGGTGACGGTGCCGACGCCTCCACTTGCGCCGCCCGTTCCTGTTCCAAAGGTGGCGCCTCCGCCACCTCTGCCGCTGAAGCCAAGTGAGGCATCTCCGGTACAGCCGAAGGGCGACCCGGGAAGCTGGATCACGACGGATGACTATCCGCCGGCTGCATTGCGCGATGGCAAGGAGGGAAGAACGAGATTCCGGTTGGGTGTGGGAGCCGACGGGCGGGTCACCGGGTGTACGGTTGTCTCGTCGAGCGGGTTTGACGAGCTGGACCAGACGGCGTGTCGGATTTTGCAGAGGAGAGCGCGGTTTGCGCCCGCAATGAACGCGGCCGGCCAGGCGGTGGCGTCGTCATATTCGAGCAGTGTTCTCTGGCGAATTCCGAAGGATTGAGATTGGGCCGCGTTGCCGGCTGGTGGCGGGAGGCGCCCCAGAAACGGCTATACAACGCGCTGCACCGCGTGCCGGATAGCAAACCAAGGTCGCGCCGAGGCCACGATCGAAATGCGCCAGCCCAAAGATCGCGATCTCATATGTCAACCGATGCAGAACGGCGGAGCTGAGCGCTCCGCCGTTCGATGTGATCGGCGTGTTACCAGCCGTCGCGACGGAGCCAGCGAATTTGCTGGCTAATCCGATCGAGACGGGCTTGCACCCCGGCTCGCTGCTCGGGGCTGAGGTGACTTCCGTCCTCGTAATGCATTCGATGAATCCATTCCCAAGTTTGACCTAGCTCATCGCGGACCCGATGCGCCTCACCAGGCTCGATGCTTCCGTTGGCTTCAGCATGATCGACCCGGTCCTTGAGAATCTCGATGCGTTCAATCGGATTAACCGAGGTCCCTCTCCAGAAAGCCTCAGCGTCATAGCCTCGATATGATGCTGGCTGAGCCAACCAGCCGTCGCGACGGAGCCAGCGAATTTGTTGGCTGATCTGATCGAGGTGGGTTTGCACCTCGGCTCGCTGCTCTGGACCGAGGTGACCTCCGTCCTCGTAATGCATCCGGTGAATCCATTCCCAAGTGTGCCCTAGTTCGTCGCGGACTCGATGCGCCTCGCCAGGGTCGATGCTTCCGTTGGCTTCGGCACGATCGATCCGGTCCTTCAGAATCTGGATGCGGTCGATCGGATTGACCGAGGTCCCTCTCCAGAAAGCCTCGGCGTCGTAACCTTGATATGGTGCTGGCTGAGCCAAAACGGGGCCAGTGACCACGGCGGCGAAAAGGACGGCCAATCTGATCGTTTTCATTCTTGTTATCCTGACGAAATTTGCACCCGGGAGACCCGAGAAACCCTTCTGCGGAAATGCTACCCGCAGCCTCAATGTTTGCCGTCTCGTGATTGAGAGCGAGCTCCGTTCAGTGGTGAGGGCTCGGCTGTTCCCAGAGCCGACAGCACGGAACAAACTCATCTCTGCAGCCAAGTCGGCTGCGGCTCATAGAAAACCCGATGAACCGGTAGTCGCGCGGCCGGCAGCGAGAGCGAAGCGGGTGCTCACGCGTGTCTTCCCGAAGCCGCAGCCCCTATTTCCCCAATTGCAAAAACGCTCACCGCTGCCAGCGCTTGAATGGTTTTACGCATACATCCCTCCACATTTCCTCCGGACCGGGCCGGGCGAGGGATTGGCTACGTAACTGGGAATGAACGGTCGTCGAATGCGTCATCAAGGCGACATTCATGCAGGAGGTTGAAGCGCTTGAGGAAGGAAATGGCTCGGGCCTTGTCGGCGTCACGCGCTCGGTCTGCCCTTGGGAATCCCATGCCGGAACGGTCCAAGTCAGGCCGACGCGCGGCGAGGCACGTCGCACCTGCCAGCTAGGACATCATCGATCTGACCCAAATCGTCACGGGCGATCATGATCCGTTCGAAGCTCGGCTTGTTGTCGGCGCCATTGCCGCCGACGTCGATCAAGCCGTGATATTGCTGATCGGGGGCGACGACGATGGGACGCGCATTCTGCGTATCGGAAGGAACTGAATTCCGCGGACCGTTGTTTCGGTGCGATCGCAGACAACTCCGCCGGCGGCTTTCTATGGGGCTGAGGCCGCCGGCGAAGGAGACATCCTCTCGCTGAACGTCTATCCGTCTGATACTGCATCCGAAACGAATTCCGCAGGAAACTTCCGATCTACTTCCTACGATCATGCCGCTCTCGATTGGTAGGTCGAGCCGCGTTGGCGCGTCGAGTTGTTGGCCGCGCGATCGACTTCTGCGGCGACTGGATCTCGGATCCGTGCTGCGGTGGTGGGATGATTCCTGGCGTCTTCGCAGACGGGCGCAATCCGCCGATTGCCACGGGACTTCGTCGATCGTGGCTACCCATTCTTCAGCGGCATCTGGGATGCGGTCCGCTAGAGCTACCCCAACGATCTGCCGGTGTCCCCCTCCCAACCCGCGCGATGCTGGCTTGCTGAACGCATGGCTGTCCTCCATCCCGCCCCCAAGCCCATGGCCTCCCCGAAAATGCGGAGACGAGCGGCGAGATGCGATCGGAAAGACCGGCCAAAAGTGGCGGTGGTACCGCCAGGGCGCAATGCAATGGAGCAGCCCGGCTTGCAGCCGGCTTGGCGCCGACCCGAGCCGGACTAGCAGGGAGCCCGATCCTGCGTCCCGGGAGAGGCCCCCCAAGGACGCCGCCGAGCTAGCGGCGACGTTCAGCCCCGGGCGCCTGCCCGGCACCCTGGGCGGCGCGCGCAGTGATCAATCGTCATCCGCCGGCTCTGACGTCCGCACGCCATGCTTCGCTAGAACGCCCCCTCCCATGGCATGAGGAACACCAGTCGTCTGCGGAAACGTGATCGGCAGCCCCACCAACGCGCGTACCGCCAGAAAGGCAAAGCACTCGGCCTCCACCGCGTCGCCACGCAGCCCGACATCGTCTGCCGGAATTACCGCGACGCGAGCGCGTTCCACCAACGCCCGCATGAGGGCCGGATTTTTCCGTCCGCCCCCGCACACGATCAATTTCTTGGGTCGGACCGGCAGAAGATCTAGCGAACGCCCGACTGTTCCCGCGGTGAAAGCGGTTAGAGTTGCGGCACCGTCGGCAAGCGAGAGCCCTTCAGCCATGCCGGCCGTGAAGTCGTGGCGATCAAGCGATTTAGGATAGCGAGCCGACAGATACGGATGCTCCAGCAGCTTCGCCAACCGCTGTTCATCAACGCGCCCACTCAGCGCAATAGCGCCGTCCACATCCATCTCGCCGGCATTGTGCTTCATAATCCAGTCGTTGATGGGAGCGTTAGCGGGACCTGTATCGAAGGCATCGAAGCGGTCCGCGCCATCCCACCACGTTACGTTGCCAACACCGCCTAGATTGAGCACCGCGGTATCGGACTTCGCGCCGATGCACCGCAGCATCGCGACGTGATAAGAGGCGGAGAGCGGGGCTCCATGGCCTCCAGCGCGCATGTCGGCCGTCCGGAAATTGTATACCACATCTATGCCCAACATTTTTGCCATGAGCTTGCCGTCTCCGAGCTGACGCGTGTCGCCAAAACAGCCCGGCGCTGGCGCGCGATGCAGGACGGTCTGCCCGTGGAAGCCGATGACGGCCACATCCTCCGGTTGAATCTCGTTCTCGCACATGAACTGGAACACCGCCTCAGCCTGGGCCTTGGTCAACGCCTCCTCGGCTTCCGCAAAAATGGATGGCTCCTCGCCCTCGAAGCGCCAATTCAACGCGGCCATCACTGCATCCGACAGCAGTCCGCGCAGATCGGTCGGATAGGGAGCCAGCTTCCAGGCACCGAATTCGGACACATCGTTCCCATCCGTCTGGATAGACGCGATATCGATCATACCATCGAGGACCGTGCCGGTCATAAGACCAATTGCCCGCATCGGCTTCATCATGAATCTCCTAGTACCCTTCGCGGTAAGACTTTTCGCCGAAATCGTGCAAATTATTCAAGACGATCGCACATCATGAAGTACATTACGCAATACTGGACCACCCATTCACCCGCCATACGGTGGCCGCCAGAGTTAGACCTCCTGATGGACCAAGCCTGTCATCGGACACTTCGTGGACGTTACTAACGCATTACTTTCTGTAAGCTATCCACACGCAAACCATGTCCAGA
>OUNM010245173.1_pt1 | contig 10554 bp, 10 predicted proteins | sample 1769961 | NCBI WGS metagenome assembly OUNM01 (sample SAMEA3914820, study PRJEB12502) | metagenome | biome: forest; material: soil | place: USA | collected 2012-03-12 | depth 0.3 m
GATGACCGCCGCCGAGCTGCCACCACGCGACGATCGCAAGCCTTCGCTCGGCAAGGATGGGGCGCTGGTCGCCGACCTGCTGAAGCTGCTGCTCAAGATCCGCGCCAAGGAGATCAACGTCGCCTCCCGCCTGCTCGCCCGCTCGGAAGAGCTGGAGGCGCTCGCTGCGGGGCAGCGCGAGGGACTGCCGATGCTCGAGGGCTGGCGCTACGAGCAATTCGGCAAGGACGCGGTTGAGCTGGTCGAGGGTCAGCTCGGGTTCACGGTCAAGGGCGGAAAGCTCAAGATGACCCGAACCGAGGACCCCGCATGATTCGCCTTTGCCTGCCGCTGATCGCTATCGCCGTGATGGGGTGCACGCAGCGGGCGAAGGCGCCGCCGGCGGCGATCCCGCCCGTGGCTTCGGACTGCGGCGCGGAACATTTCCAAAGCTATGTCGGCAAGACCCGCACCGACGCGATCACCGCCGAAATCGCGGGCCCGACCCGGCAGGCCGGCAAATGGATCCGCTGGATTTCGCCGGGGACGGCCGTGACGATGGACTATCGTACCGACCGGTTGAACGTCTATCTCGACGAGAAAGGCGCGATCACGCGCATCCGCTGCGGCTGATCAGGCGCCCAGCACCGCCGTCCGCCCCATCGCCGCGGCGAGCGCCCTGTGCCGTTTCTCCACCGCCTCGCCGTACAGCGCGTCGTCGCGCGGATAGAGCGCGAGCCACAGCGAATCGTCGTCGATCGCCAGCCGGGTGCGCTTGAGCGGTGCGGCCACGCCCCCGCTCAGCCGCTGCCCCAGCCGGATCGCCAGGCCCCATAGCCGCGCATGCGCCAGCGCCTCCGGAGTCGCCAGCGCGCCCAGCGGTTCGGGCGTCTCCGATCCGCCGCCGAGCGCGGTGTAGAGCGCCTGCGCCAGCTGCGCCCGTCCGCTATGGTCGATCCCGACCCAGTTGCCATGGAGCGCCACATCGATGCCGCGTTCGGCGCGGAACTCGGGATTGGCGCGCCAGCCGACATCGGCGAGCAGGCACGCCGCGTGCCGCAGCCGCGCGAGCTCGGGCGCCTCCCCTTCGAACAGTGGCGCAATCCACGCGTCGAGCAGGTCGCCATGCTCGGGAAAACGGCCCAGCCGCTGGCCCTCCTCGCGCGTCGCGACGATCAGCGGGTCCTCGCGGCGCTGGGCGGTGCTCAGCCGCCCGAACAACAGCCCTTCGCGCAGGCCATAGGCCGAGACGATCGTCTCGCTCGATCCTAGATGCTTGAGCAGGCTGGAAAGCAGCGCCGTCGCATTGCCCAGCATCGGCGCGCGCGCGCCCGAGAGGCTGGGGATCCCGCGCAGCGTCGCCTTGCGGACATGGCTCAGCGTCCGCCCCAGCCGTGTCACCCGCTCGACCGGAATCGCATATTGGTGGATCACCGCCAGCGGATAATGCGCGATATGCATGTCGAGCCGCGCCAGCGCGCGCCACGATCCGCCGACCAGATAGAGCGGCAGGCCCTTGCCCCGCCCTTTCCAGCCGGCTTCGGCGATCAGCCCGGCGACGCGTCGGTCGAGCGTCCCCTGGGCCTTCGCGCGGAGCGCGCCGACTCGCAGCACGCCAAGAGGGAAAGACACCCTGTCGGTCACCGTGCCGGCGACCACGCGCACCAGTTCAAGGCTACCGCCGCCCAGATCGCCGACAATCCCGTCCGCCTCCGGAATGCCCGAAAGCACACCGAGGCCCGAAGCGGTCGCCTCCTCCTCGCCGGAGAGCAGTTCGACCTGGAGCCCGAGCTTGCGCGCCGTGGCGAGCAGTTCGCCGCCGTTGGTGGCATCGCGCACCGCGGCGGTGGCGACGGTGCGCAGGTCCGCGACCTGCATCTCGCGCGCCATCAGCGCGAATCGCCCCAGCGCCGCGCGGGCGGTGGCCAGCGCGGAAGCGTCGATCGCCCCGGTCTCGCCGAGCGAGCGGCCGAGTCCGGCCATCACCTTCTCGTTGAACAGGATCGCCGGCAGCCGCGCCGCGCCTTGATAGACGACGAGGCGGATCGAGTTCGATCCGATGTCGATGATTCCCACCGGCGGATCGACCGCCGCGCCGTCCGCGCGGGGCCTGCGGAAGGGAACCGCGCTCACTTCTTCTTCTTCGAGCGCTTCAGCGACAATTTGGGCACCGATCGGCTCTTCTCGAGCGACGCGCCGCGGCCCGAGAGCGAAGGATTGGTCATGAAGTAACGGTGCAGGTTGAACGGCGTGTCGCCCGGATCGACGCGGACATAATTGCCCTCGGGCTTCAGCTCCCAGCTCTGCTCATTGTCGATCAGGTTGGCGACCATCACCTGGTCGAGGATCTGGTCGTGGACGGTCTTGTTGAGGATCGGCAGCATGAATTCGACGCGCCGGTCGAAATTGCGCTGCATCCAGTCGGCCGAGGAGATGTAGACCTTGGCGCCGTCGTTGGGCAGCGACTTGCCGGCGCCGAATACCCAGATCCGGCTATGCTCGAGGAAGCGGCCGACGATCGACTTGACGCGGATATGATCCGAAAGCCCCGGCACGCCCGGGCGCAGGCAACAGACGCCGCGGAGGATGAGATCGATCTCGACCCCCGCCGCGCTCGCTTCATAGAGCTTTTCGATCACCTGTGGATCGACCAGCGAGTTCATCTTCGCCCAGATCACGCCCGGCTTGCCGGCACGGGCATGCGCGATCTCTTCGTCGATCAGGCCGATCAGACGGTCGCGCAGGCCGTGCGGGCTGATCCCGAGCAGCTCGAGCCCGTGCGGCTCGACATAGCCGGTGACGTAGTTGAAGATCTGCGCGGCATCGCGGCCGACCCGCGGATCGGCGGTGAAGAAGCTGAGATCGGTATAGATGCGCGCCGTGACCGGGTGATAATTGCCGGTGCCGAGGTGGCAATAGGTGCGGAACGCGCCATTTTCGCGCCGCACGACCATCGATACCTTGGCGTGGGTCTTCCAGTCGATGAAGCCATAGACGACCTGCACGCCCGCCCGCTCGAGCGCGGTCGCCCAGTAGAGATTCTGCTCCTCGTCGAACCGCGCCTTGAGCTCGACTACCGCCGTCACGGACTTGCCGGCCTCGGCCGCGTCGACCAGCGCGCGTACGATCGGGCTGTCGTTGGAGGTGCGATAGAGCGTCTGCTTGATCGCCACCACGTCAGGGTCCGCCGCCGCCTGGTTGAGGAAGGCAAGGACGACGTCGAAGCTCTCATAGGGGTGGTGGACGACGATGTCCTTGGCGCGGATCGCCGCGAAGCAATCGCCGCCATATTCGCGGATCCGCTCGGGGAAGCGCGGGGTGTAGGGGGTGAACTTCAGGTCGGGCCGGTCCTCGTCGACCAGCATCGCCAAGTCGCCGATCCCAAGGAAACCGCCGGTCTCGGTCAGCAGCGCCTCGCTGCCGCCCAGCTCCTCCTTGAGCACCGATTCGAGCTCGGGGGCGATGCCCTCCTCCATCTCGAGGCGGATCACGCGGCCCCGCCGCCGCCGCTTGATCGCGCTGCGGAAAGTCATGACCAGGTCTTCGGCTTCTTCCTCGATCTCGATATCGCTGTCGCGCAGCACCCGGAAGCTCGCGAGGCCGAGCACGTCATAGCCCTGGAACAGCAAGTGCGAGAAGCGCTTGAGCATCGTCTCGACGGTGACGTAGCGCGCCGGCTCGCCCGGCAACCGCACGAAGCGCGGCATCGTGGTGGGCAGCAGCACCAGCTCGCGGATCGGCTCCTGATCCGACTTGCGGACCAGGTCGAAGATCACGCTCGATCCCTGGTTGGGGATGAACGGAAAAGGATGCGCGGGATCGAGCGCCTGGGGCGTGAGGATCGGGAAGATTTGCTCGCGGAAATGACTATCCAGCCATTTCTCGGTCTCGCCCGAGATTGCGTCTGCGTTGAGGACTTCGATCCCCGCCTCGGCCATTTCGCGGCGGATCTCGGTCCACATCGCCTGTTGCTGGTCGGCGAGCTTCTCGGCCTCGGCGACGATCGCGGTCAGCTGCTGGCCGGGGGTGAGCCCATCGACCGATCGCGCCTCGACCTGCTGGAGTTCCTGCCCCTTCAGGCCGGCGACGCGGACCATGAAGAATTCGTCGAAATTGCTGCCCGAGATCGACAGGAAGCGCAGCCGCTCGAGCAGGGGATGCGCGCGATTCGCGGCTTCCTCCATCACGCGCCGGTTGAACGCGAGCCAGCTCAGCTCGCGGTTGAAATAGCGTGCGCCGCCGCTCGGCGGCACCGGCGCCGGTTGGGGTTCCGGTTGAGGCGCCGGCGCAACGTCTTCGGCGATGGGCGTGGCGGCGATCGTCATGCTTTTTCGCTCTCGGCTTCGGTCAGCAAGCTGGTCGGCGCCAATGTGGCGCGCGCAGCGGGGATCGACAAGCGCGGGCTGCGCCGTTCGAGCGCGTCCGCCTCTAGCGCATCGGCGACGCGGATCAACGCGAGATGGCTCCGCTCGACCCGTTTGGCGAGCCAGGCGATGAGGTCCGGCCTGGCGGTGAGCAGCCGCCGCTCGAAGAAGCGCGCGAGCAGCAGCGAGACCAGCGCGTCATCGGGCGGCCCGATCGTCATCACCGGCGTCGCCGCGAGGCGGGAGCGCAGATCGGGAAGCCGCACGGCCCACTCGGGCGGCGCGTGATCGGCGACGATCAGCAGCGGGCGATGTTCGGCCTGGGCGCGGTTCCAGGCGTGGAATATCTCGGCTTCGCTCACCCGCTCGGCATCGTCGATCATCGTGCCTTCGGCCTTGGCGGCGAAGATGCGCGCGAGCAGGCTGCGTCCCGATTTGCGCGGACCGACCAGCAGCCCGGCCATCACCGGCCAGGTCGCCCAGCGCTCGAGCATCTGCACGGCGCGCGCGTTCGAATCGCTGACGAGAAACTCGGTCTCGCTCGTCTCGGGAATGACGAGCGGCAGGGCAAGCTGGCTCATCCGCCCCCGTTTTTGGCGCCGTTGGAATCGCCCGCGGGGGTCGGGTTGGCCTTGGGGGTGCTGCCCGGCCGGCGGATGCGGAGCACGCCGGTCCCCTCCTGGACGATCCAGCCACGGCCCTCCAGCGCGGCCCTGAGGCTGCCGATCGGCCCGTCATAGCTGACGCGCATCACCGAAATGCCGCCCAGCGCCAGGCTGGTGGTGCTCGCCGAACGCACCCCGGGCACCCCGCGCACCGCGCCCTCGGAGGCTGTCAGCGCGGCGGCATCGGGCGTTTCGACCTGGATCGTCAAGCTGGCGTTGGTGTCGACAGCGTCGGGCGTCGGCGTCGCCACGGTGGTCGGCTCGTCGGTCGGAGTCGCTTCGGGCTTGGCTTCGGGCGGGCGATAAGCGAGCAGCGCGTCCGTCTTGAGCACGCCGGAGGACAGCGCATCCTGATAGGCCTGGTCGATCCGCGCCACGCCCTGATCGAGCATCGCATCCAATCCGTTGCTCGAATCGACTCGCAGCGCGAACTGAGTGATCTTCAGCCGGTCCGGCCCATGGCTGGCGATGAAGATCGCCGTCACCGGCCCGCCCGGATAGTCGCGGCGAAGCTGCACTTCGGCGACCAGCACGTCGCGCGCGCCGTAACGGTCGAGCACATTGCGCCACCAGCCGCGCCCGCGCCGCTCGATCTGGCCGGCATTGAGCAGCAGCGAATCGGGCCCGGTGCCCTGCGGCTTCACATAATCGATCGTGCCCGCGCCGCCGTGGAAACGCTCCCAGGCCTGCCGCCACGCCGTGTCGCGTTCGAACGCGTGGCCGGTCCCGCCCGACCATTCGACCGGTACCAGCAGCATCGGTGGCGATCGCATCACCTGCACCGCGACACCCAGGATCGCGCCGGCCTTGGCGCGATCGAACAGCACGCCCAGCTTGGCGATGTAGCGGGTCGGGCCGATCTGCTCCTGCTCGACGACGATGCCGGTGACCATCGCATCGAGCGCGCCGTCGGACATTGTCGAGCTGTGCCCGGTCAGGCGACGCGACAACATGTCCCAGCCCTTGCGCTGCGCCAGTCGCCACCCGCCCTGCCGCGCGGCATTGGCGTCCTTGCCACGCACGTCGATCGTCACGCCATTGACTTCGAAGCTGCCCGAGACCGGGTCGATCGAATTCTGTGCGGGCGGCTTGGCGCCGCTCTGCGCCATCACCATGCCGGCGCCCGCCATCGCGAGGACGGAGGCGAAGCCCAGGGCGGCGGAAAGGCGGCGGAACGACATTGCGCGCCCTTTTGGCGAAGCGGACGTGGAAATCCAAGCGCGTTGTGGCTAGGCGCATCCAATGACCGACCCCGAAAGCTACACCTACGCCCAGGCCGGCGTCTCGATCGAAGCCGGCAATGCCCTGGTCCGCGCCATCGGGCCGCTCGCGCGCTCGACCCGGCGGCCGGGCGCCGACGCCGATCTCGGCGGGTTCGGCGGCGTGTTCGACCTCAAGGCCACCGGGTACAAGGATCCCCTGCTCGTCGCCGCGAACGATGGCGTCGGCACCAAGCTCAAGCTGGCGATCGAGAGCGGGAAGCACGCGGGCGTGGGCATCGATCTCGTCGCGATGTGCGCCAACGATCTGATCGTCCAGGGCGCCGAGCCGCTGTTCTTCCTCGATTACTACGCGAGCGGAAAGCTGATCCCCCAGGTCGCCGAATCGGTGATCGCCAGCATTGCCGAGGGTTGCCGCCAGGCCGGCTGCGCGCTGATCGGGGGCGAGACCGCCGAGATGCCGGGCATGTATGCCGAGGGCGATTACGATCTCGCCGGCTTCTGCGTCGGCGCAGTGGAGCGCGAGAATCTGCTTGATGGCAGCCGTGTCGCCCCGGGCGACGTAATCCTCGGCCTCGCCTCGACCGGGGTGCATTCGAACGGCTTCTCGCTGGTCCGCCGCCTGGCCGCGGACAAGGGCTGGAAACTCGACCGCCCCGCCCTGTTCGACCAGGACGTCATCCTGATCGACGCGCTGATGGCGCCGACGCGCATCTATGTGAAGAGCCTGCTGCCTTTGGTGCAGGCCGGCGCGATCCATGGGCTGGCGCACATCACCGGCGGTGGGCTGCTCGAGAATATCCCGCGCGTCCTGCCCGTGAATTGCCATGCGACGGTCGATGCCGATGCCTGGCCGCAGCCGCGGCTGATGGCGTTCCTCCAGGCGCAGGGCAATATCGAGCCCGACGAGATGGCGCGGACCTTCAATTGCGGGATCGGGATGGTCGCGATCGTCGCGGCAGAAGAGGTGACCGCGGTCACTGAGGCATTGCAGGCCGCCGGAGAGACGGTGTCCGCGATCGGAACGGTATCGGAAGGCCCGCGCGGCTGCACCGTTAAGGGCAGCGACGAAACCTGGAGCGCACGCGGCGCGTGGAGCGCCACGCATGACGCGTAGGAAGGTCGGCATCCTCATCTCGGGCCGCGGCTCGAACATGATGGCGCTGGTCGAGGCCTCCCGCGCACCCGATTCGCCTTACGAAGTCGCCCTCGTCGCCAGCGACAAGCCCGAAGCCCCCGGCCTCGCCTGGGCGCGCGAACAAGGCGTCCCCATTTTCGCGCATTCCCCCAAGGGCATTCCGAAATCCGAATATGAAGCCGCGATCGATTCGGCGCTGCGTGAAGCCGGCGTCGAAGTCATCGCCCTTGCCGGTTACATGCGTCTGATCTCCGATGCGTTCGTCGAGCGCTGGCGGGGCAGGATCCTCAACATCCACCCCTCGCTCCTCCCCAAATACAAGGGCCTCGACACGCACGCCCGCGCGCTCGCGATGGGCGACCAGGTGGCGGGTTGCTCAGTCCATATCGTCACCGAGGAGCTCGACGGCGGCGAAGTGCTAAGCCAGGCCGAAGTCCGCATCGAGGCGCGCGACACCGCCGAGACGCTTGCCGAACGGGTGCTGGCGGCGGAACACCTTCTCTATCCAAAGGTTCTTGGGGAGTTCCTATGCCGCTGAGCCCAGACCGAGAAGCGACCCTCGAAAGGGTCCGCGCCATCGCCCTCGAGCTTCCCGAGACCGAGGAGCGGCCGAGCCACGCCCAGCCGACCTTCTTCGCCGCGGGCAAGATGTTCGCCCAGTTCCGCCACGATCATCATGGCGACGACCGCAGCGTCGTCATCGTCAAGACCGGCGATCCCGATGAGGCCTCGTCGCTGATCGAGAACATGCCCGATCTCTACAGCCGCCCGGCCTATTTCCGCTCGGGCTGGGTCTCGATCAACCTCGAGCCCGCCGATACCGACTGGGATCATGTCGGCGATCGCATCGCGCGCAGCTGGGAACTGGTCGCGCCCGCGCGCCTCCTCGAAGCCGGCGGGCGCTGACGGATATTTCCGCATGCCCCCGAGTTGTGCCCCGCAAGGCTCGGAAATGCCCCGGGCCGAGGGACTGGAAAGATGTCAGAGGATGCGCCGCACGTCGAACCCAAGGAAGAGCCAGGAATCGCCAACGCCGAAGAGGGTCACGTCATCCTTGACGGCCCCGATGGAGTCGCCGTCACGATGACGCCCGACGCCGCAACCGAGACCGCGAACAGCCTGATGGCCGCCGCCGAGCGCGCGCGCGGCCAGCAGGGTGGCGACAGCGACACCTGACCCCTTGCCCGCATGGCCCCCGCACCGCCATAGAGAGCGGGCATGATCAAGGTCGCCAGCTACAATATGCGCAAGTCGATCGGCACCGATCGGCGGCGGCGGCCTGAGCGCACGCTCCAGGTGCTGTGCGAGATCGGGGCCGACGTCGTCGCCTTGCAGGAGGCCGACCGACGCTTCGGCGCGCGCGCGGCGGTGCTGGGCGGGCATCTCCTCGCCGAGCACAGTCCGTATAAGGCGATCCCCTTCGGCCTGCGCGCGGCGAGCATGGGCTGGCACGGCAATGCGCTGCTGATCCACAAGGATGCCGAGGTCGTCGATTGCGAGGCCATCCACTTGCCTGCGCTGGAGCCGCGCGGAGCGGTGATGGCCGATATCCGAGTGCGCGGCGAAGTGATCCGCTTCGTCGGCATGCATCTCGACCTGTCGGGCCTGTGGCGGCGGCGGCAGGCCCATGCGATTCTGACCCACATCGCTGTCAGCACCCACCAGCGCCCCGTCGTGCTGATGGGCGATCTAAACGAATGGAGCGCCAATTCGGGCTGCCTGCGCGACTTCGCCGCGCACTATGACTTCGCCGCGACCGGCAAGAGCTTCCACGCTCGTCGCCCCGTGGCGAGGCTCGACCGGATCATGGCCTCGCGCGATCTGCGCTTCACTGCGGCGGGCGTGCATGACAGCGCGGCGGCGCGCACCGCTTCGGACCATCTGCCCATCTGGGCGGATGTCGAGCGCGCCTGATGGCGACTCACGAGCGCGAGCTGCGCCTGGCGCTGGTCTGCTATGGCGGCATCAGCCTCGCGGTCTACATGCACGGCATCACCAAGGAGATCTGGCGCCTCGCCCGCGCCAGCCGCGCCGCGCGCGACGGGGACTCGGTGAATGGCGGCAGCGAAGGCGTCTATCACGCGATGCTCCAGGAGATCCAGGATAGCACCGGCGTTCGCCTCAGGGTGCTGGTCGATATCGTCTCGGGCGCCAGCGCGGGCGGGATCAACGCGGTGTTCCTGGCGCAGGCGATCGCCACTGGCCAGTCGCTCGATCCGTTGACCAACCTGTGGCTCCAGGAAGCCGATGTCGAGGCGCTGCTCGCGCCGGGTCAGGGCCCGTCGCACAAGCTCCAGAAATTCTGGGCTACTCCGATCGCCTGGTGGATCGCCAATCGCAGCAAGACCATCGACGAAACCGTCGAGGCCGGCGCGCGCGAGGAGATCCGGCTCAAGCTCGAACGTTTTGTCCGCTCGCGCTGGTTCGAGCCGCCCTTCGGGGGCAAGCGGCTGCTGAACATGCTGATGGACGCGTTCGACGCGATGGAGGCTGCGCCCGCGGGCAAGCGGCTGCTCCCGGAGGGCCAGCCGCTCGACCTGTTCATCACCGTCACCGATTTCCGCGGCCATCCCGAACTGCTCCGCCTCAATTCCCCGCCCCATGTGATGGAGACCGAGCACCGCCTCGTCTTCGCGTTCGGCGATCACGGTACCGGCGGCGAAGGCGATTTCGCGCACCGCTGCGAGCTGGCCTTCGCCGCGCGCGCCACGTCGAGCTTCCCCGGCGCCTTCCCACCCTTCACGATCGCCGAGATGGACGAGGTCCTCACCGAACGCGGCGCCACCTGGCCCGGCCGCGACCGGTTCCTCGAATCCGCCCTCCCCCAGCAATGGGCTGACAACCGCGCCGAGAATGCCGTGCTGATCGATGGATCGGTGCTCGCCAACGCGCCCTTCCGACCCGCGATCGAAGCGCTGCAGGAACGGCCCGCGCGCCGTCAGGTCGATCGCCGCTTCGTCTTCATCGATCCCTTCCCCAGCTTCCGATTCGATTTCTACGGCGCGTCCGACGAAAAGCCCGGCTTCTTCCAGACGATCATCGGCTCGCTTTCCGAACTGCCGCGCGAGCAGCCGATCCGCGACAATCTGGAGGAGATCGCCCATCGTTCGAACCGGATCGAGCGGATGCTGGGCATCGTCACCGAGATCCGCGCCGAAGTGGAGACCCAGGTCGAGGCGCTGTTCGGC
>OUNM011024453.1_pt1 | contig 10551 bp, 17 predicted proteins | sample 1769961 | NCBI WGS metagenome assembly OUNM01 (sample SAMEA3914820, study PRJEB12502) | metagenome | biome: forest; material: soil | place: USA | collected 2012-03-12 | depth 0.3 m
CCCCCCACCCTCCCCCACAAAATCAATCTCCTCCCACTACAACACGCCACCCGACTTCTCCTCCCCGCGCTCGCCACCCCCCCTCCTCACCGCACACAACACCCCGCAATACTTTGAACCCACCACCTCCACCACCACCAACCCCGCCTCCGAAAACACAACCACTAGCAGCACCAGCATAGACGACCTCTCCTCCCTCTCCTCTGCCGCCGCACACGGCTACGAGGGGATGCTGCTCGGTTTCGGGGTCCCCGGCGATCCTGAAGGCGGGTTCACCGTCGGCTTGGAAGGGATGGGCATGGGCATGGGGCACTATAGCGGGCTTGGCGGCGGGATGATGAAGTTTGAGAAGGGGTTTGATGTGGGTGTGGGTGAAGAGATAGAGGGGTTTGATGGGGTGAGTATGTTTGGGAATGGAGGGGATGTTTTTTTTGGGACGGCTTAGGGGGTTGTTGGCCTTGTGGGGTGCGTCAACTGGCGGTTGGTGTTGGTAGGGAAGTGGGGGTTTTTTGTTTTGATGGTTGTGGTTTTTTGGGTTGGGTGGTTGGCGAGGGGTTATAGGGGCTAGATGGACGGGGTTTGAGATACATGTTTGGCTTTTGGGGGGGGCGGATTTTTTCTGTTTCTTTTCTTTGGCTCTTCTTCCTGTCTCTGTTGCCTCTGGGTTGTTTCATCCACCATTCCCGGGCTCTTTGTTCTGACGGGTTGGGATGGAAAATGTGTACTCGTATAAGGGTGTGTGCCATTAGCGGTGGGCTTCGTTTCACGGTGTTGGCTCGGAGGAATGGCTGCAGGATCATGACAGCTGGGGATTACTTCGAAGTTGGCTTCTTGGTGGATTTTTTTGATGTTACTTTCACTTGAAGCGGGCGATAATCAACAATTTGGAGGGTTGGCGTCTAGGGAGTCCTCGGTGCCGACTCGTGGTTTTTATCTACAGTTATTCTTAGCGAGATCATGGCTTGGATATGGATGCTGAGTCTTTGGCTCAGGGCAAAAACCTAACTTTATGCTGCTTGTTTTGCTATAATGTTAACGTTATTGTCTTTATGATTGGATTCCAAACGAGGTGTGCGAAACATGGTATTTCTCCTCCTGATAATGCTCAAGGTCCATAATTACATGTAGCTCTCCTCAAATACAATGTTCACCAGCTCCGCCACCCGTCCACTTAGTAAAGCTGCTCTGTGTCTCGTAATCATGATTCAAAACAACATCAAGAGTCTGTACTGGCCTGTATGGCTCCGTTCCCCTCAAAATCTCCCATTGGTCTGGCGCGCCGAATCGGCGGTGCCAAGGCGGTCAAAAATGATTCCCGGTCACAGCGGGCTCTGTCGCTCAACCCTCACCTCTTTCAAACACTTACCGCCGCTTCTCATCTGGCTCAGGCTCGCGGCGACGAGAGCCCGGCCACTCACGATCAAACCTATCTACTGACCTAAGCCCCGAATATTTCCTTTCGAGGGCTCTGCCGTGCTCCAAGATACCTTGACGGCAATTCTCTTCGTGAAACGCTGAATACGCCAAAATGCCTGAAGAATTGGAGGCTTTGCCGCCTGTGGGACTAGAGACTTTGCCCCCAGAACTGTTCATCCAAGTGATTCAAAAGGTCCGTCTGCCTATCATTAAGTTCAAGAGCTCCTCTTTTCGGATCAAGTCGTTCTTTGTTTGTTACAAGACATGCTAAACACCTAAATCCGGCAGCTGCCCAAGACGGATCTGAAAGCGCTCTCCCTGGCTTCGAAAAGGTGGTATCCAATCGTTGTTCAAGAGCTTTGCAAGTCGTTCACCCTTGAGCCCATTTGTGAACGCCGTCTGCATGGCATCGACGCCGTGGCCCTGCCGCAGGAACGCCTCCAACTTGCCCGTCAGCTTCACTTCGTCGCCGAGTTTCGAGAAGCAATCACGAACCGATGCTCCCATCACCTGGATCACCAGGATTCAGACACATCTGATGATTTGAGTGAGTCCGAGTCTGGAGGCGGCATCGAAAATGAGGGGCACAGCCGTGTTTCAAAGTCGCGCTTCGAGCGTCTCGCTCGCATTGTGAAGTCGGTCCTCGGAAGATTGCAGGATGGCCAGCTAGATGGCTTTAGGTAAGATCCTGTCTCAGTACTACGACTACAAGCCGAAAACCCTCGCTAATACCAAGATGGGGAATAGCTGGAACTTCGGCACTTGCGTGCCTTCTGAAGTTCTTGGCCCTAGTGGAATAATCTCGGTCAACAATCCCCTGCTGCGATCCCTTAGCCTCATAACAGACTTCAGCTGCTCCGGTGAGAAGGAAGAGTGCAAGGTGGATTTGTCGTCCTTGGACCACCTCCAGAATCTATGCTGGAGAGCCCCCAGCGCGTACCACGTCAAGACCCTGTTCGATGCGATTGAGAGAAATTCGGAACGACTGCAGAAGCTGGAGCTGGATTTCGTGGACTGGCCCACGCTTCGTCAGAGCTTGGGGCTCTTGGGGGGCAACCGGGATGATGGGCCACAGAGTGCATTTGCCTCCTTTCCAGTTGTCTTTGGGCTAACGAGACAACCTCCGCAGCTCATCTTCCAGGCGATCCGCGAATTGTCTTTCACACAGGTGCCCCTCGTGGCGGAGATGGCACACGCCATCAACCTTGACACGCTCAGGTCTCTCACAATGCGGAGATGTCCGGCCTGGGACCTCTTTCTTGCCCACGTCACAGAACGTGTCACAGAGTCCGGCCTTCCCATACAGTTGAAGACGCTTGAGATCTATGCGACCGACGATGTAACCTGTGGATGGGGTTACAGCACCATAGGGAATTTTCTGGACGCTTTTGACGGTCTTGAACAACTCTTTGTCGCTCACCCAGGGCCCAGGAAACCCCGCAGATTCTGGAACCATGTCACCCGTCACCAAGCTACCTTGACGAAGTTTGTACACCATCAGAGGTCGCGGGATTTTGACGATGGGTCTCCTCACATTACGAAGGGTCACGATCTCTCGAACATTGGTATGAACACTCGGGACTGGCGCCTGAGGGAAGAGGATCCTTCCCAAAACCCGCTCGCCACACTTGATCTCGACTTCCTCGGCCTGTGCTGTGCGCCAGAGCGACTGGTAGGAAACGGAGAACTATTAGGCCGTAGTGTCAATGCTGATCATAATTCCAAGTAGAAACCTATCCTGCTGCCCTTCACATCAAAGGCTTCTTTGAAGGTGCTCCACATCCGCCAGTCTACCTCAGACCTCGAGCATCGCCCATCTTGGGCTCTCACGTACTACACAAATGCAAATGGGATTTATCTCGGCCTCCGATCTGAACTCCGCCGGTTTGCTGAGTGGATCTTTGGGCCGCAGGGAGTTGTATCGCTCCATCTTGTGGCGTTCGGAGATTTCGCCTACGATGGCCGCAAGCCGGGGAACAACCTCGCTCTCTGCAGAAACACGACCGGCGGGGGAGACAGTAACTTCTATATTGTTCACGAGGACGATCACTTTTCAGAGGTTTTCAATGACTATTCCGACGTCCTAGGAGTCTGCCCGATGCAACCCTTCTTAGAGGTTGCTTAAGTTTGGGATGGGGAGCCTGGAGACTTGGCAGTGTTGCCATCAAAAAGACCAGGGGTGAAAGACGCCAACCCTGCGCACACCCTGCAAAGCTAACATGACTACCCAGTCGATAAATGCCGTCGGATATATCATGTTTCGTCCGAGAGTTGGACGAACTAGACGGCGGAGCAAAGTCAGCAACAATATTCAGCACCAAAGATCCATTTATTGTCGGGGATAGGACGATTCCTGTTTTGGTGGATACGGTACCAGGGAAGCTGGAGATGGTGTGATTCTCCTGTTATAGAAAGACTGCTGTGTTCATAAGCGAGGTGTGGAAGGCAGGGTACCTATGCTCGCTCGGGTGTCGGACGGGTTTGGCAGAAGCAACGGATAATGTACCTAAGGAACGAAGCGGACTTCGGCATCGCACTCATCACAACTGGTGGGGTTTCCTGCCTCACTCTTGGCTCAGTAACCCCTCAGGTAGCGTTGCAATGTCCGATCGAGAGCGATAAGCCAAGAATCATGATCCCGAGAGTTGAACCGTCGACGATACGGAGTGGGTTTAATATCGGAACTATGATTGAAATGCTGGCTGTCATAGGATGACCATGTGCGAGCACGCCTTCCGGGGACCCGGTGTGCCTTGGGTGCTTCCCTGCTGCCACGGTCGGTTCGTTTCCAAGTTTAGGTACCTACCTAGTCAATCGGATTTGTACGGATAAAGGCTGCGCTGAGCGGGCATGCAGGGAAGCAGATACGGTCAAATCTGAGGAGTTGGCCCGCTGATGAGAACACTTCTCTTGGTGCAGGGCGATGATCGAGGCGGCGCAGCAACAGACTAGACCGTAGAGTCACTGGGTTCTTCGTGCGAAACCGTCGTGTTTCTCAAACCACCAACATATTGATCGGGCCATACCTAAATACTCACTCATGGTTAGGTGTCGCAGCACACAGAGAATGAGAGATGGGGAGGCACACCAATCCGGCAAAATAGAACGCCTGTAGGCTAGTGCCCACAAAGCACAAGTCTGGTGACTCTGATCTATTGAGGTAGTACTGGAAGCATATATATAAAGTCAGTCATTACGACCTTGTGCGAAGACGCCCAAGTTCCAGTCTACATCTCTCGGAGCCCGTCTCAAGTGCCACCGGCTTAACCCACCCACCTGTGCATACTCGTCCTCCTGCCGCCATGAAGCTCTCCGCCGCGGCTTTGTTCGTTTCCTGCGTCCTGGCTTCGGCCAGCGCCGTGAGCCCGGATTTCGATCCACGGGCACTCCACCCCCTGAACGCCCGTGGCTCCTGTCACGCATCGTCCGATCAGGTGTCCCGCCAGGTCTACGGGTCGTTCACGGGCGTCGCCAAGCTGAAATGGTTCATCAGCGGCGATGCCCTTTCCAACAAGGTGTGCCAGAGGCTCGTCGGTAGCAGTGATCACCCCTGCACACGTTATGCCCCGACCCTGGAGTCTGTCATCGCTGGCGTTATCCAGCTCCAAATGTTCAAAGGCGCGCCCACGCAGGGGGCAGTTTCGAGCGGGCTTGGGCGCCGGGCCGAGAGAGATCCAGCGGGCATTCTCGCCGACCACATCCTCGCCCGGGGCTTTGTGTGGGATCAGCTCGAATCCCCGGGGTTTTGGCGGCGTGAGAGCGCCTCTAGCGAAGTCGATCAACACTTTGTCATCCGCGGCCTGTCGCATCCTGACCGCTCGACGACACCCGCAGACGTGTACTTTACCTCTTACGCAGACGGGACAGGCACCATCCGGACCGTCCATTCTGCCGGCCACACCGACCTCAGCAAGAGAATCGACGCCCCCGGGTTCAAGATCATCTGGCGGACCGAGTCCCACACGGACGCTGCCGACAATGCGATCAGCAACAATCGCGACGTTGTCGAGCTTGCCAGCAGGGTTGCGCACGATATTACGACTAATTGGGCCGGCGACTCCGACTATTATGGGCTGGATCAGTGGATTGGCACGGTTGGGATCAGCTACATTGTCACGGGGATCATGGGGACGTCGCTGCGCATCATTCCTGAAGTGAATTCGTTTGGCGTCGAGTATGAGGATGTGGCTGTCTGCGGCTCTTTGGGGACCCCCTGACGACTCGGCTCGAGATGGGAGCTGGGGAAGTGTGATTGTGTCTTTGTATCTCGGCTCTGTATCAACCTCGGAGAGAACTAGCTCAACTGAATTTATTTCTTTGGTGCATTGGACTATCATGGACACAAGGGATGGACCTTGGAGACTGGACACGCACTTCCAAGGGGCATGGCATATCGGTGTGTATGTGCGTGTGGACACCAACGAGGGAGCTGTCAAGCTCAGGCCAATCCAGCCGGCAACTGACATGTGTCTTGACTTTTGGGTCCCGAACACGTCGAAAGCGACGCTTTGGTTGCCCTGCATCCCCGGATTTGCAGCTGCGTTGGCCTTCGGGTTCGGTGTTCTTTAAAAACAGAATGTCGTCAGCCCGCATGTTCAGGGCCAAAACTGGAATCGATACGACGCGGCTGTTCAAGTCGTTGATACCCGCCGACCCTCGAACCGCGCGCCTCTCTGACAGCGCGAGACAAGGCGGGGCGTGGAATACCTCAGTTAAGCCAAGTAAGGACTGAAGGATGATAGCCAAAGCGACGGCCAGCTCTGAACAGGCACTGAATGCTGCGAGCTGCTTCAAACGAACACCACTTGCGCGCTGGGCGGCAGCGAAAGGAGGGTTCAACGGACCCTCGGCGCATGTGAAGTTGCATGCGACGGAAGCTCCCGGTGCTCTTGGTCCCTGTTTGAGCCCTTGAGGCAGTGCAGACGCACCACCATGCAGCCGCCCCGCGCTGGAGCCCGCCAAAGACAACCGTTGGAGACGGGAGAGCCGGAGCAGCTGTTGGTGCTTCGTATTCTGTATTTATTATTTCCTTCACCACCGTCCGTTGGCTCCGACGTGTTTGTCGACCGACAGCCGACAGCGACGCAGCAGAGGCGACGGCTAAAATGGGCACCACCATCGCGCTCTGCTTTGCAAATCTGATCATCCCGCCCGAGGCCAGAAGAGGGAACTCGGGGCACACAACCGGTTCCCCCACTCTGAGGCCTCACCCCGTGTTTGTTGTTTCATCTTTTTGGTCGGATCCCGGTCGACGGCAGACACACCGAGGACAGCAGAGGATAGCAGATGCAGACTCAGCAGAGTGTCGATCGCCGTGCAACTCGGCTCACTCCCCTCCCCGGTTTTTGCAGCGCTCTCCCGGCGGCTGGCTACTGGTGCAGGCGTTATCCGGGGCGGGCGGACAAACCGTTTGGGTGTTTGGTGGCCGGGCGCGACGCTGCGGCAGCAGAGACGGGTGGCGTGCGCATAAATGGGCGGTTGAAGAGGGGATCGGCTGTACCTTGGAAAACCCGCAGGATGGGTGCGGGTAGTGCGCGTTAAGCAATCAGCTGTACGTTCGGTTCAATCCTAACAGAAAGTGCTCACCGATAACGAACGCCTTCTTCCGCGACCTGGGCATTCCGTCCCAACGATCGACGGGTGCCCCTGAAATTTGATCGGGGCTGGCGCGTTCACTGCGGCCAATCAAATGCTGCCAAACGCTGCGTCGGGGACGGGACGCCGCAGGATTGGCCCGTCCGCCGGTGAGGAGGGCCCATCGCGTCAAGCCGAATGCGGACTGGCGCCAGGGGCGGACTGCTTGTGCCCTGCTCGTGCTTTTGAGTGTGTGCCAGGAACGGCCGAAAAGGGCAGGGGTTCTGGTGCAGGACTGCCCCGGCGTCATCCCGAGGCCCCAGCGCAATTTCGTTCTCGCTTCCCCTGTGGCTCGTGGGTGGTCGCTGGTGGGACGGGACCGCCGGGCGAGGTCTTTGTGGGTTCCCTGCCGTTCTGCCGCCGTCTCCCTCCTGGCCTGATCTCGACCTTGCAACAAAACCACTTTCGCTCCCTCCAGTCGCTCTTTTGAACCCGTTTTACACAGTACGTGCCCGCCTCGCTCCACCACCTGTCCCAACCCGAGGATAGGATCGGAGCTGTCTCTCCCTTTCCAAAGCTGCATCGCTGCCCTCGAAGCACGCTGCTGGAGCCAGGAAATGTGCTCTCACCTCTAGCGCTCGGCCGCTGAAAGGGAATCGCAACAGACACACCACGCACCTCCGCACCTGACACTCGTTCAACGACCTTCAATCATTTCACCAAGGGACCCCGACCCTTTCGCTCATTACATCACCTCTTGCCTTTGACTTCGACACCTGCTTGGAGGTTCTGTGGACCAGGACCGACGACAACACCGAGAAAGTCGCCATCGACCGACTGCTTTCCGAAAAAGCCGCCCGACGAGACCCATCGGACACGTCGGAATCAGATCCGCGGGATATTGATACATCCAACAGGACTCCGGTCACCCATCCAAAATGAAGTCAACAATCCTGCTCGTAGCAGCGCTCGTCGCTACCAGCGACGCGTTGCCGGATATCATTCCCACGAGACTGCTGCACAGGGCCAACAACGTGGTCGCTCGCTACGTCAAGGGCACACAATTACCGGTTGCGCCCGTGACCCTCAACTCGGTGACGTCGCAAGGCTGCTTCAAGTCATCAGGAAGCCTCGTATACGACTCGATTCCGGGCTGGAACAGCATCGGCGAGTGCGGCGGCAAGATCTGCCCGGGGAAGGGATATGCCGTGGGCGCCTCGACGGGCGGGAACCAGTGCTGGTGCGGCAACGAATACCCCCCCAAGGCCGACAAAGTCGACGACAAGAACTGCGATGTAGGCTGCACGGGCTACGGCCAAGAAGCATGTGAGTCTTTCTGAGCTTTCATGATCCCCGCCCGCAGCAGCAACTGACCCGGTCGAATTAGGCGGCGGCATCGATTTCTGGAGCGTGTACAACACGGGCACGACCTTGTCCGTCAAGTACGAGGGTGATGACAGCAGCAGCAGCAGCAGTACCGCTTCCAAGACAGCATCGGCAACCTCGAGTGTCACGAAACCCGCACAGACCGTTGTCGTGACCGCGGCTCCCACCGAGACGGGGTCGAGCGGCGGCGGTGGCAGCAACACGGCCGGCATTGTGGCCGGCGTTGTGGTGGGCATCGTCGTCATCGCGTCCGCCGTCGGTGGTGGCTACCTCTACATGCGCCGCAAGCGGAACAAGGAGATCGAGGAGGAGCACCGCCGCAATGCTGCCGTCAACGCCTTCGTCGGCAAGCCGCCCGGCAGCAGCGCCGGGTCCATGACAGACTCCCGCATGGACCCCGTCATGGCGCACCGGAGGATGAGCGACGGCAGCATCGCCGACAACCAAGACTACTCCCGGAGGATCCTTCGCGTATGTGCCTTTCTCATTGCTTTTGCTGTGTTTCTTTTACTGACGATAACCAGGTCACCAATGCATGATTGCACACCACCAAGTGACGACGACAAACGAACTTCGCCCTGTATTTCACTTTGACATCAGCAGCATAATCGGCGTTTTGGGGAAGGATGGGGGATGGATATCACAACACACACACACACACAACTTGGTGGTGGGATCGATCAAACCGCGCGAACGAACGAGAGCGAGAGAGCCTTGGGGGTTGTCTTCTTTTTCCGTCCTGTATGGTTGGCGTGGGTGGTTTCTACGTCCGGGGCCACAGTTTTCGCTGAGGAGGGAACCTTTTTTGTGTGGCCGGGCCGGGCTTTTCCGCCTCGATGCCTCGATGCCTCGATGCCTGTTCCTTTCTCTCCTTCAAACTACAACTTTTTAGACCAGGTAGCCCGGGGCCCGACGCCATTCCTTTCGTGTCTTGTCTCGGCCTTTGGAGCTTCCCTCGGGACCAGTGAGTCGCGCACACACACACACACAAATATCAATGGGGACCGCAATTCCTTTTCTGACGGGGCTGAGTTTCTGGAGTTTTCCGTGTGGGGGTTCGGTGATGATTTTGGTGACTTCTTTTCTCTCTCAACAAGTGTATCGGCAAAAAACGGGAGAGGCGGCTCTGGGAGGAGGTGGTTGTTCAGGCCATGGTGGGCTGTTGGGGTTTGGTCGGGCTGGGCGTTTCGGAGCTGGCTTTGAACCGCTCGACTTTGTACTTCATTTCTCCTGGCAGGTTACGGTTTTTGGGAATCGTGGTTGAGATGTACAGCAAACAAGCCATGTTTGAGAATTCTGTTCTCGTGCATTGTTCCGTTCTCGCCGCCCAGCTCCGTGTTGTTGTCGTCCACCTCCTTTTGCTGGGCGACTGATCCGCGATGTGAGAGACCCAGGCTCGCCAGGTCAGCAGCGGCAGATCAGTGCACATAACCCGGATCGTCCCAAACCGCCTTTCCTGCAATGCATGAGTTTGTTTTCGCTTCGGTCTCCCGCAAGTGGAAAAATGGAATGGGGGAAATGCGGTTTTGGCGATCTTTGATGCCTAGCGCCCCCCTGGCCGGGCTTGTTTTCCTGGTACACTCCAACCCCTAAAAACTCGCTAGCTCGAGACCTAGAGACCGGGGTCTAGGACAAAATCTCGAACTTAAACGACAAAACAGCATATTTTGATGCAAAAAAAAGTGTATTAACTGAGAAGACCTCTCTAAGTACTTTTGAATACTCTATTTTTTATGCTTTAAACGGTTGTTTTGCTGTTAAGAGAGAGAGATTTCAATTTTGAGCTACGACCCCTGTCAAAAGTGACGCGCTAACAAGTTTTTAGGCATTGAACTGTAAATTCGGGCTGCGAGACGGCTGACTGGGGCTGTGGCGCTGTGCTGTCCTGCCGGTGTTGATCTGTGCTGCTTTGGGTTCCTCGGCTCGTTTACCTTTTCTTCGGCTGGGCTTGTTTCATGAGCTTCTGGCCCTCCGCTCTCTCCCGTGCTTACTGTGGCGGACAGCTGTGGATGGTTTGGAACGCTGTCATGCTGTGATAGGTGCTGATCTGGCGGGCGCTGGGGTCTCGGTTTCAGCGTTCGGCACCCATGGCAGCGCTGAAAGGAGCACGAGAGGAGCTCCGAGCGAGGGACAGTCGGAAGCTTTTCAAGATACTTCGTATCACCTGACCCTTGA
>OUNM011086510.1_pt1 | contig 10550 bp, 13 predicted proteins | sample 1769961 | NCBI WGS metagenome assembly OUNM01 (sample SAMEA3914820, study PRJEB12502) | metagenome | biome: forest; material: soil | place: USA | collected 2012-03-12 | depth 0.3 m
CAGCCGGGCAGCTCGACAAACGTGTCGCCCACCTTGTACACCTTGGGCGGGTTGCCGTTCATGCCGCTCAGGAACTCGCCCTCGAGCACGTAGACGATGGCCTGGGCGCCCGCGTGCCGGTGCGGCGGCGTCCACCCGCCCGGCGCGTAGTTGACCTCGAGCCCGACGGCCGACTTGCCCGGCGCGTTGCGGAGCTCGTAGTCGTAGAGGATCCGGAGGGTTTCGCGCGGCCGGCCCGCGTATTTGCTGGGAGGAGTTGTCAGTGGGTTGTGTGAGATGCTGGTGGTCAAAGTGTGTTGTGCTTACGCTTTGACGGCTGCGATGTCGGATGCCATGGTGTTGTGGGTGGAAGTTGGAAGCTCAGGGGGCCGGGTTTACAAGAGAACTGTGTTTGGAAGTGAGATTGTGATGGGCTTGATCATGGATTTGCTAACACCACCACGAAGGCTTTATACAGAATATATTCCATTCTGTCTCCTTACGAACCCGGCCGTCCTTCCCCGCCTTCGCCGATCTCCCCCGGCCATGTCATGAACACGACACACAAATACCACGCGAGATGCATTGCTGAGTCATTAAGTCGGGAACGAGGGCAAAGCGAACTTCAATCCGGAACCGTGCGTCATGCCGTACGTTGAGTCCCGTGGGCCCGTCAAAAAGCTGAGTAACACTCTCAGCCTCAGGACAAGCTCGCGTTTTCCCAAAACGGAATGCGACGCAACTTGTGGAGGCTGTGGAGCCCCTGGTCAAACCTCATGCGTTGATATCAATACTCCGACAAAACGAGGTTTCGGGGGAACAACAAAGCTACTTGATTACTACTAAATTGATTTGTACTTGGGTATACTATAGCATGATATCCACGCGTATCAGGAGAAATTAGATATTTAAAAACCGCCACACACAAACCCCTGGGCCTCCGAAACAGCCAAGTGATCCCTTGCAAGATGGTTGAAACTCTGAGTTTTCCTCAACGCATCCAGGCAGCACTGGATCTCGCCTTCGAGGAGCGAACCGGCGCCCCCGTCGAACCCTTGATCATAAAATCCCTGATGCCCATCCAATCCTCTCTTGCGATCCGCCGCCAGCTGCACGGCGCCGAGGGAAATGGCGAACGGCAGGAATATGTGGGCCTTTGCCGCGTGGGCGGTGCATTAGCTTCGCGTGCGTGGCACGGACGGAATGCGGTGTCATGTCGGCTCAGGGTCTGAAATGTCTCACCTTGAAATATCCGATGTGTTCGTGGGCTTTGGCCAGGCTCACAATCTCATGTGCGGCTCGCGTGGCGCGTTGTTGATAATCTCCAACCGGCGGGCAGCAGTGGCTGTCCACTGCTGACGTTTCCGCGATCTGGCACATGAATATCGTGGTTGCGTGCGCCATCATCAAGGCGAAGAAGACCATGGGGTCCGCCACCGCGGAAACGACTGGCACGTTCATGGAAAGGGAGTCGAGTGTCCGGGCCAACATCCCGTCCAGCCATTCGTGTCGAAGCCAGAAGTCCAGTGATGGGCCGCCAAATGCTCGTTCCACGCTTGAGACTTGACCGTGGGACAATGCGCGTCCGCAAATAGTGACTACTATCACTGACTCCGCCAGCGGAGAGAGTAGAGTGTGATCACCCGAGGCGATGGCTTCGGGCAGGAAACAGCCCGGGATGGGATGGCCGCTTTGGAAGGCCAAGTCTGGGGACGGGAGCCGGGTGCAAATCTGTCACGGCACACAGTTAATGACAGTTTATTGGTGGGCCGACAAAAAGATGAGGATCATCGGGATTCGGATATGAAGATGCGGTGTGACGGAACAACAATAAGCAAGACAAGCGACTCACCACCTCCTCTGTCAGCGTCAAGGGGCCGCGACTCCTCATACATATCAGCCGATCGAGGCAATAAGCCACCCAAAAGGTTCTCCTTCGCTCCTCTGCGGCCACGACGTCTCCTTCATCGAATAAGTTTCCAGGATTGTCGATTTCATGCAGTTGTGCAAGCTGAACGAGGCGAAACGCCCTCCCAGCGCTGATGGAAGCGCGGCGGTAGCTTGCGCGAGCCAGCTCGTAAAAGGCAATCAGAAGCCATGCCTGAACCTGCTCGATCCGAACGGGCTGCAGGCCGTCATCAGCCAGGTCTAACGCTTCCAACATCTGTCGCGTCTCCATGTACAGCATCTCCCGCGAGCTCTCAAACTGGGACGAGAGAGCCATTGCGAGGGTCCACATGGCATACTGGAGACAAAGGGCGTGGCTGGGCCCGTCGGTGCATGGAGTTTGTCGTGACCTTGCAAAATACCGCGAGTGGTTGAAGATGGGGATGTTGGGGTGTGCTCGTTCAAAATACAACTGATCTCTTTGCGAAGGAGGATGTCGGTGTTAGTGGGGGGCAGACACTCAAAACACTGGCAACGTACAGGTCTGCTCGCATCAACCCGTCCACGAAGGTGCTTCTTGGAGGCGATGGAAGTGTAGGTGAGAACTGGAACGGCGAGAGACTAAGTGGCGCGGATGGTGGAGTGACGGGAGACACTTGGACGTGGATTTCGCCATCCCAGACTGGCTGGCTCTGGCACGGCGATGCAAGCGTGGGGGATCTTCCTTCTGACGAGGCCGATGAGCTGGTGACAGTCTCGGTTGTTGTTGACAGGGCAGAGTCACCGGTGAGAATGGCCAGGACCTCGTCGCCATGGTCGATGCTGAGGCGGCGCTCCAACGCGACTTTTCGAATCAGTACAGTGCCTTTTCATTCCCGAGTGCACAAATTTTATCAAGAGAAGTGGAATCGGGTTGGACTCACCGATCCGACTGCGCAGTGCCTTGAGATCCCCCTTCTTTGGCCCCCGAGCCAAGCGGTTGGTGTTGACTTCGCAGAAGATGCCGGCCTCGACGCAGGTCCCGCAATGCGGGCGCTGTCTGTCGCCTGTGCGAGTGATTTTCCCCGTCAGCATCGATGGCTCACCGAGCTGTGGCTCTCGGACTTACATCGCAGCTTGCGCTTCCGGCACTCCTCGCAGGCAGACCCGGGCAGCTGCCTTGACTGGCCAGACGATGCAACCCCGTGGCTGCTGCCTGTGCGTTTAGAGGCGGCCATGTGAGCCGGGAAATGACGATGGGCTAGGGCGAGCTGGGATGAACTGGGATCGGTTGGGCTGGGTTGGGATGTGCTGGGATGTGGGTTAGGCAACCTTGAGGAACGGGAGGGACGGACCGGGACTGGACGGCGCGATCTTGCAGGGTTCGCTGGGTTATAAACCTGGGACGAGGGGATCGGGAACGACTCCGGTCCTTCCTCCTTCATTGGCAGCGGCAGGACGTCGAGACGGCCCCTCCGCCCCTCCTCCCCCGGCCCATCTCTGACTGAGTGCATCCGGGTGTTTCCGCTCCTTCCTGCCTCACTGATTTACCTGGGACCCATCATGTCGGCCCTGGTCGGCCTGGCTGCCTGGCGCGCTGGCATGCCTCAACTCGTCAAGCGATTGGGGGCCATCCCTTCCATCACTCCATCCAATTCTTTGGCCCAACATCGCAGGGTGGGACTGGTTCAGGCAGCACCCCTTCACTTCCCCCCCCCCGACAGCCACCGATCATCAAGACCTCCCGGCCCATCGGACCCATCGGAGGCATCCCGTCGTCCACATCGATCTCCTCGGACTCCACATTCCCGCCGCGGGGGCCTTGTGGGACACTTGGAGATTGCACACGCGGTTACTCGCCCGGTCTGCCGCCCCCTGCGAACGATGTTGAACTTGATGTGATGTGGTACTGGGCAAGTATCGGCGCAGTCAGCACACCTGCACCATTCCCGCGACCCTTGATCACAATTCCGACGGAATACCACACCCGGGCGGCCGCAGGATGGCCAGGCTCGAGCCAGCCCAACGTCAAGGTTGACGCTATCTGATGAGTCGGTGATCGGCAGCCGGCATTGCTTGGCCTGGCCCGTCGCTTGACACCCTGCCGTCCCAAAGCGGGAGCTCGATGCGGTGTCCAGTCTGCCCTCCCCACCAAGTGCCCACCACAAACGGATATCCTTTCCTGGACAGGTTCCCCAATTCAGCTTGCGTCGAAGGTTACACACAGCCACCCCGCAGAGCATTTCCCAGACAGGCACGAACCACTCGAACCACACGAACCACACCGACACCCTCCCCCCAAAATGCCGAACCCGTTCGTCTGGTCCTGTGTCGCCACAAACGCCCAGACGGGCCGCACAAAGAAGCATGGGAACCACGATTGGCCGCCCTCGATTGAGTCAAGATTACGCAGGCGCCGGTTCGCTACCCTCACGCCATATGATCCATGTTCGCTCCTACGATTGACGTTACCCAACCGCCCTGTCCGTTCTCAACCTAGGAGTGTCGATCTTCTCTTGCATTCACCGCTTTGAACAGCCTTGGGCCGCCCTGCCGTGTATTGTGTGCTGGCTATCGTCCACCTGCATCGAACGCCTGGCGGGATTCTCGGTGTTGGGGACTCGGAAGCCTCGGGCTCGTGGGAACACGTTACACGCCTGGGCGTGTCATTTGGCAGTGATACAGAGATTTGGAGAACCGGCATGAGAGGCACAAGCCACACACGCGCCCACGATCTCGGCGTGCATTTGGGCTTGTTCCCAAGCTCGTGGATCTCGCTGCAAGATGGTCACCGATCTTCGCTGCTGAGTGGCGCGTGCCATCTCCGATCTTCTCGACTCACATCTTGATCACTCAGCTGCGTACAGCGCGGACACCACGGCGATTGCGTACCCATATGTTCTCGCGCCCTTTTTAAAAGTGTTCTCGCGTCGCCTGGGACTCCCAGCCTGATCGCAATGCAGCCTCTCGCCCACCAAAAGCCTGTGATGTTAACATGCAGGCAGGACCTTGCAAGGGTTGCAGCGTGTGATCTAGGCTTGACTGGGCTTGGCCTTGTTCGCTCACTGTGGCATTTGGGCAGACTGAGACATCAGCCCACTCGAGAAACCTGGGGAGAACCTCGACGGCCGGTCTCCAGCCAGAGTCTTTGCAACGTTTGTAACTTAGTCAAGCGTCACGTCCCTCGGCGCGGCTGTGCAGCAGCACAGTGTTCCATCTCACGCGCATGGCTCGGCTGTGTTGGTTGGTCGATACGCTGTCGAATCACGCCACTGCATCCCTCGTAAAACCCCGCAGGGTGAGTCCGGCTGCCCAACGCGAATTCTCGGCCTGCTAGGTACCTGGGCAGCACTCAAGTCGGTGCTCTAGACCTTCAACAATGGACCGCAATGTGCCGATGTTGACGGCATCGGGCGGTAACGTCACGGACCTTCCTGTTCCTGGCCTGTTACGTCTCGCTCCCGAAACCCGGCATCGCATATACCAGCACGCCGGCTTGGGCTACAAGGAACTGTACGACTTGAGGGCACCCGCAGTCTATAATCTCGGTGAACAGTCTAACTCTGCGCCGTTTCGCGGCTTGCTGTTATCATGCCGGACCATTTACACCGAAGCATCTGCCCTTCTCTACTCGGCAAACTGGTTCATGATTCGTTACCAACCCCGCCGGTCTCTCAAGGCTTTACGGATCTTGGGCCCTCGCACTCTGGCATGCTTGACTCACCTGAAAGTCATTCTGAACCAAACTTCCTGCCATCAGCGACCCAAGGCGGACGCTGAATATGAGGGCCACTTTCATGCTTGCTGCAGCAACAACGACTCGGCGTCACCTCCGTGTTGCTCATACTGGCACGTCCTCAGCCACGTCGACAGCCACGACATGCCGCTTGATGGGTCGGCCGACCTGACCAACGCACTTCTGGAAGAGTGGCGTGAAACGGTAGCTTATCTGGCATCTCATGTCGTCCCTGGACAGCTGGAGTTGACGTTGGTCTGCGACGTTCACCGCGACGACATTGAAGTCGCCAAACATGTCGTCGATGGGCTCCGCTTGCTGCCGTTGCTGAAAGATTGTCACGTCCGGCTGTGCGGCAAAGCTGAACCTCGATTTCAGCAACTCGCCCAGGAGGCTGCACTACAAGCGTGCGGAATCAAATCCTGCGGGCACTCCGCCGGCCCGTACCTACTCAATCTCCCGAGTGAGCTGCAGCTCCGCATTCTCCAGTTCACCGATCTCATCACCCCTTACAATGAGGTCGTGTGGATGAGAACGTCCCGTGGATATCGCATAGAGCGAGCCCCATGTGCTGAACTCATTCGGGGGCATCCATGCCCGCCGGAATTCCACAACGGGTGCCAGTTCAACCAATGCTGGGAAAAGCTCTGGTGGAAATCATCCATTGGGTGTTTTTGCCGCCGCCGACACGCGGCGTTTTCCTCCCAGTGCCGATGCTGGGCTCCGCCAACGCCGTTGTTTCTCGTCTGCCGAGCCCTTAACTTGGCCGCAAACCGAATCTTTTACAGCGAGAACCGCTTCATCGTCATCGATGGCCCAAGTACCTACCCTGTTGTACCTAGGCCGCCAGGTGATTACCCGCACAAGTCCTTCGCGGCCAGTCAATTCTTGCAGCAAGTTGTCCCTCCCCATTGCCTTGGACATCTCCGCTTCCTCGAAGTCGTGTTTGCCCCTTTCGTTCTCCTCAATGGACCCTTGGGTGGTCATCCTGCCCTGGTGGACTGGTTCGAGACTTTGAACTGGGCCAAGGGTACGCTGAACTTACCGGCCCTATCCCTGCGTTTGATCGTGGCAAGGGATTCCGGGAATCACGAGTATATGGAGATGACGCGAGCCCAGGGGAAAGATGTCTTGGCGGTATACAATTCCATCGTGCATTCCCTGCGGTGTTTGGGCCCGACGAGTGAGTCGAGCGACGACGGCCTGGCACGGTTCTATGCCGAGCTGGCGTGCCTCGAGGTTCGCAACTTGGGTCAGGGACAAGTTGGAGGCGACGAGCCACAAACAACAAATCTACGACTGGCTAGAATCCAAGGACGGAGAGCTCAAAAGACGGGCGGAGCAGTTTGTTATGGGGGAGCGTTACGAGCATGCCTGCGTGGCGGCCAAGGAGCCCCGGAAAAGTGCCTGGACGTGGACTTGTGAAAATATGGACTATTGAGGGAGTTACTATACGTCTCAGGAAGCTTCGGTACTCCACTGAGGTGCCAAAGCAAACTGAGCCAGAAATCAGCCCCAAGTCTACAATAAGTACCGATGGACTCTTGCTCTGTAGATCTTCCCAGTATCCACCAACGAACCTGTCTACGGGGTAGTTGGCCACGAGCGCTCTCTAACGATGATACAAGGCTCAGCATCCACCTGATATCTCTCGGCGTTTTACAGATGTCACCACTTTCAACTTCAAAACTGGGGAAACAACAACAGTTCAACACAATCCCGGTCTGAACCGTGCCACTCTTCCGTTCTTCGCGTTGATGATTGGCCACAAATTTGGTGCAGGGGTCAGTTGCAAGATCGGGGCGTTTCTTCTGGTTTTTTTATCCTCGGTGATCAACCAAGACAGAGCGACAAAGATGATTGGCACTGGCCAACCAACACCCTTTCTGCTCAACCCCATCCATGACCAATTTGAGCTCATTTTTCGTGTTCCTGCACGCCGTCCACCCCCCATTCCAACAGGGGCAACTCACCCCCGGGTTTGTTCAAGACCAATGTCGCAGAGTGAGCCACATTGGCTCACCAAAGTTAAAGGGGCCGCGGGAGCTGGCTGTGGGCGCCGTATTTCGGCAGGAATAATGCTAACGCCGCCGGGCTCGGCGCAGTCTCTGGCTGGCCCGGTCAAGGGGCGCGGCGGAATCGGCCCGGCTTCAGCCGTCTTGTTGCCCCCGATTGCCGGTTAGAACCCCTAGGCTTCTACCAGCTGAGTATGGAATCGAGATGTCTCAGAAAAAAAAATTGATCGTGGCACTGTGTCCGCCACCGGGCATCCCGTCCTGGCGAAGGAGCACAAAACACACTGACTACACCGACCGACCCGAGCCCGTGGTCTTGGTCCGCGGTCTTGGAACGAGTGAGTGACACACGCATGAAAATGTTGTGGAACAACCGGTATGTGACGAGTGGTTGGATCGTCGAGCTCGGAACGACTCGGATGACCGAATTGGGTTGCTTCGAGTTGGACAAGACGGAGGCTCAGGGGGGACGAAGCCTATCGGGGCTTCCAGACACATCGCGCTTCCAGCGTTGGTAGGACAATCGGCACAGATCGGAGAACTGTGCTTCAACCTCCGGGCATGTGACCGAGGAGCTTCTGAGTTGACGCCTCGAGGGGCGTAGCTTGATTAGTGATAGTTACAGGCCACCGACCTACGCATGATGACAGGACGGAGAAAAAGCCTGTTCTGCCTAGTTGTTTGCCCTCTATCAAGTTGTTGAGGTCAGACGGACAACTTCGCCAGCTTTGGATACAACGTAGCAGCACCCGCAGAAGCAAGGCAGACTTCCACCCAACAGTGGCCTAGGCTTCCCAGAACCGGCTCTTGGGGCTTCAGACAACGCCAGTGTGACAGAATGCAAGAACCAACAGTTACACGAGCCGTTTCCCCTGTCCACTCACGCGACGGCCGGCCATTTCTGCGGCCACCATGTGCTCCACGCGAGGCGAGGTGTGGTAATCCAGCCGGATCTTGAGACATGGCACCGACGATCGTCTCAGTTGAGACCCGAGCACGCCGAGGAGGGCAGGTTAGACAGCCCGGGTCCCTGGGACACGCACCGACTGCTTGTCTTACAGGCTGCTGGATCTCCTCATCACGTCCAGAATCGAGTGGAGGAGTGAAACAGGTCAGGGCGAGCGAGCCTTTCAGGGGTTTACCGAGCAGTCGGTGTGGGATATTCTGCACAGTGAAATGTTTCGCAATACACATGTCCACCAAACTAGCAGAGAATCCTGGGAAATCGTTGTGAATTGATTGGGCAAAATACGAACTGTGGCGCGATCGTCGTACGGTATGGGGGCTTTTTGAACGCGGGTGGGGGGTGAAAGCCCGATCGTGTTCGGAAACAAGAGACAGGTATCATGGATGTTGTTTGGTGGTGGAGAAAAACTACTGGTATGAAGAACTAACAGCTGAAAAGTGTCTCCAGCCGGTCTAGCCCAATCAAGGGCTCCATCGGTTTGTGTATCTGGAGCCCTCGAGTACGTGGGCAGGAGGGTTGGTGATATTGTTTCAAAATTGACAAACGAACGACTAATAAGAATATACAGCACCGTCTGACACTGCCGACGATAACGAACGGAAGGGTTAACAACTTATGAACACTGAAGCGGCTCGAAGCCAAATCTCCCCCTCAACAACAAACTCAAGTCTCAAAACCGGCACCTCTCTCGTCCACTTCCCACCTCTCTCGTCCACTTCTCACCTCTCTCGTCCACTGCCCACCTCTCTCTCATGCACTCCCAACCTCTCATCACGTCCCATTCCTTTTATCTCCACCATCTCCTCCTCAGTCCCCTACTGAAACCCAGCCTTGAGGTTAGCATACTTGCTATCCGGATACGACAAGCAATTCTGCTCCGAGTCCAGCCCCCCCAGCGCGGACACACTCGCAGCGATCAAGCTGCCCGAGTCCGTCCGGTCCCCCGACGCCTCCCAGAACATACTGCCGCCCATGCCCTGCCCCTTGAGGTACGCCACCTTCTTCTTGACCATATCCACAGTGTCAAACGAAACCATCTCCCGCTTGCTCGCGTCATAACTGTACGTCGCGCCCGCGACGTCATCGCTCTTCACCACGCCCCCGGCCAGCGGCAGGACCTTGTAGTCCCAGATGCCCGCCTCCCAGCTGCCGCTGCCGACGCCCGTGTACGGCTTGCCGGGGCCGTCGGTGGCCTCGAAGGCGCGGCCGTACAGCGGCATGCCCAGGACGATCTTGCGCGGGGGCACGCCCGCGGCGATGTAGGCCTTGACGGCGGCCGAGGTGGAGAAGGGGGTCGAGCCGTTGTTGGCGGGGTTGGGGTAGAGGTTGGCTTGGTGGCCGGCGAGGGTGTCCCAGGAGCCGGAGTAGTCGTACGCCATGAGGTTGAAGAAGTCGATGGTGGAGGCGATGGCGCCCAGGGGGAGGAGGTTGTAGTGGTCTGGCCCGGCAGGGGAGGCGATGGTCAGGAGGAAGTGGTGGCCGGGGTTGTTCTGGGCGGCGTAGGCGTCGAGGGCGGAGCGCACGGCTTGGAGGAGGAGGAGGAAGTTGCTGGCTTCGGTGGGGCTGGCGGGGTATTCGTAGTCGATGTCCAGGCCGTCGAAGCCGAGGTCGGCTAGGAGGCGCACGGCGGTGGAGGCGAAGAGCGCGCGAGTCTGGGCGGTGCTGGCCGCGGCTGGGAAGGTGGAGGAGTAGGTCCAGCCGCCGATGGAGAGGAGGGTCTTGAGCTGGCGGTTTGATTTTTTGAGTAGGAAGAGTTGCTTAGCGCAGCCGTAGACGTTGGTGCCGACATCGTTCCAGGCTGTTGTGTTGTTAGAGTTGTGCTGTATGGTTGGGGAAAGGGGGGCTTACAGTCGTTCGGGTAATGCTTGTCCGTGTCTGCGTATGTGTCGGACAAATAGACCTCGCCAGTTGAGCGGATATTGGCAAAGGCGTAAAGGATGTGGGTGAGCTGCGATGCAGGCAGCTGAGCCGGCTGGTAGTTGCGGCC
>OUNM010650715.1_pt1 | contig 10547 bp, 10 predicted proteins | sample 1769961 | NCBI WGS metagenome assembly OUNM01 (sample SAMEA3914820, study PRJEB12502) | metagenome | biome: forest; material: soil | place: USA | collected 2012-03-12 | depth 0.3 m
ATCCCGACCATGATGCTGTTCAAGAACGGCCAGATGACCTCAATGAAGGTCGGCGCCATGCCGAAGGCGAAGCTGCTTGAATGGCTCGCTGATAGCGGCATATCGGCGTGAAAATGGCGATTTGCGGCGTCGGCGTCGGCGTCGCTAGGCTGTATTTCAATACAGCCGTCGCTCGCCTCCTGGCATCTCATCCATTTTGACGCCGATATCGGCCAGTGGGTGACAAAGATAAGAAAAGCCCGGCCATTGTGCCGGGCTTTTTTCGTATCTAAGTCGGCCAGGTTTCGGATGACATGGCCAGCACATCGCCAGCGAGATAGAGCGAGCCGCAGATGATCAACCGCCACGGCTGGGCATCGAGACCTTCGATGACGGCGAGCGGACCGTCAGCGACCGTAGCGGCGATGCCGTGCGCCCGTGCGGTTTCGGCCAGTTCCTCCGGGGGAATGACGGCGTCCGACGTAAAGCCGACGCAGGCAAAGCGCGCGTCGAGGCCGTCAAAGGCGGCGAAGAACTCACCGGCGTCCTTGGTATTGATCAGTCCACAGATGATCTGCAGCGGTTTGGCGTCGCGCGCCTGACGTTCGTCAATGAACTGACGCAGCGCGCGGGCCGCATGAGGATTATGGCCGCCGTCGAGCCATAGCTCCGCCGCCGAATCCGGCAAGGCGGCGTACAGCGGGCCGGCCTTGATTGCCTGCAATCGCGCCGGCCATTGCGCCGTCTGCAGGCCGGTGTCGATGGCCTCGGGCGAAAAACCCAGCATCAGTGCGGCCTTGATGGCCAGGGTGGCATTGTCGATCTGGTGTGCCCCGGCCAGTCGCGGCAAGTGCAGGTCGTACAGTGCCTCTTCATCCTGAAACGCCAATCGTCCGTGTTCGGAATATCCGTCAAAGCCTTCGCCGGCGAAGGTTAGAGTAACGTTCAACTTCAGCGCCTGGCGCTCCAATGAGGCGCGCGCCTCTTCCTGCTGACGCGCCGAAATCGCCGGCGTGCCGCGCTTGAAGATGCCGGCCTTTTCGCGGGCGATCTGGTTGAGCTCATTGCCGAGAAAGGCCTGATGGTCGTAATCGATCGGCGTGATGAGGCAAAGCTTCGGGTGCTCGACGATGTTGGTGGCGTCGAGCAGGCCACCAAGCCCGGTTTCGAGCAGGAGCAGGTCGGCAGGTACTTCGGAAAAGGCCACGAAGGCCGCCGCCGTGGTCGACTCGAAAAAGGTCAGCGGCAGGCCGGCATTGGCCTGTTCGACGCGGTCGAGGCAGTCGGCCAGATAATCGTCCGTGATCAGAGTCCCAGCCAGGCGAATGCGTTCGGCGAACCGGACGAGGTGTGGCGAGGTATAGACGTGGACACGCAAACCCTGCGCCTCGGCCATGGCGCGCAATAGGGCCAGGGTCGAGCCCTTGCCATTGGTGCCGGCGACGTGAACGACCGGCGGCAGCCGATCCTGCGGCCGGCCGAGTGCCTCGCATACCCGCAGCATGCGCTCGAGATTGAGGTCGATCCGCTTGGGATGGAGCGCGCGCAGCCGCTCCAGCGGCGCATCGAAGGGAAGAAGCCGGTCGGTCATGCGGCGCCTTAGACCGCAAACCCGTCGCTCAGGCAAGGTGTAACCTGCTCACATCTCCGGAACAGTCACTTCGGCCCCGCCGGCGCGTAATTGATCAAGCGCGCCGTTCGAGCCCAGCAGGATACTGAGCGGGAAGACGACGACGCTCTTGCCGGGTTTGGCGAGCGCGTCATCGACCGCCTTGACGGCGTCCTGGGTGGTGCGATCGAGGAGGGCGCGCGTCGAGTCAGCGCCTTCAAGGCAGGCCAAAGTCGCGGAATTGGGCGAATTGGCGCGGGCGGCATTGAGATCGGCCACGGCCCAGGCCTTGGAAGCGGTGGTGGCGTGGCCAAGGGCGAAATCGATCTCGTCGAGCGTATCGGCAACGCATTGCGTTTTCGCTTGCGCGCTCAAGCCGCCCATCTTGCCGACCAGGCTGGCGGCGGAATATGAAGCGATCGGCTTCATCGGCAGCTTGCGATCGCGTGCCATGAAGATCAGCATCTTTTCCGGGTCGTGGGTGCCCAATCCGTGCTTCTCATAGACGGCGTCGCGCAGCTTCATCACCGCATAGACCGGGTTGTCGTGCTGGTAGGTTTTGGGGTCGATGCCGTTGGCGGTGGCGATGGCCTTGAAGTGCGCCGCCATCGGCACCGGCATCTGGGCGTAGGCATTGCTGAAGACGCCGGCGCCCTTGACGAACTGCCATTCGGTAAAGCCGATCAGGCCGGCGCGGGCGGTCGGGCTGACCAGCAGCACATTGGCGCTGTCGAGGATACGGGTGATGCGGCCGCGATCCCAGTCGAAGCGCTTTTCCATCACCGGCAGGCCGCCCAGAATGTAGACCTCGGAGCTGCCCTTCTTGACCCGCCACAGGGCGGGTCCTGGGAACTTGGCGACGATGGTGATTTCGGTGGTGTTCCAGTCGTCCGCCGTTTGACTGGGCTGGGTTTGAGGTTGCGGCGTCTGTTGTTGGGGCGGCGGCGATTGTGGCTGAAGCTCCGTGTGCTTCGGCTTTGGGGGTGGCGGCATAAACGCATCAGGCGCCGCCGTCTGTGCCAGGACAGGCGAGGCGGTCAGGAGCAGGACGGCAAGGCTGAATGAAATCGTGCGCATGAGACCACCCTTAAGGCGTTTCGCGTAAGTGCGCGATAGCTCGAAATTGGGCTGAGTTTAAGGCATCTCGATGCGGATCGTGACACACCGGTGGTGGTGCGTCAGTATCGGGGTCTGGGGCCTGTGGCCCCAGTCCTGCTTATCAAAACAAAAAATCCCGGCCTTCAAGGGCCAGGATTTTTGTTTTGAAGAGGAAGGCCAGGGGTCACGGACCCCTGGACCCCGATACTAAGCAGCCACCAACCGACGGCGTCCGCCCATCAGCATCGCCATCAGCGCGCCCAGCACTTCCGGCAGCTCGGCGCGCGGCACGACGCGGTCGACCATGCCCTTTTCGACCAGGTACTCCGAGCGCTGGAAGCCCTCAGGCAGCTTTTCGCGGATCGTCGTCTCAATCACCCGCGGGCCGGCAAAGCCGATCAACGCGCCCGGTTCCGCCAGATGAATATCGCCCAGCATGGCGTAGGACGCCGTCACGCCGCCCGTCGTCGGATCGGTCAGCACGACGATGTACGGCAGTTGCGCCTTCTTCAGTTCCTGGATGGCCAGTGTCGTCCGCGCCATCTGCATCAGCGACAAGGCGCCTTCTTGCATGCGCGCCCCACCGGCGGCGGTGAACACGATCATCGGGCACTTGTGCTCGACAGCCGAGCGGGCAGCGGCGATAAAGCCTTCACCCGCGGCCATGCCGAGCGATCCGCCCATGAAGGCGAAATCCTGAACCAGCACGACACACGGCACACCCTGCACGCTGCCGAAGCCAGCCGACATGGTGTCGTCTTCGCCAGTCGCTGAGCGGGCGGCCTTCAGCCGTTCGGTATAGGTCTTGCCGTCGGAAAAGTGCAGCGGATCTTCCGGCACGCCGGGCATGGCGATGTCTTCCCATACCCCGTCATCGAAGGTGTATTTCATGCGCAGATCGGCCTTGATGCGCATGTGGCGGCCGGACGGAGTCACCCACTTGGAGGTCTCCAGGTCCGAGCGATAGATCATGTCGCCGGTATCGGGGTCCTTGACCCACAGATTCTCGGGCGTTTCGCGCTTATTGACGAAATTGGAAATGCCGGGCGCGATCTTGGACAGCCACCCTCCGCGTTCGCGGCGCTCGCCTGGCTTGGCAGCCGGAGGCAGTTTGGGGCTTTTGTCGTTTCTGTCAGCCATAGCCATACGTCTATGTTACTCCGTCAAGCCTTCGGGGGGCGACTCAAACTTGCCAAAAGGCATGCCACCGAAAGCGTTAACCAACCGTTTTATACTTGCCCGGTCCGCGCGGAATGCACAGCCTGAGCCAAATCCCGAGCCTTTGCCAGCACTTTCGTGCTGATGGGGGCATTTTCGAGTAAAGAATTCTTGATTTCGTCGACCAGGGCGGAACCGACCACGGCGGCGTCGGCGACCCGGGCCACCTCGGCGGCGCGCTCCGGCGTGCGGATGCCGAAGCCCACCGCGACCGGCAGATTGGCCGCCTCACGCACCTTGGCCACGGCGCCCGAAACCGCATTGGCATTGGCTTCCTTGACGCCGGTAACCCCCGTGACCGAGACATAATAGATGAAGCCGCGCGTACGGCGCACGACCGTCTTCAGCCGGTTTTCGTCGGTCGTCGGGGTCGCCAGGCGGATCAGCGCTACGTCGTTGATGTCGAGTGCGTCGGTCAGCCCTTCGGCTTCTTCCGGCGGGCAGTCGACGACGATCAACCCGTCGACGCCGGCATCGGCGGCGGTGTGGGCAAAGACCTGATAGCCTATCGATTCCACCGGGTTCATATAGCCCATGAGGATGATCGGCGTTTCGGTGTCGAAGGCGCGGAAACGGCGCACTAGGTCGAAAACGTCCTTGATGCGCGTGCCGGCCTTGAGCGAACGCTCGGCGGCGGCCTGGATCGTCGGCCCCTCGGCCATCGGATCGGAGAACGGGAAACCGAGTTCGATCAGGTCGGCGCCGGCGGCCGGCAGGCCTTTCAGCACCTCGAACGAGGCTTCGAGATTGGGGTCGCCGGCCATGATGTAGGCGACAAAAGCGGCTTTGTTGGCGGCCTTGAGGTCGGCGAAGCGCTTATCGATACGGGAAACGCTCATCTCACATGCCCTCCATGGCTTCGCCCATCGACTTGGCGACGGTGAAGATGTCCTTATCGCCGCGGCCGGAGAGATTGAGGATGACGATGCCGCCCTTGCCGACCTCTTTCGCCAGATCGCCGACGCGGGCAATGGCGTGCGACGACTCCAGCGCCGGAATGATGCCTTCGAGCCTCGAGGTCAGCTGGAAGGCGTCGAGCGCTTCGGTGTCGGTCGCCGTGACGTACTTGGCGCGGCCGATGTCGAACAGATAGGCGTGTTCCGGCCCGATGCCTGGGTAGTCGAGGCCGGCCGAAATCGAATGGCCTTCGAGAATCTGGCCGTCTTCATCCTGTAGCAGATAGGTGCGGTTGCCGTGCAGCACGCCCGGGCGGCCGCCATTCAGCGAGGCGGCGTGGCCGTTATAGACGTCGAGCCCGTGGCCGGCGGCTTCGACCCCGACCAGCTTGACGCCGTCATCCTGAATGAAGGGATGGAAGATGCCGATGGCGTTCGATCCACCACCGACCGCGGCGATAACCGCGTCGGGCAGACGGCCTTCGCGCTCGAGAATCTGGGCGCGGGCTTCCTTGCCGATGATGGTCTGGAAATCGCGCACCATTTCTGGATAGGGATGCATGCCGGCGGCGGTGCCGATCATATAATAGGTGTCGTGGACGTTCGTGACCCAGTCACGCAGAGCCTCGTTCATCGCATCTTTCAGCGTGCCGTTGCCATTGGTCACCGGCGTCACCGTGGTGCCGAGCAGGCGCATGCGGAAGACGTTGGGCTCCTGACGCTTGACGTCGGTGGCGCCCATATAGACGGTGCACGGCAGATCGAAGCGGGCGCAGACGGTCGCCGAGGCCACGCCATGCTGGCCGGCGCCGGTTTCGGCGATAATGCGCGTGCGGCCCATGCGCTTGGCCAACAGAATCTGGCCGATGCAGTTATTGATCTTGTGCGCGCCGGTGTGGTTGAGCTCTTCGCGCTTGAAATAGATTTTGGCGCCGCCAAAATGCGCGGTCAGGCGTTCGGCAAAATACAGCGGCGACGGCCGGCCGACGAAGTGGGCCAGCAGGCTGTGATATTCGGCCCAGAATCCGGGATCGGTCTTGGCCTCTTGCCAGGCGGCGTTCAGCTCCAGCACCAGCGGCATCAGGGTCTCGGGCACATAGAGACCGCCAAAATCGCCAAACCGGCCGCGCGCGTCGGGCTGGTCATAGCTGTTGGAGCGTGAAACGGCTTCGTTCACCGGAAAAGGTCCTTTGCTGTTGAGCCAACCGCGCAATGTCTCCGCCGCCGGCCGTTGAAGGCCCTGCGTTATAGAGACTTTACGGCTTTAAGGAAGCGGGAAATCATCTCCAGGCTTTTCACCCCCGGCGCGGATTCAACGCCCGAGGACACATCGACCAGGGGTGTGCCGCTTAATCGCGCGGCCTCGGCGACATTGTCGGGGGTCAGGCCGCCGGCCAGGAACCATGGCTTGTCACCGTGATAGCCGCGCATCAGGCTCCAGTCGAAGGTGATGCCGAGGCCGCCCGGCATGGCGGCATCCTTCGGCGTCTTGGCGTCGAACATCAAATAGTCGGCATAGGGCTCATAGGCCGGTGCGGCGTCGAGGTCGGCGGCGGTGGCGACGCTGATGACCTTGATCAGCGGCAAACCGGTGCGTGCGGCGATATCGGCTACGCGCTGCGGCGTCTCATGGCCGTGCAACTGGATCAGGTCGGGTTTGACCCCATCGCGCAGCGTATCGAGGGTGGCGTCATCGGGATCGACGACGACACTGACCAAGGGCGGGTTGCCGCCTTCGGCGCGAATCGTCTGCATCAGGTTGGCCATGTCATTGAGCGCCAGGTGACGCGGGCTCTTGGCGAAATGAATGAAGCCCAGAAAGGCCGCACCTTGCTTTATCGCTTGCCGGGCCGCCTCAAGCGTTGAAATACCACAGATTTTTGCTGAAACGCTCACAGCCGGTCCGCATTGTAAAATTATGAAAACGATGTTTGCTTAGGTCGCATCTCTTTAACAAAAATCAAGATTTTAACCGTACCGTTCAGCTTAAATAATTCGAATATAAAAAAAGGGCCCTGGTTGGAGGCCCGCTCCAGGGAACTATGACCGACGATGGGCGACTATATCCTGCTGAGTGACATCAGTCACGGCGACTACCAAAAGTTAGCGCTAACACGACGTGGCGAACGGCCGGAACAGGCCACCCGCTACGCCTGTCGCAATCTCGATGACTTCAAGGGCGCCATCAACCAGTTCCTCGACGCCAATGACTGCCACGACCTGATGGGCGCGGCAATTTCGGCAGCGGGCTGGGAAAAGAACGGTATCACCCAGTTGCCGAACCATGGCTTTGCCATCGAACGCAGCGAGATGCGTGAGTTTCTGAGCGTCAAGCGGCTCAACCTGGTCAACAATTTCGTCGCCAAGGCGCTGGCCATCCCGCGGCTTGAGGTCGATGAGCGCGATCAGATCTGTGGCGGCGAACCAGGTACCGAACAGGTTATTGCCGTGCTCGGCCCCAGTGTCGGCCTTGGTCAGGCGGCGCTGGCACCCGATGGTATGGGCAACTGGACGGCGATGCCGTGCGAAGGCGGTCACAGCGATCTGCCGGCGACGACCGATCGCGAAGACGCTGTGCTCAAGGTTTTGACTCAGCGCTTCGGCCACGTGTCGCGCGAGCGTGTCGTCTCGGTGCCGGGGCTGAGCAATATTTGGGGCGCTCTGGCGCAGATCGATGGCGATGGCGATGCCCGTGTACCAGGCACCGAGGAAATCATCGCCGCGGCCAGTGCCAGCGAAGAGCGCGCCAGCGAGACCTTGAGCCTCAGCATGGGCTGGTTCGCCGCCATGGCTTCGGACGTCGCCCTGGTGCTGGGGGCGCGCGGTGGGGTCTATCTCGCCGGCGACCTGCTCGACATGATCGGCGATTTGTTCGACGCTGACGCCTTCGTCGCCCGGTACAGCGACAAGGGCCGCCTTAGCGCCTATGTCAGCGAAATCCCCGTATTTCGGGTGACCGCCCGCGACATGGAAGTCATCGGCCTTGCCACCCTTTTCGACTAGGGGTTCAACTCCACCATGACCAATCCGATCCTGCTTTGTGACCTGAGCGCCGGTGCCTACGTCAAATTGGCTCTGGCCTTGCCTGGCCATCGCCCCGAACAGGTTAAATCCTATAGCTGTCTGACCGAGGCGGACTTCTACAACGCCATCGACGGTTATCTCGATGCTCAGGGCCGGCCGGATTTGCGGGGTGCCGCCGTAGCGTCGCGCGGATGGGAAGACAACGGCGTTGTTCATACGCCGGAATGCAATATGACCCTGACCCGCGACGGTTTACGCGATCGTTTGTCGGTCAAGCGGCTCAACCTGGTCAACAATTTCGTCGCCCGCGCCCTGGCCATTCCGCATCTGCACGGCGAGGAAAAGGATAAGCTGTGCGGTGCTGAAAGCTACGATGAGCAGGTGATTGCCGTGCTTGGGCCGCACTATGGTCTGGGCGTGGCCGGTCTGGCACCTGACGGCGCTGGCGGCTGGACGGCGATGCCGGCCGAAGGCGGCCATTCCGATCTGCCGGCGACCAATGAGCGCGAATGGCAGGTGACGGCGGTGCTGCGCCAACGCCACGGCTATGTGGCGCGTGAATTCGCCCTGTCCATGGACGGCCTGGTCGCCGTATGGCAGGCCCTAGTGCAGTTGAATGGCGGCGCGGTTGCTGAAGCAACGGCACAGGCTGTGGTCGATAACGCCCGTGCCGCGGATGCCTTGGCCAAAGAGGCCGTGGCGTTGTGTACCGGCTGGCTGGCGGCGATGGCCTCGGATGTCGGCTTGATCATGGGCGCGCGTGGCGGGATTTACCTGACCGGCGCGCTGATCGACCTTCTGGGCGACGACCTGTTCGATCGCGCGGCCTTCTGTGAACGCTATGCCGACAAGGGCCGGCTGCGCCAATATATCAGCGAGATTCCGGTGTTTCGCACGCGGGCGCCCGATCTGGAATTGATCGGGCTGGCCACGCTGTTCGATTAAATCGAGCGCTGCAGCGTCTATGAAAAAGGGATTGCCCCCGATCGGGGGCAATCCCTTTTTAGTCCGGGTCCTGGCCTAAGCCCTAGCCTTTTTTCTTCAGCTCGTCACGGATCTGCGTCAGCAGTTCGACCTCGGTCGGGCCGGGTTCGGCGATGACGACGGGCGGTGGCGGCATCAGCTTGTTGATCGCCTTGACGACCAGGAAGATAGCCGCGCCGATGATCAGGAACTGGATCACCGTATTGATGAAAAGGCCGTAGGAGATGGCCGATTCCGTGGTCTTCTTGATCGGATCGGCGGCCCTGAGCACGACCTTGAGCTGGGAGAAGTCGACGCCGCCGGTAAGGACACCGATCGGAGGCATGATGATATTGTCGACCAGCGAGGTGACGATCTTGCCGAAGGCGCCGCCGATGACGACACCGACCGCCAAGTCGACGACGTTGCCGCGCATCATGAAGGTTTTGAATTCGCTTACCAGGCCCATGTGATTCGCCTTATTGCTGGTGTGGATATGGCAAGGCTACAGCAAAAGCTTACCGCGTCAAGCGCGTGACGGGAGGCCGGTTGACAGGCCGTAGGCCCTAGTCGTTATCGTCGCCGGACAGGTTCAGACGCTCGCGCAACTCCTTGCCGCTCTTGAAGAAGGGCACGTTCTTGGCTGGCACCTTGACGGATTCCCCGGTGCGCGGATTGCGGCCGGCGCGGGCCGGGCGTGAACGCACGCTCAAGGCTCCGAAACCGCGCAGTTCGACGCGGCCGCCTTTTTCGAGGGTCGAGATCATCGACTCCAGGATGAGGTTAACGGCCCGTTCGACGTCTTTCTGCGTCAGGTGCGGGTACTCGGACGCCAAGCGTTCTATGAGTTCGGATTTCAGCACTGCTGTCTCCCCGTGTCGAGGACTGGCTGTCTCTATTAAAGGCCTGCCCCTTGAGCCTGGAAGCGAGCATGATCGAAAATGAAAGCCAGTTCAAGGGGTTGGATAAAAATTAACACATTGACAGCGCTGTCAGTTGTTTTCTTTTTTCGCGTACGCGGGAAAAATCGTGACGGCGTTACGCCAAACAGGCGCAAAAATAAGGATTTGATGACGTTTTGAAAAAAGACCTTTCGGGTCCGGCGCTTACAATATTTCTCGGCCTCTGTCCCACTGGACACGAAAAAGCCGGCGCGGTTGCCCACGCCGACTTTCCATTTTGAGCGGTACAGCGACCGGAAAGGTCACCGATTACCAGATCGGTTGGTTAAGAACCGGCCTTGTCGCGCAGGGCGGCGCCCAGGATGTCACCGAGCGAAGCGCCCGAGTCCTGCGAACCGTACTGCTCGATGGCTTCCTTTTCGGCAGCCATTTCCAGAGCCTTGATCGACACCGAAACCTTGCGGGCGGCCTTGTCGACATTGGTCACCTGGGCGTCGATACGATCGCCGACGGCAAAGCGTTCAACGCGTTGCTCGTTGCGGTCGCGCGACAGGTCCGACTTGCGGACGAAGGCGCTCATCGGCGCGGTATCGTCGCCGAACTTGACTTCGATGCCGCCCGAAGTGACTTCCGTCACCGTGACGGTGATCGTCTGGCCCTTGCGGTAGGTGTCGGACGCCATCGGATCGCTGCCGAGCTGCTTGATGCCCAGCGAGATGCGTTCCTTGTCGATATCGACGTCGAGCACCTTGGTCTTGACGACATCGCCCTTCTTGAAGCGGGCAATGGCTTCTTCGCCCGGCGCGTTCCAGTCGAGATCCGACAGGTGGACCATGCCGTCGATGTCGTTTTCGAAGC
>OUNM010495294.1_pt1 | contig 10546 bp, 10 predicted proteins | sample 1769961 | NCBI WGS metagenome assembly OUNM01 (sample SAMEA3914820, study PRJEB12502) | metagenome | biome: forest; material: soil | place: USA | collected 2012-03-12 | depth 0.3 m
GACCGACAACCAGAAGACGGCCGACCGCTTCCTGCACGAGGTCGACAGCGCCATCGTCATGCACAACGCCTCGACGCAGTTCGCCGACGGCGCGGAGTTTGGCCTCGGCGCGGAGATCGGCATCTCGACCAACCGCATGCATGCCCGCGGGCCCGTTGGGCTGGTCGAGCTCACGACCTACAAGAACATCGTGCGCGGCAAGGGCACCCTGCGCCCGTGATAAGCGCTTCGCATCCAATGCCCGGCGTGCCGCGCGACACCGGGCGCCGCATCGGCCTGCTGGGCGGCTCGTTCAACCCCGCGCATGGAGGCCATCGCCATGTCAGCGTCGAGGCGCTGCGGCGTCTGGGCCTCGACGAGGTGTGGTGGCTGGTCTCGCCGCAGAACCCGCTGAAGAGCGGCGACGGCATGGAGCCACTCGCGGTCCGACTCGCCCGCGCCCGTCAGATCGCGCGGCATCCGCACATCAAGGTCGAGGCGCCGGAACTGCTGATGGGCACGCGCTACACGCTCGACACGGTGCGCGCGCTGAAGCGCCTCTATCCGCGGGCCCATTTCGTCTGGCTGATGGGCGCCGACATCCTGCCCCAGCTCGTTCACTGGGCGGGCTGGCGCGACCTGTTCGCCGCCATCCCCATCGCAGCCTTCGCCCGCCCGGGCTGGAGCTATGCTGCCCTGCAGTCGGCAGCCCCGCGCGCCTTCGCGCGTTACCGCCTGAACGCCGAACAGGCCCGCGCGCTGGCCACTTGCGAGGCGCCGGCCTGGTGCTTTATCCCGAGCAGACTCGATCCTCATTCGGCCACCGCCATCCGCGCGGTCAGGCCCCGCCGCACAAGACCGAAAGGAAAGACCATCTCCGACAAGAACCCACCCGAGGTCCGCACGCTTCCCGATCGAAGCAAGGCCTCCGCCGCCCAGCTCGCGCTGGTGAAGCAGTCCCTGGAGGACGACAAGGCCGAGGACATCGCCGTCATCGACCTCAAAGGCAAGTCGGCCTTCGCCGATTACATGGTGATCGCCTCCGGCCGTTCGACCCGCCAGGTCGTGGCGATCGCCGAACATCTCGCCGACCGGCTGAAGCAGGCTGGCCACGGCTACAGCCCCGTCGAAGGCAAGCAGGTCGGCGATTGGGTTCTGGTCGATGGCGGCGACGTCGTCGTCCACATCTTCCGGCCCGAGGCGCGCACCTTCTATGCGCTGGAAAAGATGTGGGCGCTCGAAGCCGACAACGCCAAGCCCGCCAAGCTGCCGCGCCGGCGTGGCGACGCCAAGCTGAAGCGCAGCCCTGCCGCGCGCCCGGCCTAAAAGACCGGCGGCGTGAAGCTCACCATCGCCGCCATCGGCCGCGCCGGACGCGGCCCGGAGCGCGATCTCTACGAGCACTATGCCGGCCGCATCCGCTGGCCGCTCACGCTGCGCGAACTGGAAGAGAAGAAGAAGCTGCCGCCCGCGCAGCTGATCGAGCGCGAGGGCGAGCTGCTGCTGGGGGCGGTGCCGGACAAGGCAACCCTCGTGGCGCTCGACCGGCGCGGTAAGGTCCTCGACAGCGAGGCCTTCGCAGGACGGCTCGCGCGCTGGCGTGACGATTCGGTGGCAGACGTCGCCTTCCTGATCGGCGGCGCCGACGGCCACACCGAAACCTTGCTGAAACGCGCAGCCCTGGTGCTGTCGTTCGGGGCGATGACCTGGCCGCATATGCTGGCCCGGGCGATGCTGGCGGAACAGATCTACCGGGCCCAGCAACTGCTCGCCGGCCATCCCTATCACCGGGCATGATGAGCGGGCCCGACATGCGATCATTTGTGCGGATTACCGGCGAATTTGCCTCTGTTCTGACGAAAAACCGGGGCTACATTGGAGCCATGGTTTCCCCCTCCTTACGGCGGCTCGCTGTCCTCCTCGCGGTCGGCTGCTCGAGCCTGGCAAGCCTCGCCGTCGCCCAGACGCCGGCCGTCGACAAGCCGGCGGTCAAGCCGGTGCGCAACATCCCCTACGTCTCGATCACCGGCGATGACGGCAAGCAGCGCCATTACGAGACCAACGCCATTCCGCTGCTCTACAACCGCGCCTGCTTCGGCTGGCGCATGTATCTGGGCGGCCCCAACCGCACCGTGTCGCTGACCGAGGTGCTGACCACCTCGCAGCCGGCCGAGCAGGTGATCGCCGGCCCCGAGACGACCGTCAGCCCCGACAAGACCAAGGCCACGACCAAGATGACGGAGATCGTGCAGAACGGCGTGCTGCAGCGCTCGTGGTGCATCATCCCGGGCGATCCGCCGGGCACCTACACCTACGACATCTCGATCGACGGCGAGCCGCGCGGCGAGTTCGTGTTCTGCGCCATCGAGGTGCCCGACCAGAATCCCAACACCGATCCGCGCGAGCTGAACTGCCCCAACAAGTTCAACTCCGTCGAGCGGATGCGCCAGCTCCTGCGCAAGGCCTCGTAATGGCTGGATCCCGTCCGCGTCCTGCCCTGCTCTGCATCCTCGACGGCTGGGGCCACCGCACCGACCCCAAGGACAACGCGATCCTCGACGCGCGCACGCCCAACTACGACCGGCTGATCGCGACCTGCCCGCAAGGGCTGATCGACGCGTCGGAAAGCTTCGTCGGCCTGCCCAAAGGCCAGATGGGCAACTCCGAGGTGGGCCACATGAACCTGGGCGCCGGCCGCGTCGCCGTGCCCGACATGCCGCGCATCGACAACGCCATCGCCGACGGCTCGCTGGCCAGGATCCCGCCCCTCCAGGAATTGATCGCGATCCTGAAGAAGAACGGCAGCGCCTGCCACCTGATGGGCCTCACCTCGCCGGGCGGCGTGCATGCGCACGAAGACCACCTGATCGCACTCGCCAACCTGGTCGCCGGGGCGGGCGTCACGGTCTGGATTCACGCCTTCCTCGACGGCCGCGACATGCCGCCCCGCAGCGCGCTCGAGTGCCTGGCGCGCGTCGAGGCCGGGCTGAAGAAGGGCCTGCCGATCAAGTTCGCCACCGTGGGCGGCCGCTACTACGCGATGGACCGCGACAAGCGCTGGGAGCGCGTGAACAAGGCCTACGCGGCGATCGTCGATGCCAAGGGAGAGACGGCCAAGACGCCGAAGGAAGCCGTCGACAAGGGCTACGCCGCCAACCTCGACGACGAGTTCGTGCTGCCGACCGTGATCGAAGGCTTCACGGGCATGAAGGACGGCGACGGCCTGCTGATGTTCAACTACCGCTCCGACCGCGCGCGCCAGATCCTGACCGCCCTGCTCGATCCGATGTTCGACGGCTTCCACCGCGCGCGGATCGTCAAGTTTGCCGATGCGGTCGGCATGGTCGAATATTCCGCCGCGCTCAATCCGTTCCTCAAGACGCTGTTCCCGCCCGCCGTCATCAAGATGGGCCTGGGCGAGACGATCTCGAAGGCCGGCCTCAAGCAGCTGCGGATCGCCGAGACCGAGAAGTACGCGCACGTGACCTTTTTCTTCAACGGCGGCGAGGAGAAGGTGTTCGAGGGCGAAGAGCGCATCCTCGTGCCCTCTCCCAAGGTCCAGACCTACGACCTCAAGCCCGAGATGAGCGCGCCCGAGGTGACCGACAAGCTCGTGGAGGCGATCGGCTCGGGCAAGTTCGACCTGATCGTCGTGAACTATGCCAACACCGACATGGTGGGCCACTCCGGCATCCTCGCGGCCGCGGTCAAGGCCGTCGAAGCGGTGGATGCGTCGCTTGGCCGCCTCATGGAGGCGATCAGGAAGGCAGGCGGCGTCATGCTGGTCACGGCCGACCACGGCAATGCAGAGCAGATGTACGACGCCGAAAGCCACCAGAAGCACACGCAGCACACCCTGAACCGCGTGCCGGCGCTGCTTTTCAACGGTCCGGCCGGGGTTCATTCCCTGAGCGACGGCAAGCTGGCCGACGTCGCCCCCACCCTGCTGGCCCTGATGGGCGTACCGCAACCGGTTGAAATGACCGGCCATTCCCTGCTTTCCGAGGCTGTCCGGCCGCACATTTTGCAGACTCCCCACGGCCAGGCCGTCGCCTCGGCATGATCGGTGAAGCGAACGTGAGCGAGCCTGCCTTGATCATGCCAAAGAGCCCCTAGTATCTTCGTTCCGACAGCCCGAATTTCACGTATCGTCCGGCCCTCCCTCGGCCGAACGACCTCTCGCAAAGGCTTCCCAATGACCCGTCTGCGTCTCGTTTCCACCGCCGCGATCCTGGCGTTCCTGGCTGTCCCCGCCGCCTACACCTACGGCCAGGACAAGGCCGACAAGGCGGCGGCCGGCGACAAGAGCGAGCTCTACCAGCAGCTCAACCTGTTCGGCGACGTGCTCGAGCGCGTGCGCCGCGACTATGTCGAGCCGCCGGACGAGAAGCTGCTGATGGAGAACGCCATCAACGGCATGCTGTCGTCGCTCGATCCGCATTCGAGCTACATGAACCCCAAGGCCTACAAGGACATGCAGGTCCAGACCCGGGGCGAGTTCGGCGGCCTCGGCATCGAAGTCACGATGGAGAACAACGTCATCAAGGTGGTGTCGCCGATCGACGACACGCCCGCGTCCAAGGCCGGCATCCAGCCGGGCGACCTGATCTTCGCGCTCGACGGCCAGCCGGTGATGGGGCTCACGCTCCAGGAGGCGGTCGACAAGATGCGCGGCAAGGTGGGCGCGCCGATCAAGATCTCGATCCGCCGCGCCTCGGTGAAGGATCCGATCGACGTCACCCTGACCCGCGAGGTCATCAAGGTGAAGTCGACGCGTTATCGCCTGGAAGGCGACGTCGGCTACATCCGCGTCACCTCGTTCACCGAGCAGAGCACCTCGGGCGTGCTCGACGCGGTGGAGAAGCTCAAGAAGGAGGCGGGCGGCAAGCTCAAGGGCTTCGTCCTCGACCTGCGCAACAACCCGGGCGGTCTGCTCGATCAGGCGATCTCGATGTGCGACGCCTTCATGGAAAAGGGCGAGATCGTCTCGGTGAAGGCGCGCAAGGCCGAGGACATCCAGCGCTGGAACGCCAAGCCGGGCGACGTCGCGGGCGGCCTGCCGATCGTCGTGCTGGTCAACGGCGGCTCCGCGTCGGCCTCGGAGATCGTGGCGGGCGCGCTGCAGGACCAGCGCCGCGCCATCATTCTCGGCACCCGCACCTTCGGTAAGGGCTCGGTGCAGACCATCATGCAGGTGACCGGCGGCGGCGCGATCCGCCTCACGACGGCGCTCTACTTCACGCCGTCAGGCCGCTCGATCCAGAAGGAAGGCATCAAGCCCGACATCGAGGTCGAGCAGGCCAAGGTCGAGACGATCCAGTCCCGCATGGGCTTCCGCGAGTCCGACCTGCGCGGCTCGATCAACAACCCGAACAAGACCACGGACAAGCCGGCCGACGCCGCCAAGCCCGTGGAAGCGCCCAAGCCCGACGCCAACAACGCCAAGCCGAGCGACGGCAAGCCCGTCACCGGCGCTCCGCCGGCCGCGCCGCCGATCCCGCCGGCGCCGGCCGCCGGGACCGACCCGGACGAGCCGCCGAAGGACGCCGTGGCCGACTACCAGCTGCTGCGCGCCCTCGACCTGATCCGCGGCATCTCGCTCTATTCAAGCCGCGCCAACTGAACTCGATCCCCACGCGTGAACAGCGCGCAATACCTAAGCACTATCGGCCCAATGTCGGGCTGATGCTGATCGCCGCCGACCGACGCGTCTTCGTCGGTCGGCGGCCCGGCATGCCCGAGGAGTCTGCCTGGCAGATGCCGCAGGGCGGCGTCGACAAGGGCGAGACGCCGGTCGAGGCGGCCTGCCGCGAACTCGCCGAGGAAGTGGGCACCGCCCGCGCCCTGCTGTTGCGCGAGAGCCGCGACTGGATCACCTACGACGTCCCGGAGAAGCTGCGTCCGGCGCATTGGAAGAGCCGCTGGCATGGCCAGGCGCAGAAGTGGTTCGCGCTGGCCTTCACCGGCAGCGATGCCGACATCGACCTTGATGCCCACGAGCGCGAATTCGACGACTGGAAATGGGTCAAGGGCAGCGAGCTGGCGGGCCTGGTCGTGCCGTTCAAGCGGCCGATCTACGAGGCCGTCGTGACGGAATTCGCCGACCTGATCTCGTAGATTATTGTCGTCCTGAGCGCAGCGAAGGACCTCGCGCCGGCCCAAAGTACTTCCGCTGAAATGCTAGATCCTTCGCTTCGCTCAGGATGACAATATGCGCGAAGCTATGAAGCGGTAGCGGCGAGTTGGCTCGAGCGGCGGCGGATGAACCAGAGGCTGGCGCGGGTCAGCCAGAGGTTGAGGCGGCCCTGCGGCTCCAGCCCGATCGCCTTCAGCACCATCGCCATCGCACGCTGCACGTGGCTCGCGCGATAGAGCGGATAGGCGCGCTTGGCATAGGCTTCCATGTTGCGCTTGCGGTCGTACACGGCGCCTTCGGGCTCGTTGGCCGCGAAGTAGGCGTAGGCCAGCTCGTCGTCCTCGCTCTCGGCGATGCGGCTCCAGCCGACGCGCAGCCGCGCCCACTTGCTCAGCCGATCGCGCTTCAGGCAGCGGCGCAGGTGCGCGTAGAACAGCTTGTAGTGGCGGAACTCGTCTGCGGCGATCTTGGCGCAGATCTGCTTCAGCACCGGCTCGTCGGCCGCGTCCTTGAGCGCGCTGTAATAGGAGCTGGTGCCCGTCTCGACGATGCAGCGCGCCATCATCTCGCCGGCCTGGCTGCCGCGCACCGAAACGTCGGCGTCGAGCGGCACCTGGTAGCCCTTGCGGAAACGATCGAACGCTCCGTCGAAGTCCCAGGACGGGTCGGCCATCTGGGCCCACCGGCCGAGCGCCATGCCGTGCTGGACCTCTTCGACGACCCAGCGATTCACATCCTCGATGAAGGCAGGATCGTCGGCGAAGACCTTGTTGAGATAGATGCCGTAGTCGCCGCCGTTGCGCTCCACCATGGCCGCGGCCTTGATGTTGCGCAGGATCTCGGGATCGACCTTCGACGGGTCGAAGCGATCCCAATCGATCGTCTCGAGGGTCCAGGTGCCCATCGCCTACAGGTCCTTCGGCAGCCGTCGCATAAACGTAATAAAGCGGTCCCCGTCCCGGCTTTCAATGGCCGGAAAGGGAATAGCTCGATAGTTTATTTCGCGCGGCTATTTCGCGCGACGAATGAAGTTAGCGGGAGGCGTAATACGCCTGGGCGCGGCGCAGGTCCTTGGCCACGGCCAATTCCTTCTGCGCAACGGCCAGATCGTGGTCGCTCTTGGCCTCGACCACCTTGTGCTCTGCCGTGCTCTCGCGCTCAGCCAGCTGTTCGGCGGTCACCGTGTCGAACGGCATCGCCTCGTCGGCCAGCACCGTGCAGCGCTCGGGAGTCACCTCGGCAAAGCCGCCGGCGACCAGGAAGCGCTGTTCGGCCTTGCTGCCCTGGAAGACCTCGATCACGCCCGGGCGGACGGTCGAGATCAAGGGCGCGTGGCCGTGCAGGACGCCGAAGTCGCCTTCGCTGCCCGGCACGACGACCATGTCGGCCTCGGTCACGAGAAGCTCGCGCTCGGGCATGACCAGCCGGAAGGAGACCTTGGCCATGGGTTAGGCCGCCTCGAGCTTTTTGGCCTTGGCGACGGCTTCGTCGATCGTGCCCACCATGTAAAAGGCGGATTCGGGCAGGCTGTCGTACTCGCCGGCAAGGATGCCCTTGAACGCCTTGATGGTGTCTTCGAGCTTCACGAACACGCCGGGCGTGCCGGTGAAGACCTCGGCCACGTGGAACGGCTGGCTGAGGAAGCGCTGCATCTTGCGGGCGCGAGACACGACCAGCTTGTCCTCTTCCGAGAGCTCGTCCATGCCCAGGATGGCGATGATGTCCTGCAGCGACTTGTACTGCTGCAGCACGCGCTGCACCGAACGGGCGACGTCGTAGTGCTCCTGACCGACGACGCGCGGATCGAGCATGCGCGAGGTCGAGTCGAGCGGATCGACGGCCGGGAAGATCGCCTGCTCGGCGATCGAGCGGCTGAGCACGGTGGTGGCGTCCAAGTGGGCGAACGAGGCGGCGGGCGCCGGATCGGTCAAGTCGTCGGCGGGCACGTAGATGGCCTGCACCGAGGTGATCGAGCCCTTCTTGGTCGAGGTGATGCGCTCCTGCAGGCCGCCCATGTCGGTGGCCAGGGTCGGCTGATAACCCACCGCCGACGGGATGCGGCCCAGCAGCGCCGACACTTCGGAGCCGGCCTGGGTGAAGCGGAAGATGTTGTCGACGAAGAACAGCACGTCCTGGCCCTCTTCGTCGCGGAAGTATTCGGCGACGGTGAGGCCCGACAGTCCGACGCGCGCGCGCGCGCCCGGCGGCTCGTTCATCTGGCCGTAGACCAGCGCCACCTTCGAGCCCGTGGTCGTGCCGTCCTCATTGAGCTTGATGACGCCGCCCTCGATCATCTCGTGATAGAGGTCGTTGCCCTCGCGGGTGCGCTCGCCGACGCCGGCGAACACCGACACGCCGCCGTGCGCCTTGGCGACGTTGTTGATCAATTCCATGATGGTCACGGTCTTGCCGACGCCGGCGCCGCCGAACAGGCCGATCTTGCCGCCCTTGGCGTAGGGCGCCAGCAGGTCGATGACCTTGATGCCGGTGATCAGGATCTGCGCCTCGGTCGACTGATCGACGAACTCCGGCGCGCCGCGATGGATCGGCAGGGTCTTCTTGTTGTTGACCGCGCCGCGCTCGTCGACCGGCTCGCCGATCACGTTCAGGATGCGCCCCAGGGTCTCGGGACCGACCGGCATCTGGATGGGCGAGCCCGTGTCGACCGCCTTCTCGCCGCGGACCAAGCCGTCGGTCGTGTCCATGGCGACGGCGCGGACTTCGGATTCACCCAGATGCTGCGCGACTTCCAGCACGATCAGGCGGCCGTCGGCCTTGACGTGGAGCGCGTTCAGGATGTTCGGCAGGTCGGCGTCGAAGCGAACGTCGACGACCGCGCCCGTGATCTGGGTGATCGTGCCGATGTTGTTGGTGGCCATAGCGGGATCCCTTTCCTTCGATTGCTGTCAGCGCGCGGCCTAGATGGCCTCGGCGCCCGAGATGATCTCGATGAGTTCCTTGGTGATGGAGGCCTGACGCGAGCGGTTCATCTGCAGGGTCAGTTTCTTGATCACTTCGCCCGCGTTGCGCGACGCCGAGTCCATCGCCGTCATCTGCGAGCCGAAGAAGCTCGCGGCGTTCTCCAGCAGGACGCGGAAGATCTGGACGGTGAGGTTGCGCGGCAGCAGGTCGGCCAGGATGTCGGCCTCGTCGGGCTCGAACTCATACACCGCGCCGCCCATCGAGGCGGCCGGAGCGGCGGTCGTCGCCGTGGCTTCCGGCGCCGGCGGCGGGATGAGCTGCTGCACGGTGACGATCTGCGTCATCGCCGACTTGAAGCGGTTGAAGATGATCGAGGCGACGTCGAATTCGCCCGCCTCGAACATTTCCATCAGGCGCTCGGCCACGCTCCGCGCATCGCCGAAGGTGACGCGCGGGCGGCCGAGATCGGTGACCGTGTCGACGATCAAACGCGCGTATTCGCGGCGCAGCTGGTCGCGGCCCTTGCGGCCCACGCAGAAGATCTTGACCGTCTTGCCGGCCGCTTCGAGGGCGTGGATCTGACGGCGCGCCTCGCGCACGATCGTGCTGTTGAAGCCGCCGCACAGGCCGCGATCGCCGGTCGCGACGATCAGCAGGTGAACCTGGTCGGAGCCGGTGCCGGCCAGAAGGCGCGGGCCGGTGCCTTTGAAGCTCGCCCCGAGCGACGCCAGGATCTTGTCCATGGCCTCGGCATAGGGACGGGCCGCGGTGGCCTGCTCCTGGGCGCGCCGCAGCTTGGCGGCGGCCACCATCTTCATGGCCTTGGTGATCTTCTGCGTCGACTGGACGCTTCGGATGCGCAGGCGGAAGGTCTTTAAACTGGGCATGGGCGCTCAGTGTTCCTGATGCTTCAACGGGGGCTTCGCCGGCTCAGCCGAACTTCTTCAGGAAGTCGGAGAAGAACGCCTTCAGCTTGTCGTCGGTCTCCTTGACGATCTCGCGCTTGTCGCGGATCGAGGCCAGGATCGAGCCCTCGGCGCGCAGCGACTCGAGCGCCTGGCGCTCGAACTCGCCGATGCGGGCGACCGGCAGGGTGTCGAGGAAGCCGCGCGTGCCGGCGTAGAGCGACACGACCTGCTCTTCGATCAGCATCGGCACGAACTGGCCCTGTTTCAGGAGCTCGGTCAGACGCTGGCCGCGCGCCAGCAGACGCTGGGTCGAGGCGTCGAGGTCCGAGGCGAACTGGGCGAATGCCGCCATCTCGCGATACTGCGCCAGCTCCAGCTTGATGGTGCCGGCGACCTGCTTCATCGCCTTGATCTGCGCGGCCGAGCCGACGCGGCTCACCGACAGGCCGACGTTAATGGCGGGACGGATGCCCTGATAGAAGAGCTCGGTCTCGAGGAAGATCTGGCCGTCGGTGATCGAGATCACGTTGGTCGGGATATAGGCCGACACGTCGTTGGCCTGGGTTTCGATCAGCGGCAGTGCGGTCAGCGAGCCCGAACC
>OUNM010943023.1_pt1 | contig 10542 bp, 11 predicted proteins | sample 1769961 | NCBI WGS metagenome assembly OUNM01 (sample SAMEA3914820, study PRJEB12502) | metagenome | biome: forest; material: soil | place: USA | collected 2012-03-12 | depth 0.3 m
CGCTGGCCGGCGCGGGCAACACGGCCGTGTCGTCGCCATTCGGCACCAGGGTCTGCATGCCGGCCGGCAGGGGCGTGGCGGTGGCCGTGGGGCCGAGCCGGCGCATCACCGCGCCAATGTCCTGCTTGTGCGCGAAGCCGCGGCTGGCGCGCACCTGGGCCACCAGGGCGTCCAGGGTGTCAGGGGCGTGGAGGGTTTCAGCCATGGTGCCTCCGCGTCGCCAGCACCATGCCCTGGTAGGGCGTGTCGCAGGGCGGGTAGTGGGCCAGGTCGGCGCGCATCAGGGCATGCATACGACCATGCAGCACCATCTCGTCCAGCACCTGCCAGCGCAGGCGGCGGAACAGGGTCACGTTCTGCGCCTGCACATGGGCGTTGAACTCCACGCAGCCCAGGGCATGGGCGCTGCTCACCGCCAAGCGGATCAGGGCGGTGCCCAGCTGCCCGTGGCGCCGCCAGTCGTGGCGCACCGCCAGGCGCGAACCCCACCAGCGGCCGGGCTCCGATTCGTGGATGCGCACCGTGCCCACCACCTCGTCGGGCTGACCGCCCCAGCAGGAGAGGGCCACCAGCAGCCGGGTGCTGCGGTTGTGCAGGTCGATGCCGTCGGTATCGTCCAGCCCGTCGAACAGGCCCTGTTCCTGGCAGAACACCTCGCGCCGCAGGACGCGGGCCTGCTGCTGCATCCAGTGGCCATCGGCCCACTGGATACGGAACTCGCCGGGCTCGAAGGCGGTGGGCAGTTCGCACCAGGGCGCCCGGGTGGGCTCCGTGGCCAGGGTGCTGGCCAGGCCGGGGGGCAGGGTCATGTCCATGGTGGGCTCCTTGTTGGAAGGCTCAGGCGGCCAGGGCGGTTTCCAGCGCGGGCTTCTTCTCGTAGCTGGAGAGGGTGGAGCAGGCGGCGCAGCGCCCGCAGCCGGCCTTGATGTCGCCGGCGCGCATGCCGGCGTCGTCCACCATGCGGCCCAGGGGTTCCAGCAGGCCGCGCATGAACTCGGGCGCGGGGGCGGGGTGGTCTTCCAGCGGCGTGCCGCTGATGGGCACGAAGGGCACGACGAAGGGGTACACGCCCAGCTTCAACAGCTTGTCGCAGGCCGCCAGCAGGCCTTCCGGGGTATCGCCCAGGCCGGCCAGCAGGTAGGTGCTGACCTGGCCGCGGCCGAACACCTCCACCGCGGCGGCGAAGGCATCCCAGTAGCGGGCCATGGGCACCTCGGCCTTGCCGGGCAGGATGCTGCGGCGCAGGCCTTCGTCCACCACCTCCAGGTGCATGCCCAGGGTGTCCACGCCGGCGTCTTTCATGCGCTGGAACCAGGCATCGGTATCCGGCGGCTCGCACTGGGCCTGCAGGGGCAGGTCCACCGCGGCGCGGATGGCCTCGGCGCTTTCGCACAGGATGGCGGCGCCCCGGTCGGGCGTAGGTGGGGTGCCGGTGGTCATGACCATGTGGCGCACGCCGTCCAGTTCCACTGCGGCGCGGGCCACCTCGGCCAGCTGCTGCGGTGTCTTGCGGGCGATGGTGCGGCCCGCCGCCAGCGACTGGCCGATGGCGCAGAAGCGACAGGCCTTGCGCCGGCTCTCGTAGCGGATGCAGGTCTGCAGCACGGTGGTCGCCAGCACTTCGGTGCCATGCAGGGTGGCGATGTGCGAATAGGGCACGCCCTCGGCCGTGCCGAGCCCGTAGAACTTCGGCTGCTTCGGGAAACTGATGCTGGCGATGGGAATGGCCCCACGCTTCAGCACGCTGCGGCCTTGCGCATCCGGCGCCTCGGCCAGGAAGGGCGAGCTGAAGGCCGGCTGCGTGTGCACCGGCACCATGAGGGTGACACCGTCCACCGTTACCGCCTTGTGGTCAGAAGGCCCGGCCCCGCCGCGTCGGCTGGCCGCGCCGGCCGTGGGGTCCACCAGCCGCAGGCCATGGGACTGCAGCTCGGTCATCAGAGCGCGGGAATCGATGGACGAAGAGGCAGCAGAGGGGGCGAAGGCGGTGTCCATGGGCGGCTCCTGGCGGGCGGGGGTCAAAGGGGAAGGGTGGCCGGCAGCGGCGCGCCGCTGGCGGAGGTGGGCAGGGGCGCGGCCTGCTCGGTGGATGCCGCGGCAGGGGCCGGGGCATCCACATCAAAGGTGGTGCGCCCCGGCTGGCGGCGTATGGCCAGGCTCAGCAGATCCGGCCGGGCGTAGTGGCCTACCGAATCCATCATGCGTTTGCGCTTGTCGATCAGGGCCAGGTCCAGGTCGGCGATGACCAGGCCCTCACCCTCTTCCAGCGGCCCGGCCAGGTAGCGGCCTTCGGGCGAGACGATGGCCGAGTGGCAGCCGCCGCGCAGCGCGCCCTGCAGCTTCTCGTCGGGGGTGATGGAGCGGATCTGTTCGTCGCGCAGCCAGCCCGTGGCATTGACCACGAAGCAGCCGGACTCCAGCGCATGGTGCCGGATGGTCACGCCCTGCTGGTCGGCAAAGATCTGCCCCACCAGCGAACCCGGGAACTGCGCGCAGTGGATCTGCTCGTGGTCGGCCATCAGCGCATAGCGGGCCAGCGGGTTGTAATGCTCCCAGCAGGCCAGCGCGCCGATGCGGCCCACGCGGGTGTCCACCGCGTTCAGCCCCGACCCATCGCCCTGGCCCCACACCATGCGCTCGTGGTAGGTGGGGGTGATCTTGCGGCGCTTCTGCACCAGCCGCCCATCGGCATCGAAGATCAGCTGGGTGTTGTACAGGCTGCCGTGGTCGCGCTCGTTCACGCCCAGCACCACCACCATGCCGGCCTCGCGGGCGGCGGCGGCCACCGCGTCGGTCATGGGGCCGGGCACGGTGGGGGCGTAGTCCATCAGCTTCAGGTGCGGGGCACCCTGCAGCACCGGCGGCAGCACGAAGGAGAAGTAGGGGTAGTAGGGCACGAAGGTCTCGGGGAAGACGATCAGCTCCACGCCCTGGCGTGCCGCGTCGCGCATGGTTTCCAGCACGCGGACGATGGTGCCGTCGGGGCTCTCCAGGTCCGGTGCGATCTGCGCGGCCGCGGCGCGCACGGTTTTCTGCTTCATGCTGGCGCTCCCTTGCTTACAGCGTCCAGGTGTCGAGGATGAAGGCGCCGGCCTTGCGGTGCAGCAGCACGATGTCGAGCACGTCTAGCGGGTTGATGGGGCGGATGCCGTCGATCAGCGCACCCTCGCCATGGCCGTACAGCGCCTGCAGCGCGAAGCGGCAGGCATAGACCTTGCCGCCCTCGGCCATGAACTTGGTGATCTGGTTGTTGAAGTTCTGGTGGCCGGGGAAAGCCTCTGCGCCTAGCGTGGGGAAACCGCGCTTCACACCCAGGGTGACACCCGGTCCATAGAGCAGCACCGAGGTTTCGAAACCCTTGCGCTGCAGCCGCGTGGCCTGCAGCAGGTTCACCAGGCCGATGGAGCCTTCGAACGCCACGGTGTGGAAGGTGACCAGGGCCTTCTCGCCCGGCTCGGCCTTCACGTCCTCGAAGACTTTCTCTTCGTAGTCGACCAAGTGGTCGCCGAGGACGTGGGGGGGGTAGGTGACTGCGGGCATGGTGTTTCCTCTTTCGACAGCGGTTTGGATGACAGCCGGCAACGGCGCCGGGCGGTCTTCTCATTGCGCGGAACGTGCCACCGCGCCCCGGCGCCATGCGATCAACGGCCGACCAAAGAGCGAAGGGGAGGGGCTGGAGCGCTGGCATGCCCCGCAAACGTAAAAAAGTGCAGGCACCAAGTCGGCTACCTTGATCGGATCGGCCAATGCAATCAATGCATCCGATCAAGGGCGCCCATGCACCGGTTTGCACCCGGCACGGCGCCGTGCAATCAGTGCAGGCCGGGCACGCTACGTGCACACTGGAGGCCATGGCCTTCACCCACTGGACCAGCCGCCTGCGCAGCAGCACCCTGCCGGCCTACCAGCTCATACCCGACCTCATCGTGGAGGACCTGCGGGCGGGCCGGCTCGCCCCACGCGACCGCCTGCCGCCCCTGCGCGAGCTGGCCGAGGTGCTGCAGCTCAACTACACGACGGTGGTGCGGGGTTTTGCCGAGGCGCGCGACCGCGGCCTGATCAGCTCACGGCCCGGCCTGGGCAGCTATGTGCGCGGCTCCTTCATCGGCCTGCCGCTGCGCGCCGGCACCGGGGCAGAGATGACCATGAACATGCCGCCCGAGCTGGACGACCACCCCACCGTGCAGCGCATGCGCGAGGACGCCGCCACCGCCATGGCCGCCACCCCCATGCACGACCTGATGCGCTACCAGGACTTCGGCGGCACCCCGCGCGACCGCGAACTGGGCGCGCAGTGGCTCTCCCAGTGGGTGCCCGACGCCACGGCCGACCGCACCCTGCTGGCCCCCGGCATCCACAGCGTGCTGCTGGCCGTGGTGTCCCTGCTGGTCAAGCCCGGCCAGAGCCTGTGCGTGGAGCCCATGCTGTACCCGGGCATGAAGGCCATCGCCTCCCAGCTCGGCACCCAGTTGCTGCCGCTCTCCATGGACGAACACGGCCTGCTGCCCGACGGCTTCGAGGCCGCCTGCAAGAGCGTGCCGGTGGGCGCCCTGTACCTGTGCCCCAACCTGCACAACCCCACCACCGCCACGTTGCCGCTGGACCGGCGCGAACGCATTGCCGATATCGCCCTGCGCTACAGCATCCCCATCATCGAGGACGATGCCTACGGCATGCTGCCCGCCGCCACCCCACCCACGCTGGCGGACTATGCGCCAGCCCTGACCTACTACATCAGCGGCATGAGCAAGTGGCTGGGCGCGGGCCTGCGCACGGCCTATGTGCTCTCACCCAATACCGCCGCCCACCAGCGCCTGGCCGGCGCCCTGCGCGCCACCACCGTCATGGCCTCGCCCCTGGTAAACATGATGGTGGCCCACTGGCTGGAGAGCGGCACCGCCGCCGAGTTCCTGGACGCCATGCGCGCCGAATGCCGCTGGCGCAGCGCCCTGCTGCAGGAGCGCCTGGGGCCGCTGGGCGTGCGCACGCAGCCACATGGTTTCCACGCCTGGCTGCCGCTGCCAGCGGCGGAGGAAGAAGGGGACAATGCCAACTTGTCCACTGAACTGGCGGAGCGGCTGCGGGCCCTGGGTGTGGCCGCCGTGGCCGGGAATGCCTTCTGTACCAACCAGGAGCCACCGCAGGGGCTGCGGCTGTGCCTGGGTGGTGGGCTGACGCGGGATGATTGTGGGCGGGCGTTGCAGGCGGTGGTGGAAGCCCTCTGAGGCGCCCTACCGTATCTCCGCCGTATACCGAAACAACCCCGGCGGCACAAACGACACCCGCCACTCCACCACCGCCCCCGCATGGTCCTGCATCGTCCGCTCGATGCGCATGCAGGGTGAGCCGCCCATGACGGCATTGCGGAACAGCGCTCCGTCTTCCGCCGGCATCTGTCCCATGCTGAGTTCGTCCACCGCCCGCGCCACCACCACGCCGCACACCGCGTCGTACACCGGGTAGAGCAGGGGCGGGGACTCCTTCTGCAGGTAGCGCTGCAGTTTGGCAAATCGGTCCAGCGGCAGCCAGATGTGTTCGGCCAGCACCACCTCTCCGTCGTAGGCGCGGGTGCGGTGCAGGTACAGGGCCTTCCTGTTCTTGGCGAGCTGGAGCTTGTCGCGCACCTCGGCATCGGGGGTGTCCACCGTCTGCAGGGCGAGGACGCGGGCCTCGGGCAGGGTCTTCTGCCCGCCGTCGCGGAAACGCACGAAGCGCAGCATGGAAGCGCGCTCGAAGGCGCGGGTCACGAAGGTGCCCTTGCCGTGGATGCGCTCGAACACCCCCTCGTGCACCAGCGCCTGGATGGCCTTGCGCATGGTGCCCACGGCAATGCCGAATTCCTCGGCCAGCCGCGCCTCGCCGGGCAGGGCCTCGCCGGCCTTCCAGATGCGGTCCGTCACCCGCCGCATCAGCTCGTCGCGCACCTGGATGTGGCGCGGCAGGCGGGCGTCGGGAGCGGGCGGCGGCAGGGTGGTCGTCATGCGTATGGCGGGCGGGCGAGCGGGAAAATCCGGGGCATCTTACCCGCTGCTGCACCGCTATACTGCTGTACAGCAGGTGGCGCATGGTGCGCCGTCGTGTCCTGGTCCATCCCCCATGAAAAAACGTTCCCTCCTCGCGGCGGCGGCATTCACCGCCTGCGCCGCCGGCCTGCCCGGTATCGCCGGTGCCCAGGCGCCGGCCACCTTTCCGGACAAGCCGGTCCGCATCGTCGTGCCCTTCGCGCCCGGCGGCAGCTTCGACCTGATCGCCCGCGAGCTCTCCACCCGGTTATCGGCCGAATGGCACCAGCCGGTGGTCATCGACAACCGGGCGGGGGCGGGCGGCAACATCGGCGCCATGGCCGTCATCAGCGCGCCGGCCGACGGCTACACCCTGCTGTTCTGGGGCGACGGCGTGCTGGCCAACCCGCTGCTGTACGCCAGGCCGCCGTTCGACGCCACGCGCGACGTGGCCGGCGTGGCCCTGGTGGCTACGGCGCCGCAGGTGCTGGTGAGCAACCCGGCCAAGGGGCCGGCCACCATGCAGGAGGTGCTGGGCGCGTCCCACCCATTGAACTACGGGACGGCCGGCAACGGCTCGCCCGGCCACCTGGCCGCCGAACTGCTGCGGCGCGATGGCGCTAAGCAGCTCACCCATGTGCCCTACAAGGGCGGCCCCCAGGCGCTGACGGACCTGCTGGGCGGGCAGATCGACCTAGTGTCCACTGGCCTGCCGGCCTGCATCAACTTCATCAAGACCGGCAAGGTGAAGGCGGTGGCGGTCACGTCGAAGAAGCGCATTCCCAACCTGCCCGACGTGCCCACCGTGGGCGAAACCGTGCCGGGCTACGAGGTGGATACCTGGTTCGGCTTCATGGCGCCCAAGGCCACGCCGGTGGCCGTGCGCAGCAAGATCGCCACCGACCTGCGCAAGCTCATGGCCGACCCCGGCCTGCAGAAAAAGCTGGCCGATGGCGGCTTCGTGCCCACCATCAGCACCCCGGCCGAGCTGGACGCCAAGATGCAGAAGGACTTGGTCTTCTGGCGCGCCCTGGTCGCCAAGTCGGGAGCAACCGCGGAATGAGCGATACCACCTCCACCACTTCCTCCGCCCCCGTGCAGCACTACGCGCCCGCCGGGCAGGGCCGCACCATCACCGCCCAGGCCGGCGACTGCTGCGCCATCACCCTGCATGTGCTGCGCGAGCGCACGGCACCGAGGGCTGCGCCCATCCTCTTCGTGCATGCGCTGGCCATGGACGGCCGCATGTGGCAGGCCACGGCCGATGCGCTGTACGCACCGGGCGCCCTTTACGGCATCGACTGCCGGGGCCAGGGCAGCTCGGGCAGCGCGGCGGCATCCTCCTTCACCACGGAGCAGTTCGCCCGCGACATGGCCGCCGCGCTGGACGCGGCGGGCGAGCAAGGCGCGCATGTGGTCGGCTGCTCCATGGGCGGCACCGTGGCACTGGCCTTTGCCCGCCTGTACCCGCAGCGCACCCTGAGCCTGACCACCATCGACTCCACCGCCTGGTACGGCGCCGATGCACCCGCCGCCTGGCAGGCGCGGGCCGACAAGGCCGTGCAGGGTGGCATGCAGGCGCTGATCGGGTTCCAGCTCGCCCGCTGGTTCAGCGAAAGTTTCCTGGCCGCGCAGCCGGTGCTGGCGCAGGAGGCGGTGGACGTGTTCCTGGCCAACCGGGTGGACCAGTACGCCGCCACCTGCCACATGCTGGGCCATGCCGACGAGCGTGCCGCGCTGGACGCCTACCGTGGCCCGGTGGCCGTGGTGGTGGGCGAGCACGACTACGCCACGCCGGTCGCCATGTCGCAGGCCATGGCCGAACGCCTGGCCGGCGCCCGGCTCACCGTGGTGCCCGGCACCCGGCACTACACCCCGCTGGAGGCGCCGCAGCAGGTGGCCGCCTGCATCGCGGAAGTGATGGCACGCGCCAAGGCACCTGCATGAAAGGACACACGTACATGGGATTTTCCGCAGACCGCCGCCGGCTGCTGCTGGGCGGGGCCGCCGCGCTCGCGGGTGGGACGCTGGCCGCCTGCGCCGCGCCGGGCGCTTCCGGCCCGGCGGGCAGCGACGTCTTCGACGCGCACTGCCACATCATCGACCCCAAATTCCCCCTGGTGGAGAACCAGGGCTACCTGCCGCCGGCCTTCCCGCTGGAGGACTACCAGGCCCGGACCCGGCCGCTGAACATCACCGCCGGGGCCATCGTGTCCGGCTCCTTCCAGGGCTATGACCAGACCTACCTGCGTGCCGTGCTGGCCCGCTTGGGCCCGCGCTGGGTGGGTGTGGCCCAGGTGCCGCCGGACGTGCCGGATGCCGAGATCGCCAACCTGTCCCGGGCCGGCGTGCGTGCCCTGCGCTTCAATGCCTTCCGTGGCACCATCGAGAGTGTGGACGACATCGTGGCCCTGGCCACCCGCGCCCATGCCGTGGGCGGCTGGCATGCCGAGATCTATGCCGATGCCGCCGCGCTGCGGCCGCACGTGGCCAAGCTGTCGAAGCTGCCCGGCCTGGCCATCGACCACCTGGGCATGACGGAGCAGGGCCTGCCCGTGGTGCTGGACCTGGTGGATGCTGGCGCCCGCGTCAAGGCCACCGGCTTCGGCCGCGTCAGCATGGACGTGCCGCGTGCGCTGGAGCGCATTGCCGCTCGCAGCCCCCGGGCCCTGGTGTTCGGCACCGACCTGCCGTCCACCCGCGCCAAGCGTCCTTTCGAGGACGCCGACATGGCGCTGGTGACCAGGGTGCTGGGCCCGGAGCTGGGCCGCCGGGCCCTGTGGGACAACGCGGTGGCGCTGTACCGGCCTACTTTACGTTGATGCCGGGCAGGGGGTTGGCGTTCGGCGGGGCGGGGTGGATGTCCACGTTCAGCGCCATGCCGACCACCACGAAGTAGCCGACCACGCCCACCAGGTCCATCACGCCGTGGTCGCCCCAGCGGTCCTTCACGGCCTTGAAGTGCGCGTCGGTCACCGAATGGCGCTGCAGCAGGTCGTCGGTGAAGTTGTAGACCGCCTCTTCGTCGGGCTTCATGTGCTTCGGCCGCTTGTTGTGGCCGATGGCGTCGATGGTGTCCTTGCCGATGCCGGCATCCACCGACTGCACGCTGTGCGCGGCCCATTCGTAGGGCGAGTTCATGTAGCGCGAGGCCATGGCCGCGGCCAGTTCGCGCACGCCCAGGGGGAAGGCGATCTTGAAGCGCACCATGGCGCCCACCTGCTGCAGCGCATCGCCCAGCTCGGGGCTGCGCAGGTAGGCGCTGGCCGGGCCGCGCAGGTCGCCGCGCGGGCCATGGGCCATGTTGCGTGCCATGGTCTTCTGCTCGGGCGTCATGGTTTCCGGGGTGAGCGGACCGAAGCGCTTGCCGTAGACCTTGGGCACCGGCACGTCGGAAGTGTCCGGCGCGGCGGCGCCTGCGGCGACCGATTGGGTGGCCGCAGCGGGAGCCTGGGCATGGGCCGGGGCGGCAAGGGCGGCAGTCAGGGTAAGGGCGGCGCCAAGCGCGGAGAGGGGAGAGATGGGCTTTGTTGTCATGGTTTGTCTCCTGGAGGCCCGGGGTGTGGGCTCGGCGCGCATGGTGCGCCAAAGCGGCTCTCTTGCACTTGGTATTTACCCAGGACGGTCGTTCGACCTATTCGGGGGGTAGTGGACGAAACCGCGTTCCCTTTTCCGGGCAGGACCTTGCAGTACAGTATTTCCAATGAGAAGAGGTCTGGATTGAGTCTTATCGCCCCCTGGCATTCCCAAGCAGCACGTCTGGCCCGCTGCCTGGTACTGGCCGCCTGCTGTGTGCCCCTGTGCGGCTTCGCCATGGACATCTATTTCGATGGCGAACTGGGTTTCTACGCCAAGGACCGGCGGGCCGCCGAGCGCGCGGTGGCGCAGTTCCGCCAGTACTACGCCAGCGGGCAGTTCGAGCGGATGTTCGACATGGGGTCGGCGGAGATGAAGCAGGCCATGTCGCGGGCCCAGTTCGCGGCCCAGGGACGGGCGTCGGCTGAAAGGTACGGGGGGCTCCGGTCGACCACCCAGGCCGCCGCCGTCTGCTTTCCCCACCAGATTCGATTTGTATACGCCAGCGAATTTGAGAATGGGCCCGTTACCGAGTTGATGACCTGGACCTTGCACCACGGCAAGGCAGAACTGCTGATGTACCAGATGAACGATGGCAGGCAGCAGGTGTCCCGCAATCCCCCGGCTGCCTGCCCACCTGCCGCGGTGGATTGAGTTGGGCTAAGCTCCTCGCCAGTTTTCCGGCACACGTCTTCAGGAGCCCCCGGCCCATGACCTCCACCAGCACGCCCCCTACCGAGGCGCCCGAACGCCCCATCGGTTCCTACCGCTACTATGACTTCGTCATGGCGGCCTTCGTGTGCGTGCTGCTGTGCTCCAACCTGATAGGCGCGGCCAAGGCGGCGGAGGTCACGCTGCCGGTGCTGGGCACCGTCACTTTTGGGGCGGGGGTGCTGTTCTTCCCCATCTCCTACATCTTCGGCGACGTGCTGACCGAGGTGTACGGCTACGCCCGTGCCCGCAA
>OUNM010592835.1_pt1 | contig 10541 bp, 12 predicted proteins | sample 1769961 | NCBI WGS metagenome assembly OUNM01 (sample SAMEA3914820, study PRJEB12502) | metagenome | biome: forest; material: soil | place: USA | collected 2012-03-12 | depth 0.3 m
GGTTCGGCTCCTCGCCCTGCTCGACCTGGTCGGGCTTCTGGCCCGAGAGGCGGCCGTACTCCGGGAAGCTCGCGACCCGGAAGTAGACGTCGCCGCCGACCGGGTATGCATGGTCGGTCGCGACGAGCTCCTCGATGAAGCGGACGATCTCCGGCACCGACTCGGTCGCCTTCGGCGTGAAGTCCGGCATGCCGAGACCGAGGTCGCCGGTGTCCTCGAGGTACCACTCGGTCGCGCGCGCGGCGAGCTCCGCGCTCGCACCGGGCGCCGCCTCGTAGATCTTGTCGTTGATGTCGGTGATGTTGTGGACGAGCTGCGCGTGGTAGCCGGTCGCGCGCAGCCAGGTGCGCAGCCACATCCCGACGACGAACGGCCGCGCGTTGCCGACGTGCGCGCGCGCGTAGACCGTCGGCCCGCAGAAGTACATGCGCACCGGCCCCGGCGGCGGGGGCAGCTCGACGAGCGAGCGCGTCGCGGTGTCGTAGAGGCGCATCGCGTCAGGGTAGTGCGCGGCGCAGCGCCTCGTCGCGCGGCAGCGCGCGCAGCACCGCCCACAGCTCCGGCCCGCGCTCGGCGCCCGTGAGCGCGACCCGCAGCGCGCGCAGGTTGCCGCCGACTGCCTTCAGCTCGCGCACGACCGACTTCGCCTGATCCTTCGTCAGCGCCTCCGGCAGCGCCGAGCGCAGCTCGACGAAGCGCTCCAGCGTCTCGGGACTTTGTGTTGACTCAACACTTGGCGGGTCGAGCACGCCCTTCGCGATGGCTCGTGCCTCGACGAGGTCGTGCGCGCCGCGCATCAGCTGCGCCGCCTCGACGGGCACGCCGACGCGCGCCGCGAGCTCTTCGTCGCTCAGTTGTGCGAGCACGTCGACCGACAGCGAGCGGATCCGGTCGAGATCGAGGTGCACGTCGTGGCGCGGCAGGTCGAGCTCCTCGAGGTACGCGCGCACCGCCTCCGCGGGGTAGCCGGCGTCGCGCAGCGACGCGACCGTCGCGCCCTCCGCGCGCTTCGACAGCTTCTTGCCGTCCTCCCCCACGATCAGGCCGTGGTGGATCACGTGCGGCGGCTTCGAGCCGAGCGCGCGGTGCAGCGCCGCGTGCAGCTCCTCGTTCGCCCGGTGATCCGACCCGCGGATGACGTGCGTGATCCCGAAGTCGATGTCGTCGACGACGCTCGCCAGGTGGAACGTCGGCGACCCGTCGTCGCGCCACATCATCACGCCCTCGAACCGCTGCGGCAGCGAGGCCGCGCGCGCCGCCTCCATGTGACGTTCGGCCCGCGAGCTCTGGCGAACCGGGCCGTCCTCCCAGCCGATCCCGAGCCAGCGCAGGTCGTCGACGATCGCCTCCTCGCCGCCCGGCACGTTCCGGGCCGCGTCGGTGTCGTCGATGCGGAGGAGCATCCAGTCGCCGAAGCGCCTGTTCGCAACCGCGCTCAGCGCGTTGCCCACGTGCAGCGTCCCGGTCGGGCTGGGAGCGAACCGGACGCGTGTCATGACGCGACGTTAGTTAATCGGCGAACGCGACCGCTGCGCTGCGGCGCGCGGGGATGAACCGGGCGAGCAGCGCGCCGATGATCGCGACCGCCGCGCTGACCCAGAACGCCGCGACGTACGCCGATTCCGCGGGGATGTGCGTGCGGCCGATCGTGTCCGCGCTGACGATCGCCGCGCCAACCTGGCCGCCGATCACTGAGCCGATCGTCCGCATGACCGTGTTCATCCCCGTCGCGACCCCGGTCTCGGACGGCCGCACCGCGTCGACGATCAGCTTCGCCATCGCCGCGAAGGCGAAGGGCACGCCGATCCCGATGAAGACCATGCCGAGTGAGATCTGGAGCGGGTGCGCATGGAAGAGCGCGAGCACCGCGATCCCGATCGCGGCCAGGATCATCCCGGCGATCAGCGGCAGCCGCGAGCCGTAGCGCGTGCCGAGGCGCCCGGCCGCCGGACCCGCGACGAACCCGAGCACGCCGCCAGGCAGGAGATAGAGCCCGACCTGCGTCGGCGAGAGCCCGAAGCCGTAGGTCACACGTCCGCCGGGCTCGGTCTGCATGAACGACGGCAGCAGCACGAACGCGCCGAACATCGCGAACCCGGTGAACACCGCCGTCAGGTTCGTGAAGAGCACGGTCTTCTCCATCATCATCCGGATGTCGACCATCGGCGCCTCGACGCGCAGCTCGGTCATCACCCACGCGGCTGCGAACACCGCGGTCGCGACGAAGAGGCCGACGACGCCGCGCGACGACCAGCCCCAGTCCGGGCCTTCCGTCAGCGCGAGCAGGAACGAGACGAGCGTCGCGGAGAGCAGCACCGCGCCCCATGGGTCGAGCTTCGACGGCGTCTTCACCGGCGACTCCGGCACGAACCGCCAGACGCCGACCGTCGCGATCGCGACCACAGCTGCGCCGACGATGAAGAGCCACCGCCAGGAGCCGTACTCGACGAGCGCGCCGGAGAGCACGAGGCCGAGCCCGCCGCCGACGCCGAGCACCGCGGAGACCAGGCCGACACCGGAGCCGACCTTGTCCGGCGGGAACTCGTCGAACACGATTGCGAACGAGAGCGGGAAGACGGCGCCGCCGAAGCCCTGGATCGCGCGAAACGCGATCAGCGACCAGATGTTCCAGGCGAAGATCGCCGCGACGCACCCGATCAGGAACACGATCAGGCTGATCAGGAGGAAGCGCTCCTTGCCGTACTGGTCGCCGAGCTTGCCGAGGATCGGCGTCGCGACCGCCGAGACGAGCAGGAACGCGGTCAGGAGCCAGGTCGCCCAGGCCGTCGTCGTGTGCAGGTCGTGCTGAAGGCTCGGCAGCGCCGGGACGATCATCGTCTGCTGCAGCGCGTACGCGAGGCCCGCGAGCGCGAGAAACGCCAGCGTGACGTTGTAGTGCTGACGCTCGTGCTCGACCCCCACGACAAGGACTCTAGCCAGGGGAACTCCCTGCCGATATGGATGAACATGCGTTCAGTGATCGGCCTTTGCGCGACATTCGGCACGTTCGCCGGCGGCTACGTCCCGACCCTCTGGGGCGGCTCCGACTTCTCGCTGATGAGCCTCGTGTTCGCGGCGGCGGGGGGCATCGCCGGCGTCTGGCTCGGCGTGCGCCTCTCCAACGGCTGAGTCTGCATCTAGCCTGAACGGGGTGAACGCGACGGCCCCGGTCGACTTTCTGCGCGAGCGCCCGCGGCTGCTCAAGGGCATCCAGCTCCTGCTGCTCGTCGCGACCCTCGTCTTCTGCGTCTGGGCGGTGCGCAACGAGTGGTCGAAGGCGGTGCCGCTGCTCGAGAACGCGAGCGCCGCATACCTCGCGCTCAGCTTCGCGGTCGTCGCCGTCTACTACCTCGTCTTCATCCTCGGCTGGATCCGGATGCTCGAAGCCTGGGGGATCAAGGTTCCCTACCACGTCGCGCTCCAGGCCGAGATGGTGTCGATGCTCGCGAAGTACCTGCCCGGCGGCGTGTGGACGCCGGCGGCCCGCGCGCTCGCGCTGCGCCGGTACGGCGGCGTGACCGACACGCCGACGGTGCTCGCGTCGATCCTCGTCGAAGCCGGCTTGTCCGCGATCTCGGGCGTGATCGTGTTCGTCGTCAGCCTCGCCTGGGTGCGCGACGTGCACGCGCCGCTGCTCCCGCTGGTCGGGTTCGCCGTGCTGCTGACCGCGCTCCTCCACCCGCGGATCTTCCGCCCGTTCTCGAACAAGCTCCTCAAGCCGTTCGGCGCGCACAACATCGAGCCGCTGCCGTTCCCGCTCACCGTCGGGCTCCTCCTCTTCTACTGCGGCACCTGGCTGATCGGCGGGTTCGCGCTCTACTTCATGCTCCGCGCGCTCGGCTCCGAGGTCGGGCTCGCGACGATCCCGTTCCTCGGCGGCGTGTCGGCGGTCGGCGCGATCGTCTCGGTGCTCGCGGTGTTCGTCCCGTCCGGCCTCGGCGCGCGCGAGGCGTCGATGTACGGCTTGCTGCTCGCGGTCACCGACCGCGCGGCGGCGCTCGGCGTCACGCTCGTCAACCGGCTTGCGATCACCCTGATCGAAGTGCTCCTCTTCGGCATCGGCCTGCTCTCGTGGCGACTGACCAGCCGCGAGCGTGTCGAGTGAAGATCGTCGAGCTCGACGCGCGCGGTGTCGACGAGCACATCGACGAGCTCGCGCAACTGCTCGTGGACGCACACGCCGCCGGCATGGGTCTCGGACTGCCGGCGCCGCTCGACGCGGTCGGCGCCTATCGCGACACCGCGGCCGCGCTCGCTCCGAGGGAACGGATCCTCCTCGCTGCGCTCGAGGACGGCGTCGTCGTCGGGGCGGTTCAGCTCGACCGCGCGGGCGGCAACGGCCGGCATCGCGCAGAGGTGCGCCGGCTCGCGGTGCGCGCCGACCGCCGCGGCGCCGGGGTCGGCCGCGCGCTGATGGAGGCCGTGGTCGAGCGCGCCCGCGCCCTGGGCCTGCAGCTGCTCTGGCTGACGACCCACGAGGGCACGGACGCCGACCGCGTCTACACGCGGCTCGGCTGGAAGCGCGCCGGCGTGATCCCGAGCTGGGGCGAGCTCCCCAGCGGGGAGCTCGCCGCGAACGCGTTCTACTTTCTCGAGCTCTGAGCAGGCGGCCAGTCGAGGTCGAGCGGGCGGTCGAGCAGCGCGCCTGCACCGAGAATGAGGTGCGCCGCCGTTCGGTCGTCGATCAAGGCGGACTGCGCGCCCCGTGCAAGCGCGAGCTGCAGCTCTCCCGGATCGACGCGGAACTCATGCGCGAGCTCGCGCAGCGTGTGTCCGCTCCGTAGGCCCGCGTCGACCGCGGCAGGTGAAACGGCGAGCGACTCGGCCACGGTCTCGACCACTCCTGACATTGCGTAGGCGCGCAAGAGTGAGTCGGCTGCGAGTGCTCCCTGACGCTCTCCCGACCATTCGCCGGCGCGTCTCTCGTCGCTGGTTGCGATGGACATCGCATCTCCTTTCGTCGATACGTCCATGAGACCAGCGCGACCTAACGGCGACCTTCGGCGAGGATGAAGACTGCCTAAGGGAGCTCGGGAAGCGCGAGCGTCATCACGGTGCCGCCGCCGGCTGCCTCCGCTGCCGTCGCCGTGCCGCCATGCGCTTCGGCGACCTGCTTGACGATCGCGAGACCGAGACCCGAGCCGGGCAGCGTGCGTGCTGCGGTCGCGCGATAGAAGCGGTCGAACACGTGCGGGAGGTCTTCTGCGGCGATGCCCGGCCCGTGGTCGCGGACCGTGACGGTGCCGGAAGCGACCGTCACCTCGACCGGGGCGTCGTCGGGGCTCCACTTCACGGCGTTGTCGAGGAGGTTCGAGATCGCGCGTGTCAAGCCGCCGGAGTCACCGCTCACCACGGTCGGTTGCGCCTCGACGCGGAATTCGCGGTTCGAGCGCCGCGCGGCAACCGCCACCGCCGCCCGCGCGACGACGTCGAGTCGCACCGGCTCGTGCGACGAGGATTGCGCGTCGCCGCGCGCGAGCTCGACAAGCTCTTCGATCAAGCGCGTCATCTCGCCAAGCTCGGCTACAGCCGCATCGATGCTGTGAGCCTGCTCGCCGCGCGACATCTCCGGATGGAGTTGCACCGACTCGAGGTTCGTGCGTGCGGTTGTCAAAGGCGTGCGCAACTCGTGCGAGGCATCGGCGACGAGCTGCCGCTGCGCTGCGATCGACTCGGCGAGCGCTCGCAGCATCGTGTTGAACGCCCGGGCGAGCCGGCCGAGCTCGTCGGTGCGCGTCTCGTCCGTCACGGCGCGGAGGTCGCGCGTCTCCGCGATCCGCTCTGCGTCGGCCGTCAGGCGTTGCACGGGCAGGAGCGTCGCGCGCGCGACGAACCACGCACCAAGCGCTGCTCCCGCGACGGCGAGTGCGGTGATCACGCCGAACAGCCAGCGGATCCAAGAGAGCACGTGATCGGTGTCGTGAAGGGACAACGCGACCTGGACCGCGTCCGAGCCCGCCCGCCGCGTGTAGATCCGGACGTGCGTGCCGGCAACGGTCGCCTGCGAGTAGAACGGCCGCTTCCGTCCCGCAGCGACCGCCGCCGCTCCGGCCGTGGGCAGGCGGACCGACTCGCCCGGCGACAGCGTCACCTTCCCGTCCGCGCTGACGAACTGGACGTAGCCGGCGGCCTCCCCGATCCTCGGTGTGGCGACGCGCGGCAGCCGCGTGCCGGGGCCCCGGCGAGACCGGACAGCGGCGATCGCTCCGGCGCGAGCCTCGAGCGACGCGTTCACCTGCTTGTTCAGCTGCGACCGAACGCCGAAGTACGCCGCGATGAACGCGACCGCGATCGCGACGGCGAGCAGCGCGGCGGTGACGATCGTCAGGCGCGCGCGCAGGCTCAGCTAGGGCTCCTCGCGGAGCGCGTACCCCACGCCGCGCACGGTCTGAATCAAGCGGGGCTCGCCGTCGGCTTCCAGCTTGCGTCGCAGGCCGCCGATGAACACCTCGAGCGAGTTCGATCCGTACTCGATGTCATACCCCCACACCTCGCGAAAGATCGTCGACCGAGGGATCACAGTGCGCGCGTTCGCAAGCAAGAGCTCGAGCAGTGCGAACTCGATGCGGGTGAGATCGATGCGTCTCGCCCCGCGATGGACGGAACGCTCCGCGGGATCGAGCTCGAGATCCGCGTACCGCATCGGTCCCTGCTGCGTCGTGCGGCGCAGCAACGCCCGGATGCGCGCCAGGAGCTCGACCACCGCGAACGGCTTGCCGAGATAGTCGTCCGCGCCTGCCTCGAGACCGCCGACCCGATCGTCGAGCGCATCCCGCGCGGTCAGCATGAGGATCGGCACGTCGCTCGAGCGGCGGATCAGCCGGCACGCGCTCATGCCGTCCACGTTCGGCATCAACAGGTCGAGGATGACGACGTCGGGCTGCACTGCGCCTTCTTCGAAGAACGTCAGTGCAGCCATACCGTCGACTGCGACGTCGACGTCGTAGCCCTCGAGCTCGAGCGTACGTGACACCGCAGAACGCAGTGCAGCGTCGTCATCGACTACGAGGACCCTGTTCGCCATAGCTCCATGGTCGCAGCCGTCTCTACCCTGCCGCGGCGCCCGCCGGCGCCGGCCGGTACTTCGCGCAGGCAGCGCTCGCCTTCGCGAACGCCGCCTGGCCGTTGCTCGAACCGAACGTGACGCCGTGTTGCTTCAGGCACGCCGTGTACTTCGCGAACGCCGGGTTCGACGAGCCCCCGGCAGGGCCGCCGCCCGGCCGCCCTCCGGGACCGGCGCCTGCCGGCCGCAGGCTCCGGCATGCCTGGAATGCCTGACGCTGCGCGCTCGTCAGGCCCGCTCCTCCCGGCCCGCCGCCCGCAGGACGTCCCTGACCGGGCGTGAAGCCCTTGACGCCGTGCTGGCTCAGGCACTGCTGGAACGACGAGAGCGACGCGGTGCCGTTCGCGCCGGTCGTTGTGGTGGTGGCCGACGAGCTCGTGGACGAGCTCGAGCCACAGCCCGCGACGACGAGCGCAAACGCGGCGATCGACGCGGCGCCCGCGACGCGGAGTGAGCGATTACCCATTGCTTCCTCCGATCGTGATCTGACGGGCGCTGTAGCTGCCGTCGCTGTTCTGGGTGCCTGCGACCGTGACCGTGTCGCCGGGATGGACCGTCTTGATCGTGCCCGCGACCGTCTGCTGAACCTTCGAGCCGGCGTTCGTGTGCACGAGGACGGTGTTGCCGGAGGCGTCCGTCACGTAGAGCGTCGAGCCCTTGATGAGGGTGACCGTCCCGGCGGGGCCGGACGCGGCGCCGCCGAACCCGGCGAAGCCGCCGGGCGCGCCGGCACCGCCGCCGAACCGTCCGGCAAAGCCGGCCGGACGACCGGCCGCCGCAGCGGTGGTCGATGCGCCCCACTGCTTCTGCGCCTCGATGCCGCCCACTGCGCCGAGTGCGACCGCAACGGCGAGCGCGAGCGCCGCGGTCAGCGCGGGAAGCTTCCTGCGGCGGCGTGCGAGGAGCTCGGCTGCGAGCCCTTCGTGCGCCATGCTCGGCGCGTCTGGCTGAACTGCTGTCGTCGTCATGTCGTGTTCTCCTACTCGTAACGAAGGGCTTCGATCGGCCGCAGCGAGGCGGCCCGGTTTGCGGGGTAGATGCCGAAGAAGAGGCCGACGGCGACGCCGACTCCGAGCGCGAGGAGCACGGAGTACGACTGGATCACCGGCTGGACGCCGACGATCTTGAACTGGCCGCCGACGAGTCCCGCGACGACGCCGGTGATGCCGCCGAGCACGGCGAGCAGCCCGGCTTCGGTCATGAACTGTCCGAGCACGTCCGCCTTGCGAGCGCCGATCGCCTTGCGGATCCCGATCTCCCGCGTGCGCTCCGTGACGGTGACGAGCATGATGTTCATCACGCCGATCCCTCCGACGAGCAGCGAAATCGCAGCGACCGCGGCGAGCAGCACCGTGAACGTGTGGGTGCTCGAGCTCGACGTCTGAAGCAGCGACGCCTGGTTGAGCACGCTGAAGGCGGCGGAGCCGTCCGTGTTCGAGTGGCTAGGCGTGAGGATCGCCGTCGCCTCGGACTCCGCCGCCGTCACCGTGCTCGGGGACGTCGCCTCGACCAGGATCTGGTTGAGCTGGCCGCTGTGCCCGACAAGCGTGTCCTGCGCGGTCGTCAGCGGGAGGAGCACGACGCTGTCCTGGTCCTGGAAGCCGTTCGAGCCCTTCGACGCGAGCACCCCTTCGACGGTGTAGCTCGTGCCGTTGAGCTGGATCGTCTGCCCGAGCGGATCCTGCGCGCCGAAGAGGCCGGTCGAGACCGTCGTCCCGATCACGACGACGCGCGCGTGGGTCTGCACGTCGGTCGAGGTCAGGAACGTGCCTTCGGTGACCGTCGCCTTGCGCGCCTCCGCATACGACGGCGTCGTCCCGTAGACCGTGCTGGGTGTCACCGTGACCGGACCGATTGCCGCGGTGACGTTGCTCCCGCTCACGACGGGCGTCACCGTCTTGATGTCGGGCGCGACGGTCTTGTCCTGGAGCGCCCGCACGTCCTTCGTGGTCAGGAACGTGAACGTGCTCGAGCTCGACGCGCGCCGGCCGAAGCCGAAGCCGCCGGATTGGATCGTCACGAGGTTGGTGCCGAGCCCCTCGATCTGGGACTGCACCGACGCGGCCGAGCCCTTGCCGACCGCGACGAGGATGATCACCGACGCGACGCCGATCGAGATGCCGAGCATCGTGAGGAGCGAGCGCAGCCGGTTCGCCAGCACGCCGTGCATCGCCATGCGCGCCGCCTCGAAGATGCTCATGCGTGCGCCACCTGCAGATGCTCGGCGGAGGTCGATTCGGGGCGCGGCGGCGGGCCGTCGACCGGCGCCTGCCGGATGTCGGCGACGATCCGCCCGTCCGCGACCTGGATCACACGCTTGGCGTGCGCGGCCACGTCGGGCTCGTGCGTGATCATCACGATCGTCCGGCCTTCGGAGTTCAGCTTGTGGAAGATCCCGAGCACGTCGAAGGTCGACGCCGTGTCGAGGTTCCCCGTCGGCTCGTCGGCGAGGATGATCGCCGGCTCGGTCACGATCGCGCGGGCGATCGCGGCGCGCTGCTGCTGGCCGCCCGACAGCTCGGACGGGATGTGCGCCCCGCGATCGCCCAGACCGACCGCCTCGATCGCAGCGAGCGCGCGGCGACGGCGCTCCGCCTTCGGCACCCGTGCATAGACCAGCGGCAGCTCGACGTTGCGCAGCACGGTCGTGCGCGGGATCAGGTTGAAGCTCTGGAACACGAGCCCGATCAGGCGGTTGCGGATGTACGACAGCTCGAAGTCGTCGAGCGCGCCGACGTCGATCCCTTCGAGGAGATACGAGCCGAACGTGGGCTGGTCGAGGCAGCCGATGATGTTCATCAGGGTCGACTTGCCGCTGCCCGAGCTCCCGATGATCGCGAGGTAGTCGCCGAGCTCGAGCGTGAAGTCGACCTCGCGCAGCGCGTGCACCGCGATGTCGCCGGCGCCGTAGATCTTCGAGACGCCGGAGAGCACCATCAGCGGCTGCTCGAGCTCAGCCTCCACGCGCGCCACCGCCACCGAAGCCGCCGCCGCCCAGGCCGCCTCCACCGAGGCCGCCGAAGCCGCCGGGCCGGGCCGTCCCGGTCGTTCCGATGGCGGCCGTGGGGACGACGCCGCTCGAGGTGACGACCGACTGGCCGGCCGTGAGGCCGCTGAGGATCTCCGTCGTCGAATCGCCCTTCAGGCCTGCAACGACCGGGACCGTGGTCTGCACGCCGTTCTGCAGCACCTTGACGCTCGCGCTCGAGCCGGCGCCGCTCACCGCGGCGTTCGGGACGTCGAGCACGTTGTCGCGCTCGCCGACCGTCACGCTCGCGTTCGCCGACATGCCGGGCTTCAGCCCCGCCACCGTCCGGTCGAGTGCGAGCGTGACCGTGTAGGTCACGACGCCTGATGACGACGTGCCGCTGGTGTCGATCGCGACGACGTGCGCCGCGAGCTCCTTGTTCGGAAGCGCCGAGACCGTGATCGTCGCCGGCTGGCCGAGCTGGATCTTCGCCGCGTCGCTCTCGCTGAA
>OUNM010270694.1_pt1 | contig 10532 bp, 8 predicted proteins | sample 1769961 | NCBI WGS metagenome assembly OUNM01 (sample SAMEA3914820, study PRJEB12502) | metagenome | biome: forest; material: soil | place: USA | collected 2012-03-12 | depth 0.3 m
AAGGTGCAAGATGCATATGTGCGATTCCCTGTGACATTCGCTTGTCTGTGACATTCGCTTATCATGTACGTTAGCGCAAATTCAGGGGTAGAACCAAAGGCCATCCCCCGTCGAGCTTGGCAGCTTGTGGTCTTTAGTATGACAACCAAGCTGAAATGACCGTGCCCGGGTTGCTAATGTACTTCGGGCCCAGTTACGCCGAGTCCCATCTCTCCGGCTGAATGACATCTGTGCTCGATGGATTGTTTGCCAACTATGTCCCTGGGGACCCCGGGTTGGTGATTGGGGTCCCCGGATTTGTGGAGGGAGGCGACGTCGGGAACCGCCGATGTGGGCCCGCGACCACGGGGCATCTGCGGGATGTGGAGGAGGCGTCGTGCTGATCCTCTGTGATATGCAAAGATTGATCAAAGTAACATGGGGAATATATGCTTGGATCTGGGGTCAGGCCGAGAGTGCCGAGTCTCTCGGTGCAAACTTGACCCATTCGGCCCAAATCATACCCGAGATCAAGATTCGGGATGCCACCAGAAAACCTCCCGCGCCACCATGTCAAGGATGGCCGTTCCCATAACAGGTACAAGAACAGCGAGCAAGAACGAGGTGAAACTTTGATCGCCGCTCTATCCCCATCATCGACTCAGGCTTCCAACAAGGAAACACCACCAGCATCCCGTCACCATGGGACGCACCATCACCATCTTGTCCGCCGTTTTCCTGGCCATAGGGGGCTTTCTCTTTGGCTATGACTCCGGCATCATCGGCTCGACCATCGCGCTTCCGACCTTTGTGGAATATTTTGGCAAGCCCTCCGACACGACTGTTGGCGGCATTGTCTCCGCCTTCCAGGGCGGCGCCATCTTCGGCACCATCATCAACATGTTCGCCGCCGACTGGTTGGGCCGCCGCCGCACCATCTTTGTCGGCTCGGCCGTGTCGTGCCTTGGAGCAGCCATCCAAGCCGGCTCGGCCAACATCGCCATGATGATCGTCGGCCGCTTCATCGGCGGCGCAGCTGTCGGCATGCTCACCTCGACGATCCCCATGTACGCCGCCGAGCTGTCTGAAGCCAAGTTCAGGGGTGTCCTTTCCGGACTGTTGCAATGGATGTTGAGTTGGGGCTTCTTGGTTGCTCAATGGCTGGGTTACGGTTGCTCGTTCGTGTCGAGCTCCTTCTCGTGTCAGTCCTTCCGTTGATCTGGATTCTTTCCAGCGCTAACATGACACTTGCTCACAGGGCGATTCCCGCTTGCCTTCCAACTCGTCCCGAGCGTCATCCTGCTCGTCGGAATCTTCTTTCTCCATGAATCTCCCCGCTGGCTCATGGAAAAAGACAAGCAGGAGGAGGCCCGGGCGGTCTTGAACAAGCTCCGCTCCGGTCAAGACCAGGAGGCCATCGAACTCGAGGTGCAAGAAATCCGAGACGTCATCGTTGCGGACCGCGCCATGGGCGCTGTCAGCTGGAAGTCCATTCTCACGCGGCCGACCTGGCGCAAGCGTCTCCTCCTCGGCTGCGGCATCCAGGCTTTCGGCCCTCTGTCAGGCATCAACGTGATCAACTACTTTGGGCCTCGCATCTACAACATCCTCGGCATCACGACGCAAACATCCCTGATGATCATCGGCATCAGCGGCGCCTTGTCCATCGTCTACTGCACCATCGGCCTGCTGCTTCTGGACAAAGTCGGCCGCATCAAGCCCCTGATCGTCTCAGCGCTAGGTCTCGCCGCCGCGCTGCTCTGCAACGCCGTCCAAGCGCAATACTTCAACCCCGAAAACGCCAACCAGATGCGCAGCATGGTGGCCATGAACTTCCTCTTCTCTCTCTTCTACACCCCGCTGGGCATCATCTCGTGGGTGTACCCGGCCGAGATCTTCCCCGTCGAGGTCCGCGCCCTGGGCAACGCCATCACCACCTTCACCAACTGGGCCGTCAACTTGATATTTGCCCAGTTCACGCCCAACGCGCTTACGGCCATAGGCTTCAAGTACTTTTACGTGTTTTTTGCTTTCAACATCGTGGCCATGCTGTGCTACATCTTCTTTTACCCCGAGACGACGGGCAGGACGCTGGAGCAGATGGATGAGCTGTTTGGAGACCAGCTGGTCCCTCACGCCATGAAGGATCCGGTGGGTGCGCAGGCGGCCATGGCCAAGAAGGAGGCGGTGGTGCAGGAGGCCGAGTGAGGTCAACACTTAAGGTGGATGCGACGCTTGATGAGGCGTGCTATTGAGAGCGTTGTTCAAGTCTAAGCTCGGGGAATGAATAGTAGCTGAGCATTGTTGAACGAATAGTATTATTGCCGCATATCGTACCCCGACCAGCTGCATTGGGGAACATGACATGAGAAAATAGCAAACCAACCGTATTGACGGGGTCTTAAGTGGAGGCAAGGTCCCTGAAGAAGGAACAGCGGGCATGGGTCTCAATTCCAGTATTTAGTGTGGCCAGAGGCGGGCGTTCCCCACCAACAAACCAAGCCTCCTACAACCAACAACCTCCTATAGAAAAATACACCTTTCTTGCCGATCTCTTTCATCCCTATCTTTACGTTGGTAAGTTGTTTGTCAGGTACAAGGGTAGAAAAAAGGGTATCGGAAGGCTTGATCCGGCCCCATCGCACCGAGTTGGATGGCAAAGGCCGCTTTGAAGGGATCCTTGGACGATTGGAACGCCTCTAGCAAGGGAAGGTCGCGGGTAAAAAGCTTGTTTATAGTGTCGTTCGATAGGTATCGGGTTCCATGTCTGGAGCTAATATGTTTTGATGAGGCACAGTTCCTCTTACCGGGTTCCAGCAGAAATGGAGGGCGCCGAGCAATATACACAGAGGTGCTCTGTACCTGGATTGAGACTGGTAATCTCCACAGTAATATACCATCTTGGTTTTGCTGTCAATCATCTCGAATTGACTCCATGCAGTTTTTGGCCCGCCTGAGGAGTATTTGACGATCGCCTCCACCCCCTCGCCCCCTGCCTCAGGAGCATCCTCCCGTTCTTTCTCGCAACAGCAGCGCTGAGCCATGCCCCCTCCGACTCCTCTTCCCTCTCGGCAATTTGACGACGAGGGTGTCTTAGATCTGGCTCCCGACGTCTTTCTAGTTGTTGACCCGAAGTTCGCTTCTAGGTTCCGGTTAAAAGGGCACCGCCCAGCTCCCCGGGCGGATAAACTCCCTCTCCCTATCGTAAGGCTCCATCCCCTGTTTTCCGCCGCTGTCTTGCAGACTCGCTGCATTAGTTAACGATAGATTCGTGAACATCAAGCGAAGAACCCGGACACTCGGTGCCGAGCGATTTTCTCTCTCCTAGCGTCGGCAATGAGCCAAAGACAGCGGGGCGCGTGTCAAGGCATTCTGGGGCTTTGACGCTGTCCCAAGGCTTACACCATCCCAATCTTGGTGCTAGGGCTGCGACTTGACGTTGCAGTCGGCCATTCGATTAATCTATGTCCCGTGCCCGCCCATCCAAGACGGTCGTAAGCGACTCAGCTTTGAAACACGACTGGTGGGCCGTGACCGCCGCCGGGCTGGTCCTCTTCGCGACCTCTTACACGCCACGGATCACACGGGATGTGCTGCAGGCATACTTCTCTGCCTGCCGATCATAGCCCACGAGGGCGGGTGGATGTCGGGACCTGCAGGGTGCAACCCAAAAATAGACCGGGCACTTTATCCCCAGGCTCGGGTCCGTCGCCGGCACTTGTCTGGGAGGGCAGTCTGGAGAGGCATCTCGGGAGAAGGGACGTCGAAAAGAGAACACTGCAACAGCACTTCCGTGGCGGCCCAGTTCATAGAGGCACCAAACCCCTGAGAGGGAAGGGCTGAGGTATCATTTCCACCAACCCGTGTCAAACAAGCGACTCCATGGTGACCCCCAGTCTTGATGAGAGAGAGGATGACGACTTCCACTTCCCAGGTAGAGATAACAATCCCTGAGCTACCCACGCCAGGCACGAATCCCGGGACGTGGGCCTGCACCACGGTCCCGAACACGGCTCGGCTGGATCGGCCATACAGCCACTACCCCGCGCTCCACGCTCAGCTCCTGAGGTTTCCCCTGCGCAGATCGGTTGGTGGCGTCAGCCTCAGCATGACAAGTACCGGGTTCAAACCGCATGGTGGCTTGGGGTATGCCGTATCCTCGCTTCTCCATCACGCTCATAGGTCAAGTCGGGGTCAAAACTTGCTCGGAACCAGGAAACAGGACGTCCCAGCGCTCGTTGGCCGGCCCGAACATCCACCCCCAGCACGAGAAGGACGCCGGATTCGACATGGTCGTCGTGAAAGGAGTCTCCGCGGCGTGCCGACGAGCCCGAGATGGAAGCTGGGACTGGGCTACCCCTGTCTGGTATCCCGTCCTGCGGCCCCGGGCTGCGATCACGGAAGCACGTTGGTGTTGGAAAGCATGCGTGAGGGCTCCAGATACCAGGCCGGGATGGATTGTGAAGGATGCCTATGCACGCCTGTCGCGATGGAACTCCGGGCTGCGCGATGTTGATAGCGTGGGCTGTGTGTATATAACCTGGGGAGGAGCCCCGTGAAGTCCTCGATCTCTCTCCGACTTTCGTCAGTCTACACTGCCGTCCGGTTCATCCTCTGCAAACCGCCTGCTCTTTTTGACCTTCATCATGCGTTGGCTTACGAGTAAGCCAGCTGCAGCTTGCTGGGCCGCGTTGGCCCTCCTTCAGACTGCCCTGGGCTCACCTGTTCTCCCCAACCCGGTCATCGACCTCGTACCCAGACAAACCATCACCCCTGGCGGCAAGCCATGTGGTCAGAATAATGCCACAAACCGCGCCTGTTGGAAAAACTCGTGGTCGGTCAACACAGACTACGAAATCAGCACTCCGCCTGCGTTCAACACTCGGACGGTATGATCTTCTACGTCGTGACTTATGCCACCGACTGTAATAACATGGCCACAGTACGACCTTCACATTACAAATGTGACCAACTGGGTGGGCCCTGATGGCGTCGCGAAGCCCGCTATTCTCATCAACAGTGAGTGTGACGTCGGGTACCCGGGCAGCAACAGAAACTTGCTGACGACAGAAAGACCAGTTCCCCGGCCCTACCATCGAGGCTGACTGGGGTGACTACATCGTGGTGAACGTGTATAACGATCTCCAAGACAACGGGTGAGAATCAAGTTCCGCTCTTCCGCCTCCTTTATAACAGCCATCGCTGATACAACACAGCACATCCATCCACTGGCACGGAATCCGCCAGTTCGGCGAGAGTAACCAGGACGGAGCGAATGGTAAGTTGTTCTTGTGCTGTCTCAGGGGTGGAAGGGCTCCCGCGGCTCCCGAGCCAGCGCTCCCGAATACCCAAAGAAGACAAAACTGACCCAAATTCGTTATAGGCGTAACGGAGTGCCCCATCCCGCCCGGACACATGAAAACTTACGACTTTCACGTAACGCAGTATGGGTCGTCGTGGTACCATAGCCACTACTCCAACCAGTACGGCAACGGCGTTGTGGGCGCCCTGATCGTCCACGGCCCGTCGTCGGCCAACTGGGACATCGACCTCGGCCCCTACATGGTGGGCGACTACTACCACGACACGGCCGACCGCCTCCACCTCAAGGCCGAGAAGGTCAGCAACGGCCCGCCTCCGGACAGCGACAACGTCCTCTTCCGCGGCAAGAACATCAACCCGGCGGGCGCGGGCGGCGCATACGACCGTCTCGTGCTCACCCCGGGGAAGAAGCACCTCGTCCGCCTCATCAACCCCAGCGTCGACAACTCCTTCACCGTGTCGCTGGTCGGCCACACCTTCACGGTCATCGCCAACGACCTGGTGCCCATCACGCCCGTGACGCGCAGCTCGCTGTTCCTCGGCGTCGGGCAGCGCTACGACGTCATCGTCGAAGCCAACCAGCCCGTGGCCAACTACTGGTTCAACGCGACGCTCGAGGCCAACAACAACTGCGGGCGCTCGCACAACCCCTACCCGGCGGCCATCTTCCAGTACTCGGGCGCCAGCAGCACCGCGCTGCCCACCAACAAGGGCACGCCCATCACGGCCGGGTGCGCCGGTGAGAAGGGCTTCGCGCCCATCATCACGCGCACCGTCGACCCGGCGCTGTTCCAGCCCACGACCCTGCCCGTGTCGCTGGCCTTCCCGACCGGCCCGCGCGGCCAGGTGTTCGAGTGGCGCGTGCGCAACGTGCCCATCGCAGTGGAATGGGACCACCCGGTGCTGGAGTACATCCTGCAGGGCAACACGACGTTCCCGGCGGCGATCAACCTGGTGGACGTGCCCAATGCCGACGTGTGGACGTTCTTCGTGGTGCAGAACGGGTTCGTGCTGCCGCACCCGATCCACCTGCACGGGCACGACTTCCTGGTGCTGGGCACGGGCACGGGCACGTTCGACGCGGCGACCATGCTCGGGCAGCTCAACTTCAACAACCCGATCCGCCGCGACGTCGAGCAGATGCCCGGCGGCGGCTGGCTGGTCATGGCGTTCAAGACGGACAACCCGGGCTGCTGGCTCATGCACTGCCACATCGGCTGGCACGTCGGCATGGGCCTGGGCATCCAGTTCCTCGAGCGCAAGTCGGAGATCCCGGGACTCATGCACCTCGATCAAATGGAACCTAACTGTAATGCGTGGCGCCAATACCAGCCTACGAGCCCGTATCTGCCCAAGATCGACTCGGGGTTGAAGAAGAGGATGATGATGGAGGCGGAGGCGGCCGGGCCGGTGGTGAGGAGGATCGGTTAGGGGCTAGGGTTAGACATGCTGGGTTCAGATCTGTAGCTAAGTGGCGCAGGTCCTGGGCGCATGGCGCATGCGTGCCTCAGGCGGCCCATTTGGGGTGCCTGGCCTGGTTCCAGGTATTGCTCCTGCAACATCACCAGATTGATTGATTCCCGTTGTTCGTTCTAAAAGAAGTTCTGGCTTCCCAGAAGGAAGCGGGGTAATTACGAAGTAGCGGTGAGCAAGCCCACGCTGGCTTGGCCTTCGACAGAAATAACTATCATTTAAAAAAAAACGGGAGGGTCGTGTGCAGGTGGCGCGCCATAGCAGGATTTGCGGCGGAGACTCGCGAGTGAGGCTCTCGGTTCCGAGTCGGCATTTCGATGTCGCGTGCTGGCCGAATGGGGCATCCTATGCTTACAGGATCGCGAGCACACGGCCACAACTCCGCTGGCCTTCTCATGTGCAACAACTTCTGCGCCCACCCAGCCACCCAGCAGGCCAGCCGTGGACGATACAGAACCATGGACTCGGTGCCTCCTGGCAAACATCGAGGCTAGTTGCTGGGGATCTTTTGTCTCTCCTTGCGGCCAGGGACAGTTTCAAGTTGAGTCGGGCCTCGTCCTGGAGCAGGCTGGCGGGCGTCGGCATGGCCGCCATGTCCGCTCCTAGACAAGAGTCTATTCTTGGGAGTGACGGCATGGTCTAGATGCAACAGCAGCCAAGCACCGGGGGCTCTTCACGGTTTGTCCATGAGGGGTATAAAGATCCCTCCATGCCCTATGCTTCCGACCAGTTCTTGCCTTCTCGACATCACAGTCCTCATCATCAATCTCCCAAACCATCTACAAGCCAGCACTCATTATTAACCTATCAACCTTCCTCGGTAGGTAGCCGACTTATAGTGCCTTTCCCCCGTCCTAATACGTCGATAATACATAAAAGGAAAGCCACCGCCATCACTATGTGCACCTCCATTGAGCAATATGCCACCTGCGGCAAGCACAAGGTCGACTACCCCCGCTTTGTGCAGTGCGACAAGGCGAAGCGCGGCAAGGATTGCCAGACTCTGAAGACCAAGAAGGAAATCACATCCAAGGTCTGCAATCACGGAAAAAACGGGAAGAGCTGCATTGTCATGTAATGTGAAGGAGTTGAACCCGCTGGAAGGGTGACTCGGGGAACGTGACATGATGGTGTGGCATTGGAGCTGAGGAGGGCTTGGCTATAGCCGGGGGACTCGACAAGGAGAGGGAGTTAGAGAGGCACTGGTTTGCCAGACACAATGGAGTTGTATTTTCTCGGGCTGGGCCCGTGAGAACTATGACAGCCCCTTGTTGGCTGTCATTTCGTCCACAGTTCCGTGACCAGACTGGTACATCGCGCTCCTGATCGCCTGGCTGAATGAGTGCTACCGCGACCGAAGCGTGCATTTCGCGTTGCTTGGAGAGCCGGGCCTGGACCTCGAAACCTTCCCCGCGCCGGAAGTCGACAAGACGTTCCTCTTCCATCGGCACCAAGGCGTCTGGTCGGTCGCGTATGTCAACTTGTTCAGCAGCTCGAGAACCGGCTTCTGTCGCAAGGCACGTAGAGAGCAACAGAGAGAGATGGCGATACTGCGTGAGGACGGTAGGCGGCTGCACTGGATACAAGGGGTAACCACTGACCAACCGCACCTTCCTTCCTTAATCAAGGTCTTGCACCTTCCTTCCTCAACTAAGGTCTCGGCGGCTGGCGGAAGGAAATTTTCCCAGTCCTGGTCATATTTGCCGACTGTTGTGGATCTCTTGAGGAATTGACAACCTGGAAGCTTGCATCCGACACGCAATCCCTCCAAGACCCTGCGGTGGCCGACTCGATCCCAACCCCCAGCGCACGCATGCAGCCGCCCTATCTATCTGATGGGGTCCACCATCCCAAAGGATGATGGCGGTACCTTCGCCGACACGGGCTCTGAGCCTGAGGGTGAGCTCCCTGTGTTCCCTATAACATCAGTCGCAAACTAACATCAGTCAGCGTCTACACAACACGCAAGAATTCGCGTCAGGGCAAAGTCTACGGTCCCGGACTCCCAAGCGAGCGACACAATCTCCCTCGTCGACAACTACCCCACCACAGAGTCCGCGGCGGAGGACGTGATCGTTGTTGCGACCGACGAATGGCCCGAGACCGATGCAGACGATGCTCACACGACGCTGTCATCGGAATCGGATAGTGAGTTCGGACCCTTGAATATTCCAGGGTTGGAGTACAGGATGCTGACACATACCAATTAGATCACCGTCGGGGACTACCATCGGTCTTTCTCTACGCCGGCAGGCTTCATCGCCGATTCTGCCTCACACCCCGTCGCCTAAACGCAGAAGGATCGACGACGCGCTACAAAACCCCATCGGGTCTGCAACCCCGGATATATCGTGGCTGGCCCCCGTTTACCATCGTCCGGTTACAGAGGTCTCCAGCCACACCGTCGAGCAAACTCAGCCACCCCCCGCGCCGGCATCCCCAGGTGGGACCTGGATGCCTCCTGCTTTCCCTCATCAAGTCGGGAAGGTCTCCGGCCACACCACCGAGCAAGTACGGCCGTCTCCTGCACCTGCATGTCCAGGTGGAGCCCGCGCCCCTCCCCGTTCACCCTCATCGAGGCCAGGAGATCTCCAACCACACTGCTGAGCATAACCAGTTGCCGTTATGTCCACCCGCCTCCCCGGGTGGACATCGGCTTCCCTCCGCTTGTCATCATCTGGTCGAAGACGTCTCCTGCAGGAGCAATGCAGGCTCTGACGGCGATGAAAGCGACACGGACTCAAGTGGAGATGGCAACAGCGACGACGGCGGCGTCTATGCCCCTTACCGCGACGACCCGGACGATGATGACTTCACTTTCGGGAGCGACTCTGACCCGAGTGACGAGGATGGCGAATTCGACGACAACGACGAGTTCAGCGATTTAGACCTCGACGTCCCTGACCATGGCCACTGCGGTGACCTGGGCGATGGGTTCGACGAAAGCGAGAGTGACATGTCGGATCCTGAGAATGGGGAAATTGAGGACGATGACGCCGACATCGTGCCCTCCGCATTCATCGACTGGGCCAAGGAGAACAACATCGACGTCCTCACTGTTTCTGACCTACACTATGCCAACCTGCTCCAGTTCACGGCCGAGGAGGACGAAGACATCACCCGACTCAAGACTCGAATCCTTGAGCTCGTCAGAGCTCTGGCCTTGTGGTGTCGTACATTTGGCACTGTGGATGACTTCAGGAGGCTCGGTCGCAATCGCCCCCTGACAGATCACTGGTTCAAAGTACTTCTGGACGCCTCTACTGACGACGTGGCCACCCTTGACCGAGACATTCTCGACGCTATCCCTGCTGCAGTCAAGATCACTCTCGGTCAAGAGGAAATTACAGTGCATGACCTGATGCAGCTGCCACGACTGGGTCTAGACTGCACTGACTTCGGATGCTACCTTTCGATCGCTGCAACGCCAAACACAGACGTACACTTGTACATCGGCTCATCCTGTGACGAGCAGGAGGGGCGTTGTGGACGGATGAAGAAGCATTTCCACTCCATCAACGGATTACGATTCCCCCGAAAATCCCATACAACAAGGCGTTGCAAGCCTTTTAAGCCCAGCCATCACCACACTGTTGCTGCCAGACACGGCACGATTCCGCACTTCATTCTTGCACAACTCCCTCGGTTAGCTGCAAACATATTTCTCGCGCGTTTTATCGAGGGATAATGCATGCCTTTCCCAACGTAGTCGTCAAGGCAACAGCAGTAAACTGGCAGCACAATCCTGCAGTACCTAA
>OUNM010787820.1_pt1 | contig 10532 bp, 7 predicted proteins | sample 1769961 | NCBI WGS metagenome assembly OUNM01 (sample SAMEA3914820, study PRJEB12502) | metagenome | biome: forest; material: soil | place: USA | collected 2012-03-12 | depth 0.3 m
ATCCTGCAGGGCGCCGTCGAGTTCCTCACGCACGGCGCGCCAGTTTTTGGCGTCGGCCTTGTCGATGATGCTCTTGCTGCGGGCGATGACGGCTTTGCGAACGTTGATGGCATCGGCCAGCGTCAAAACTTCCTGGCCAATCTGCTTCACCTTTTCGGAATCCTCAGCTTCGACGGCCACGAAACCCTCGGCGATGACCGTGCCGAGGAGCATGGCGACCTGGGCGCGGTTGCCGGTGTTGGTACCGAGATTCTCGCGCAGCTCGGATTTCCAGTTGGGCGTGCCGAGCTTATCGAGCACATTGAAAATCTCGCTGGGCACAGGCACGACCACCTCGTGGACGGCTGCGGCAGGAAATTTGGACAGGTCAATAGACTGTGGCGGAGCCTGTGCAACGACGGTTGCAATAGACAGGCCACAAAAAAGGGCAGAGATCAGGCGTGGCAGCATGGGAAATTTAAGCTTCGCTATGGGCCGAGGCCCCGTTAAAAGCGCGCGCATCATTTAATGAATCCAGAAAGAATACAACACCTTCTTGACCACGGGCGCAAGCAACGGTTGCTGGTGATCGGCGATGTCATGTTGGACGAATTTGTATGGGGCAAGGTTTCCCGTATATCGCCCGAGGCCCCGGTTCCGGTCGTAGTCGTGCAAAGTGAATCCAGCTATCCCGGGGGGGCGGCGAACGTGGCCCGCAATCTGCGCCAATTTTGTAACCATGTGCAAATCAGCGGCATAGTGGGATCCGACTCCTTTGCCAGGCAGCTCAAATCGATTCTGACCGAGGAAGGAATTGAGACGGATGGGCTGATCGAATCGTCCGAAATGCCCACTATTGTAAAAACCCGAATCATCGCGCGACAGCAGCAGGTGGTACGGGTGGACCGGGAGACGCGGATTGCCGTCCCGGCGGGCGTGCTGGAAGCCGCCTATAAAAGCATCCAAAAGCTCCTTCCGGAGATCGACGGAGTTATTTTTGAGGACTATGGCAAAGGGTACCTCACCCAGGAATTTGTGGACCGGGTCACCAAACTGGTGGTCGGCGCCGGAAAAGTGCTCACCGCCGACCCAAACCCGGGAAATCCGCTGCTCTGGAAGGGGGCGAGCACGGTAAAGCCAAACCGTTCCGAGGCCTTTGCCATGGTGGGAAAAACCGATCCAGGCGCAGAGGACAATCCGCTGACGGACAAGCCTCTGCAGGAGGTCGGGGCCATCTTGCTGGAGCGCTTTGAGATTCCCACTCTCCTGATCACGTTGGGAGAGCATGGCATGATTCTTTTTGAGCGGGGCCAGCCTCCCTATCATACGCCGACCCGGGCGCAGGAGGTTTTCGACGTCTCGGGCGCCGGCGATACGGCGATCGCGCTGTTTACCATGGCACTCTGCGCGGGAGCCACGCCACGGGAAGCCGCGGAGATTTCCAACCACGCCTCCGGAGTAGTGGTCGGGAAGCTGGGTACGGCAACGCTCACCCCTGCGGAATTGCTGGCCAGTTTTGAAAAAGATCATGAGTGAAGCTACGTCCCGCCCGGCCGGGAAAAGGGCAGTCTTCTTTGACCGGGACGGTACGCTGATGCACGAGGAGGATCACTGCGACCATCCCTCGCGCGTGCGAAGCTTTTCGGGAGCGGGCGAGGCGTTGACCCGGCTGCATGAAAAAGGCTGGCTGAATATTGTGATCACCAACCAAAGCGGGATCGGGCGCGGATATTTCACGGAGGCCGACTACCAGGCGGTGAACGGGGAGCTTTTCCGCCAACTGGGCGCGGGCCTGATCGATGCCGCGTACCATTGCGCGGATCATCCCGACCAACCCAGCCATCGGCGCAAGCCCGGCACGGGCATGATCGACGAAGCGGTGGCCGAGCACGGCATCGAGACGGGCCGCTCCTGGATGATCGGCGACAAGGATCTCGACGTGGCCAGCGGGCGCAATGCGGGCTGCCGCACAATTTTGGTACTGACCGGCTACGGAGAGAAACACCGGGGGTGCGGAGCGGATTTCATTGCGCGCGACGTGGTGGAAGCCGTGGAGTATATTCTCAAAAACGATCCATGAGCAAAACCGCCATCGTCATTCCCGCCCGTTGGGGCTCTACCCGATTTCCCGGCAAGGCACTGCATCCCATTTTGGGCAAGCCGCTGGTGCAGCACACCTGGGAACGCTGCATGAAAGCCAAGGGCGCCTCTCTGGTCGTGGTGGCCACGGATGATATGCGGATCGCGGAGGCGGCTTTTGCCTTTGGGGCGGAGGTCACCCTTACTTCTCCAGATCACCCCACCGGTACGGATCGGATCGCGGAGGTGGCGGAGCGGTTGCGAGGCTACAACAGCATCATCAACGTGCAGGGCGATGAGCCTGCGGTGGAACCCAAGCTGATCGACAAGCTGATCGCCACCATGCAGGAGCATCCCAAGGCAGAGATGGTGACGGCGGCGAGCCCTTTTGAGGATGAGCAGGATGCGCTAAATCCCAACAATGTGAAGGTTGTCGCAGCGATCGACGGGCGGGCGCTGTATTTCTCGCGGAGCCTCATTCCCTTCAACCGGGACGGCGGCAAGGCCATTGCGCCGCTCTGGCATATCGGCATCTACGGATACCGGCGGAGTTTCCTGAAGGAGTTCGTGCGCTGGAAGCCGACACCACTCGAAGAATCGGAGAAGCTGGAGCAACTGCGGGCGCTGGAGCACGGGGCGACGATCCATGTCGTGAAGACCAAGCATCACGGTCTCGGAGTGGACACGCCGGAGGATGTGGCCCGGGCGGAGGCGGCGCTCTCGGCCAAGAAACGGATATAATTTCGCGAGACGCTGGATTTTATTCCGGGTCTCCGTAGAATCCCCGCGCATGAAGTATATTTTTGTGACCGGAGGCGTGGTCAGCTCCCTTGGCAAAGGGCTCGCTGCCGCCTCGCTCGGCACTTTGCTCGAACATCGCGGATTGAAGGTCGTTCTCCAAAAGCTCGATCCGTATCTGAACGTGGATCCCGGCACGATGAACCCATTCCAGCACGGCGAAGTGTATGTGCTGGATGACGGTGCGGAGACGGACCTGGACCTCGGGCACTACGAGCGATTCACCAATTGCGTGCTGACCCGGGCCAACAATGTGACGAGCGGCCAGGTCTACGAGACCGTGCTGGCCAACGAGCGGCGGGGCGACTACCTCGGCAAGACGGTGCAGGTGATCCCGCACATCACGGATGAGATCAAGCGCCGCATCCGCGATCTCGGAGAGGGCTCCAAGGCGGACGTGCTGATTACGGAAATCGGCGGCACGACGGGCGATATCGAGGGCCTGCCCTTCCTGGAAGCGATCCGGCAATTTCAACTGGAAGCGGGCGCGGGCAACGTCATCGTGATGCACGTGACGCTGGTGCCATACATCAAGGCGGCGGGTGAATTGAAGACGAAGCCCACCCAGCAGAGCGTGGCCAAGCTGCGCGAGATCGGTCTACAGCCGCAGGTGCTGATCTGCCGCACGGAAATGCCGCTGAGCGCGGAAGTGCGCCAAAAACTTTCCCTTTACTGCAACGTGCCGATCGAGGCCGTGATCGAGGCGGGCGACGTGGAGCACACGATCTACGAATCACCGCTCAACCTCCAATCGGAAGGGCTGGACGCCTATATTTGCCGAATCCTCGGCTTGCAGGGCACCGAACCGGACATGACGGATTGGAAAAAATTTGTCTCCCGGATCGTGAATCCGAAGAAGAGCGTGCGGATCGCGGTGGTGGGCAAGTACATCGAACTGCAGGACGCCTATAAGAGCATCTACGAATCCATCACCCACGCCGCGGCCTCGCATGATTGCGCGGCCGATCTCGTGCTGGTGGATGCCGAGGATCTGGAGAACGAAGGCGCGGCCAAGTACCTGCAAGGTGTGGCCGGCGTGCTGGTGCCGGGCGGCTTTGGCGATCGCGGGATCGAGGGTAAAATCGCGGCGGCGCGTTTTGCGCGCGAGTCCCGCACCCCGTACCTCGGCCTGTGTCTCGGCATGCAGATCGCGACGATTGAGTTTGCGCGCAATGTCTGCGGGCTGGAGCACGCGAACAGCACGGAATTTGACCCAAACACGCCTGATCCGGTCATCTGCATCCTGGAAGAACAAAAGGACGTGACCGACAAGGGCGCATCCATGCGGCTCGGCACCTGCCCCACCCATCTGGGCAAAAACACCCTATCGCACCAACTCTACGGGCGCGCGGAGGTGCTGGAACGCCACCGGCATCGCTATGAGTTCAACATGAAGTACCGGGAGATGATGGAAGGCAAAGGCTTTGTCATCGCGGGCACTTCGCCGGACGGAAAACTGGTCGAACTCATCGAAATCCAGACTCATCCGTGGTTCCTGGCCTGCCAGTTCCATCCGGAATTCCAGTCCAAGCCCAACCTGCCGCATCCGCTCTTCAAGGGGTTCATTGCGGCCTGTCTCGCGCACGAGGACTAAAAATCCGGATTTCTTTGTTCAAAGAACGGCGAATAAAATTGGGCCGCCGTTCTTTGAAGCCTGAAACCTCTTCCCGCTTGAGTTCCCCTCGGGCGACTGGGGTCAGTCGCCCCTACCGGGGGAGGCATTTTGCGGCGACCGTTTTGAAACGGCCTAGCGGAAGAGCTTGATGTCGGAAGGGGCTCCGAGGAATCCCCCACCCTGAGGCGGAGGCGGTGCCAACGATGAGCCGGCGTCCCTCTTTTTCAGAGCCGTAGCCAGGTTCTCCTTCGCATCCCTCAACTCGGGATTGATGCTGAGGGCCTTTTGGAAGGCCGCGATCGCTTCGTCATTTTTACCGAGGAAGAAGAGCGCCACCCCGTAGTTGCAGAGGAAGGTCGGATTATTGGGGTCGGACTTGACGTCTTTATTGGTCGGATCGCCGTTGAGGAGGATCTCGTAGACCTGGCGCCCTTCGTCGTAACGGTTCAAGCGGACGAGCAGGCTACCCAGATTGATGCGATAGATCGGGACATCTGGAGCGCGCTGCACGGCAGCGCGAAGTTGCACGAGAGCCCCTTCAGTGTCGCCTTTCTTCTCCAACATGGCGCCGTAGTTGTTGTGCGTTTCAGCGAGATCGTCGCGCAGATCCACCGAACTCTTGATATGGAAGAACGCGTCGTCGTTGCGGCCCATCTCCAAGAGGACTTTGCCGAGGCGGCTGTGAGCCTGCCAGGCATTGGGGTTGTGCTTGAGCGTGTAGGTCCACATCTCGTACTCGTTGGCAAAAACGCCGGCATAGAAGTGGCTCTGCCAAAGGAGAATGGCGAAGGCGGCCGTACCAAAGCCGAGCAACCAGCGTTTCATCGAGGCATCCGCGCGGTAGTACCAATCGCCGATGGCCGCCGCCGCGAGGACGATGAGGCCAAGGACCGGGAGATAGATAAGGTGATCAGCTGCCCAAGTGATGCGCATGTACGACATCTTGATGAAGCCAATGATCGGGAAGAGGCTAATGAGGAAGAAGCCTACACCAAAAAGGATGCCGCGGCCCCAAACGTTGCGCTTGGTCCAGAGGAAGACGAGCAGGCCGAAAATCAGAATCCAGGAGGAAAGCTGCAAAACGGATGCGGGCTCCACATCCCACTTGGGATAAATCGGAAGCAAATTGAAAGGCAGGATGCTCTTATAGAGATACCACAGAATCGATATGCCGGCGGTAGCTGTGCGCGAAAGGACGCCCGCCATGGAAAATTGCCCAGTGGCCGTAATGATATCGGCGACCGGGATCTTCTCATGGGCGATGGCCCGCTCCCATTGGAAGTGTACGGTCAGATAGGCCAGCACCGCTGAAACGAAGAAGAACGGGAGGCTGGACAAGATGTCCTTCCGACCAATGCTTCCTCTTCTCCACCAGCAAAAGAGGAGAATGGTGACGGGATACATGATGACCGAAGCCTTCACGAGGCCTGCGGCCAGGAAGAGGACGGCGGCAATGATCAGGTCGCTGGTTTTCTCTCGTTCGTCGAAATTGATGTAGGCCAGCATCGAGAGCAGGAGGAAGGGCAGGGAGAGGGTATTCTTCAGTTCCGAGACCCAGGCGACAGACTCGACCATGATGGGGTGGATGGCGAAAAGCAGGCCACCGAGCCAAGCCCCTCGCAGGCCGAGTCGCAGCATCAGCTTCCAGACCAGCAGGGCGCAAACCAGATGCAGGAAGACGTTGATGAGGTGATACCCCAGAGAGTCGACCTGACCCGTCTTCGGATCTCCGGGCAGGATGGTATTGAAAACGATCCACTGGAAGGTGGTCTTCAGTGGCAGATAATCGGCTCCGCTCTCGCCTTTCCAAATCTTGATGAGACCGCCGGTCTGATCACGCAGGACGCCATTTTGGGTGATTTCCTGATCATCGTCCCAAAGCCACCCACCGTGGAACGAGGGCGCGTAAATAAAGAGACCGGCCAGAATGATCAGGAGGAACTTGAAAATCTGCATCTCCAAGCCAGTGGCTTGGTCAGGAACCGGAGGGGGGTCTAGCTTGTTAGGCTTTTTCGTTGTTGGTACACTCGGCATACAGTTTCAAAAACCTGGTCGACCGTGATCAACTTCATGCATTGATTGTCGCGACAGGCGGTTTGGCGATTATTCAGCGCATTTACGCAGGGACTGCAAGCAATGCCAGCCCAGAGGCTGTGATTTCGCGGGGAAGGGGCCCCAAAGAGAGCGGGGGTCTCAGGGCCAAAAAGGGTGACCACATCGATGGTGGTGAGGGTGGCAAAGTGGGCCGGGCCGCTGTCGTTGGTCACGAGCACCTCGGAAAAGCCGTAGGCAATGAGGAGCTGGCGCAGGGAGGTCTTGCCCGCGAGGCAGAAGCAATGGGGGGAGCCGATTTCGCGCACGAGGCCCTCGATTTTAGGCGCTTCGTTCGGAGCGCCGGTGAGGCCGATGGCGACGTCGTCGTACTTGGCGAGGAGGCGCTTGGCCAGTTGCACGTAGTTGACCTCGTTCCACTTACGCAAAGGAAGGAGGTCGCTGGCATTGGCGTTGAGCAGGATGAGCTTGCGACCGGTGGGATTGCACGAACGGAGGACCTCGGCGACGGTCTGCTTCTCCTCCACGGAAGGCTCAAAGAAGGGAGGGGCCACGCTGGGTGGCGGGGTCACGGCGAAGGTGGGGAAATGCTCGGCGGGATTATCGAGGGCCATCACCAGGCTGGTGAAGGTGCTGCTGGCGTGGATGTGGGGATTATATAAAACCCTATGGGTAAATAAATTACCACGGTACGGACCCTCGCCGAAATAGGTATGAAAGCCCACTCGAATCGGGGCACCGGTCATCCAGGAAAGCGCGGCGGTGGAGCGCACGAAGAATTCCATATCGATAAGGGCATCGATCTTCATCTGGCGGATCTGCCACATTCGGCTCAGGCAGGTGGTGATCATCTGCCAGGGCGAACGCGTCTTGATGGTCAAAACGTTGTCGTAGGGGACGAGATTGAGCAGATCGAGAATGAAGCGGTTTTCCTCAAAAAGGAGGAAATAGACATTCTCGGGGCCGACCTTGGCGCAGGCGCGGCGGATGGTCTCGTGGGCCAGGACGGTGGAACCCTGCTCGGCGAGCTTCAGGAAGAGGATGGTCTTCGGCTCCTTGGGTGGAGGTGGCGAGACAGCGTCCACCAGGCGACGCAGGCAGGTCAAAAAGAAGCATCCAATAACACCGAAAGTGCCATCGATCTTGTGAAGGGTATCCGCTTTAGTACTGAAACGTTCCAATTGGAGAAAAATGGGATTATTTCCAAAAGTCCTCGAAACATCCATCATTTTCCCTAATTGATGAAATTCCCCGTTTTTACGTCATGAATGCCTCGATAGCCCCCCGAAACACCGCGTCGCTGATTGGCTGGATCCTGATCGGATTGGCCGGGACGTTTTGCCTTGGTTTTTTGGCCATCGTGCGGGGGGAGCACGTCAATGCCTTGTGGATGATCGTGGCCTCGCTGTGCGTCTTTGCGATCGCCTATCGATTCCACTCGGCCTGGCTGATGGCCAAGGTGCTGACGCTCGACGAGATGCGAGCGACACCGGCCATCGTGCATGAAGACGGGAAAGACTATGTGCCAACCAATCGCTGGGTGGTGTTCGGGCATCACTTTGCGGCGATCGCTGGGCCGGGTCCCCTCGTGGGACCGGTGCTGGCGGCGCAATTTGGCTATCTGCCGGGGATGCTGTGGATCTTGATTGGGGCGACGCTGGGGGGAGCGGTGCACGATGCGGTGATATTGTTTTGCTCGACGCGCCGCCGGGGAAAATCGCTCGGGCAGATGGTGCGGGACGAGGTGGGGCCATTTGCGGGATTCATCACGCTGGTGAGCGTGGTGGCGATCATGGTGATCCTGCTGGCGGTACTGGCGTTGGTGGTGGTGAAAGCGCTGGCGGAAAGCCCTTGGGGGCTCTTCACCATCGTGGCTTCCATGCCGATCGCCATCGTGATGGGCGTGGCTATGCGGCAGGGCCGGCTGCCAATTGGACCGGTAAGCATCTTTGGCCTCGTGGCGCTGCTAGCCTCGGTCTTTGTGGGGCAATACATTCCCGGCTCGTCTTATGAACACTTTCTCAACCTAAGCGGAACAACGCTGGCCTGGCTGATCATGGGCTATGGACTGCTGGCCTCGGTCCTGCCGGTGTGGCTATTGCTGGCGCCGCGGGATTACCTGAGCACTTTCATGAAGATCGGCACGATGTTCCTGCTGGCGGGAGCCATCGCCTTCATCGCGCCGCATTTTCAGATGCCGGCGGTCACGAAATTCATCGATGGGACAGGGCCAGTGGTGGCGGGGCCGGTGTTTCCATTTTGCTTTATCACCATCGCCTGCGCAGCGGTGTCGGGTTTCCATGCGCTGATCTCCTCGGGTACCACGCCGAAGCTGATTTCCAGCGAACGGGACATTCGCGTGGTGGGCTACGGAGCCATGATCACGGAGATGCTGGTGGGCATCATGGCGCTGATCGCGGCGTGCGCGCTGCCGCCGGGGGAATACTTCGCGATCAACATGAAGGGCGAACCTGCGGCCGTGGTGAAGAAGGTCTCGGACCTGGGCTTCCCCGTGACCGAGGCGCAGATGGCCGCCCTTGCCTCGAGTGTCGGGGAAAAGACCATGCTGGGCCGGACCGGTGGAGCACCGACCTTTGCGGTGGGCATGGCCAATATGTTTGCCCAGGTCACCGGCAGCAAAACGGCACTCGCGCTCTGGTATCACTTTGCCATCATGTTTGAGGCGTTATTTATCCTCACGACGATCGACGCAGGGACGCGAGTCGGAAGGTTCCTCGTGCAGGATTTGCTGGGCTATGCGTGGAAGCCGCTCGGGCGCACGGATCTGGCCCTGGGCAACTGGCTGGCCAGCGCGCTCTTTGTCGGAGCATGGGGGTATTTTCTTTACCAGGGAGTAGTCGATCCGCTGGGCGGCATCAATTCGCTGTGGCCGATCTTTGGAGTGGCCAATCAACTGCTGGCGGTGATCGCGTTTTCGCTGGGGACAACCGTGCTGCTGAAAATGGGCCGGGCCAAGTATGTGTGGGTGACGCTCGTGCCGCTGGCGTGGCTCTTTGCGGTGACGATGACGGCGGGGTGGATGAAGATCTTCAGCCCTGATCTGCGAATCGGTTTCCTGGCCGCGGTGCGAGATTACCAGGCCAAGCTGGCGAACGGAGGGTCAGTCGTGGAGATGGCGGCATGGAAGCACCAGGTAGTGAACAATCAGGTCAATCTGCTGGTGACCTCCTCGTTTCTGATTTTGGTGATCCTCGTGGTCATTTCCTGTGCGGTGGTGTGGTGGAAATTGCTCTCGAACAAAAAATGCCTCGCCATGCAGGAAGAGCCTTATATCGCTTTGCCAACTACCTGATAAAACCATGGCCGCCCGCATTCCCGTTCTGCTTAGTCGTAGTCCCTATGAAGTCATCGTTGGCCATGGCATTTTGCACCGAGTCGGAGAATTTGTCCGCCAGGTGTTGCCTTTGGATCGATGCGCGCTGATCACGGACTCAAATGTCGCGCCGCTCTACGCGGAGCAGGTGAAGGAATCGCTCGAAAATGACGGGGTGAAGACCACGCTGATTGTGGTGCCGGCGGGGGAGAAATCGAAGTCCTTCGCCCAGTTGGAGGAAGTGTGCGAGCAGATGGTGGCCGGAGGTCTTGATCGCAATGCCTTTGTCGTGGCCCTGGGCGGCGGGGTGGTCGGAGATCTGTCGGGCTTCGCGGCCGCAATCCATTATCGCGGCATTCCCCATGTGCAAGTTCCAACGACCGTAGTCGCACAGGTGGATAGCGCGGTGGGGGGCAAGACGGGGATCAATTCACGCGGCGGAAAGAATTTGATCGGCGCCTTTCACCAACCCTCGCTGGTCGTCGCGGATACCGGCACGCTGGACACACTGCCCAAGCGGGAATTCAACGAGGGGCTGGCCGAGATCATCAAGCACGCCATCATCCGGGACCCCGAAATGCTGGACGATCTGGTGGCAGCGCGACATCCCGATATCGCGGAAATCGTGGCGCAGAATGTGAAGATCAAAGCCAAGATCGTGGCCGAGGATGAATA
>OUNM011149131.1_pt1 | contig 10527 bp, 12 predicted proteins | sample 1769961 | NCBI WGS metagenome assembly OUNM01 (sample SAMEA3914820, study PRJEB12502) | metagenome | biome: forest; material: soil | place: USA | collected 2012-03-12 | depth 0.3 m
CTCCAGCGGGACCTCGAGTCCGACCTGGGCAGCGCGAACCGCCTCGTCTCGATCCCGCGCGGCGACGACGACGTGTGGCTCTCGCTCTCGGAGACGGTGATGCGTGACCCGAGCGGGGCTGTCGCAGGCCGGATCTTCGCGTTCCGCGACATCTCGGCGGAGCACGCCGTCGAGCAGATGAAGTCGGACTTCGTCTCGACGGTCTCCGTCGAGCTGCGTGCCCCACTCACTTCGATCTACGGCTTCGCGCAGACGCTCCTGCGCGAGGACATCACGTTCTCCGACGTCGAACGGCGTACGTTCCTCGACTTCATCGCACGCGAGTCGGAACGGCTGACGTCGACCGTCAACGCGCTGCTCAACGTCGCGCGACTGGACACAGGCGACCTGACGGTCTCGCTCGAACCGACCGATGTCGCCGCCGTCGTGAACGACGTGGTCGAGACTGCGGCGGTCGCAGGGAACGGACACCGGTTCGTGGCCGAGCTGAACGGCGGCGCGTGCCGTGCCCAGGCCGATCCGGAGAAGCTTCGGCAGGTCCTGGATCAGCTCGTGTCGAACGCCGTCAAGTACTCGCCGGAGGGCGGGACGGTGACCGTCTCTGCGCTGCAGCGGGACGACGCGGTCGAGGTTGCGGTCGCCGACGAGGGCGTCGGCATCGCGCCGTCGGAGCGTGACCGCATCTTCTCCAAGTTCTACAAGGCGGGCAGCGGACAGGGCGCAGGCCTCGGGCTCTTCATCGCCCGCGGTCTCGTCCGCGAGATGGGAGGTCGCATCTGGGTCGAGTCGGGAGAAGGGGAGGGATCGCGCTTCGCGTTCGAGCTCCCGCCGGCGGAAGATGGTTGACAATTCGGATCACGGAGGGATAAGGGAGCACATGAGCACGATGTCGACCCGCGTGCTCGTCATCGACGACGAGGCGCCCATCAGATTGCTCTGCCGCGTGAACCTCGAGGCGGAGGGGATGGACGTGCTCGAAGCGGCGGACGGCCCGAGCGGCCTGGAGAAGGCGCGGGCCGAGCTGCCCGACGTCGTCCTCCTCGACGTGATGATGCCGGGGCTCGACGGGTGGCGCGTCGCCGAGGAGCTGCTCGACGACCCGCGCACGGAGACGATCCCGATCGTGTTCCTGACCGCGCGCGCCGAGCTCCGCGACCGCGCGCGCGGGATCGACCTCGGCGGCCTCGACTACGTCACGAAGCCGTTCAACCCGGTCGAGCTCGCGCCGCTCGTGCGCGACCTGCTCGAGCGCGTCGCGCGCGGCGAGCGCGACGACCTCCGGCGCGAGAAGCTGACCGAGCTGCGGCTGCTCCTCGAGCGCGAGTGAGCTGCCGCTAGCCGGCGAAGTCGGCGGTGACGACGTGCGCGCTGCGACAGCCGAGAAACGCACCGACGAGGTCGCCGATCCCGATGCGCGTGAACGTCGGGCGGAGGAGGTTCGCGCGGTGCTCGGGGCTCGCGAGCCACGCGGCCACGATGTGTGCCGGGGCCCCGAGGGAGCCGGTTCCCCACGCGAGGTTCTCGCCGGCGATCCGCGAGCGCACGTCGAACTCGACGAGGCGCGTCCCGAACGCGCCGTGCCGGAAGACACCCGTGGCGAGCATCTCGCGCGAGTGCGCGCGGGCGGCGCGTTGCAGGTGCGGGTCCTCGCGCAGAGGCGGCAGCCCGTGCGCGGCGCGGACCTGGTTCAGCTCGCGGACCAGGAGCTGCTCCGCGCGGGACAGGCCGGCGAGGGCGGTGGGAGCAGGGGCGAGCAGCAAGAGCGCCGCGGCGAGCGCGACAGTGCGGGGCAGCACGCGGAGACCCTTCCAGGGCGATCGGACGGAAGTCGTCCCCCTTATGGGGGATATATGCCTACCTTTTACGACTCGAAGCTCGTAAAACGCGTCAGCGAGCCGTCTGGGCGAGTCCGATCGCGACGAGGACGACGGCTGCGCCGGCGAGCTGGACGCCGTCCAGCGACTCCTTCAGCCACGCCCAGCCGACGACGGCGCCGACCACCGGTTCCAGCATCGCGACGATGCCGGCAGTGGTCGCGCTGACGTGGCGGAGCGCGCTCACGAGCAGGAAGAACGGGACGATCGTGCCGAGCAGCACCATCCAGGCTGCGAGCAGCCAGACGGGTGCGTGGTGCGAGGCCAGTCTCCCGCCGAGGCTCGCGTCCGCGGTCAGCGCGTGGCCGGGGAACGACCACCACGGGACGACCACGGCCCAGAACACCGACGCGAACAGGAAGCCCCACGCCAGCAGTGACACGGGGTCGCGGCCGCCGACCACGTGCTCGGCGAGGAGGACGTACAGGGCGTACGCGAATGCGCCGCCGAGGGCGAAGAGGATGCCCGCCGTCGAGAGCGCGGCCGCACCGCCGAAGACGTTCACGATCACGCCGAGCCCGGTCAGCGCGAGCGCGAGCGCGATCCAGATCCGCCGGCGGACGTGCGTGTGCTGCACGAAGCGCGACCACAGCGCGACGAGGAGGGGCGCCAGGTACTCGACGAGCAGCGCGATCCCGATCGCGAGGCGGTGGATCGCGAGGAAGTAGAAGAACTGGACGAACGCCAGTCCGCCGATGCCGAACGCCAGCAGGTACGGAAGCTCTCGACGCGTGAAGCGCAGCCGGCCGGGAGCGACGACCGCGAGGATCGCCACGAGGCCGAGTGCCGCGCCGAGCGAGCGAACCTGGGCGAGACGCTCCGGCGAGAGCCCGCCGGCCAGGATCGTCTTCGACACGCCGCCGTTGACGCCCCAGAGGATCGCCGCGATCGCGGCCATCAGGTAGCCCAGCCGCGGGCGCCGGCGGCGGGCCGGCTCGACGGGGAACGCCGCTTCGCTCAACCGATCCGGCCCCTACACTGCGCGTCGAGAAGCAGCGGGACGTAGCTCAGCCTGGTCAGAGCGCCGCCTTTGGGAGGCGGAAGCCGTCGGTTCGAATCCGACCGTCCCGATTGAGGACGCTCCTTACAGGAGCCAGTCGCCGCCGCGCAGGATCGGCACGGCCTCGCCGGACGCGGTCACCCCGTCGACCTCGAGCTCGTTCGATCCGATCATGAAGTCGGTGTGGATCGAGGAGTGGTTCACGCCGCGCCCCGAACGCTCGTCGGGCGAGAGGGGGACCGCCCACTCGACCGCCTGCAGGATCGGGGCGCCGAATGCGATGTGCGACGCCGCGTTCTCGTCGAAGAGCGTGTCGTAGAAGACGAGACCGGTCTCGCCGACGCGGGAGTGGCCGTCCACGAGCGCGACCTCGCCCAGGCGCGCAGCGCCGTCGTCGGTCGCCACGTGCGTCCGGATGACGTCCTCCCCCGACGAGGCCCGCACCTCGACGGCCCGGCCGGCCTCGAAGCGCACCTCGAGGTCACGCACGATCGTGCCCTGGATCTGGAGCGGCAGCGTCGACCGCACGGTCCCGTGCACCCGGCGCGAGTCCGGCGCGGTGAAGACCTCCTCGGTCGGCATGTTCGCGACGTGGTCGATGCCGTTCGACCGGTCGAGCGCAGCCTGCCACTCGCTCTCCGCGTGCAGCCCGATCGTCAGGTCGGTGCCGGGGCCGCGGTAGCGGAGGTGGTCGAAGGCGCGTTCGTTGAGGCGGCTCGCCCGGTCCTCGAGGTGCTCGATGTGCTCCTGCCATGAGGCCACCGGATCCGGCGTGTCGAGCCGGACGGCGTGCGCCACGGCGTCCCAGAGCCGTTCGACGTCGGGCTCGCCGAGCACGGTCGTCGCCCAGCCCGCGTTCGGGTACGCGACGATCGACCAGTTGCAGAGGCCGTCGGTGAGGCGGAGCGACGCCTCGGCGACCTCCCGCATCCGCGATCGCGCCACCCGGTCGCCCGGCAGGTCGGCGAACAGCTCGGGCTCCGGGTTCCCGGAGATCGCGAGCAAGGCCCCGCCGACCCGCCCGAGCTCGTCGAGGCGCTCGACGAGCCACGGCGGGGAGAAGCCGAGCTGGTCGTCCGCGGCCGCGGCGATATGCGCGCGCCGAACGTGCTGGTCGGTGTACTGGACGTCGACGTAGCGGGCGCCCGCCTCGTATGCCTCGCGGGCAATCGCCCGCGCGAACGGAGCGTGCTCGAGCAGCGCGTTCACGCCGAGCACCTGGCCCGGCTGGAGGTTGAGGCCGACCCGGACGGCGAGCCGGGCGTACCGCTGGAGGCGCTCGTCGACCGAAGGCACGGCGCGGAACGATAGCCGGATGGGTGGGCGTGGCCGCTCGCCTCCGTAGACTGGCGAGCCGTGAAGCCTGCAGTCGCCGTCGCCGCAGCGCTCCTGCTTGCCCTGTCCGGCTGCGGGAAGACCGGCGACTCGATCTATACCGAGGCTGCGAGCAGCGCCTGCCTCGTGAAGGCGGGCCTGCACCCGACGTCGGTCGCGCGGACGTCCGACTTCGTCGCACAGACGGCCACCGGCGGCGCCTTCCGGGTCAAGTTGCCGGACAACTTCGTGACCGTCTCGTTCGGGCAGACGCAGGCCGACGCGAACAACATCAACGACGCCTACTACCGCTTCAAGGCGAACAACGTCGGCCTCGACGACGTGCTCCGCCGGCAAGGGAACGCCGTGATGCTGTGGCACGTCCACCCGAACGAGCCGGACGTCGCGAAGATCACGGGCTGTTTGAAGCGTTAGGCCTCTTCGTCGAGGAAGCGCCGGAACCAGAAGAGGAAGACGACGAACAGGACGATCGCCTGCTCGCTCGCCATCGTCACGCCCGCGATCTCCTGGTCGGTGAGGGGGCTCAGGCCCCAGATGCGGGGGCGTGCGTCGACGTAGAAGTCGTAGACGGGCTTCGGCAGCAGCGCGAGGAGGAGGCCGAGCGGGGAAGCGAATACGAACGCCGCGAAGGCGTAGGCGGCACGTGTCCCCGATGCGAGCCGCCGCGGCACGTCCTGGCAGAGCGGCCACCAGACGAGGAACCCGGTGACGAAGTAGCACGCGTGCTCGACGTGGATGAGCCACGCCTGGTGCTCGAGTGCGTAGTCGTAGACGGCCGGGACGTGCCACGCGAAGTAGTCGACGAGCCACAGCGGCAACGCGACCGCCGGATGGACCGCGGTGCGGAACACGCGCGACCGCGACGCAGCCTCCGCCATCGGCCGCGACGTGCCGAGCACCGCGAGGAGCGGCGCCCACTCGGCGAGGATCACGTTCTGGAGCAGGTGCGCGCTCAGCAGGTAGTGCAGCCCCAGGTGGTGGAGGGGCGTCCAGAAGGCAATTGCGAGCAGCACCATCGAGCCCGCGAAGCACACGATGCGCCACCGCGGAGCCCCGACCCTGCCGACCGCGAAGAGGTACAGCAACGAGAGGACCGGGATGACGACGGTCGTGTCGACGTCGGCCTGCCACGCGTACGGCGAGTGCGTGTGCGCGATCAGCACCGCGGCTACGCTAGTCGCCGCACGCGGGTGTAGCTCAATGGTAGAGCCCTAGCCTTCCAAGCTAGTTACGCGGGTTCGATTCCCGCCACCCGCTTAGTGCAGGGAGATGCGGTCCGGCGGCCAGTACGTGAGGATCACCGGCCCGATCAGGCTGCTGCGCGGGACCGTGCCCCACGTGCGCGAGTCGCACGAGTGCGCGCGGTCGTCGCCCATGAAGAAGTAGTGGCCGGCCGCGATCCGCGGCCATGACGCGGTCGTGTGGTCGCGGAGCGCCGGGTCGATGTACGGCTCGTGCAAGCGCTTGCCGTCGACGAAGACGTAACCGTTCCGCTCCGAGACCTGCTCGCCGGGCAAGCCGACCAGGCGCTTGACGAACGTCGCGCCCCCGTCGCCGGGCGCGCACTCGCCGGCGGTCTTCGGTGCCGTGAAGACGACGATGTCGCCGCGTTTCGGGTCTCCGAAGCGGTACGCGAGGCGGTTCGCGATCACACGGTCGTTGAAGGAGCCGAGGCACCAGCTCCCCGGCTTCGCGCAGTGCAGCGTCGGCTCCATCGACGACGACGGAATGCGGTACGGCTTCGCAACCTCGGCCTCGAACGCGAGCACAAGGGCGACCGCCACCGCGACCGTCGCGAGCCATTCCGCGATTCGTCTCACGACCTCCAGGATAGGAGCCGAGGGCGTGCGCTCGACGGACGTTCACGCGATCTTCACGGAGCAAACGGCAAGGTGGCGCGCGTGAGGCGCCGTGTCCTCGTCGCGGTGGCGGCGCTCGTCGTGGCTGTCGTTGCGGTCTCCCTTGCGCTCGTCCCGCATCGGGTCCAGCAGGCGACGGCGCCGACGACGACCGACGCCCCGCCGCCCGTGCGCGTACGCCATGCAGCGCATCGCCCGCCCCCGCCGCTGGCCGAGCGGCGGACCGGCACGCTCGCAGCGCCCGTGCAGGACGAGGCAGCCGCGCCTGCCCCGGGTGGTGCCATGCTCCTCGGCGGCCTCACGGCGGCGGATCAGTCGCGCACCGACATCCGCCTCGCGACCGCGTCCCGAGACCGCCTCGCCGGGAGCCTCCCGACCTCGCTGCACGACACCGCCGCGGTCACGATCGGCGACTCCGTCTACCTGTTCGGCGGTGGCACGGGCGCCAACACGCAGAGCGACCAGATCCTCCGCATTCCCGTTCGCGGCGGGCAGCCCGTCGTGGTCGGTCGTCTGCCGGCGCCGAGCTCCGACCAGTCGGCGGCGGCGATCCGCGGCATCGCCTACGTCGTCGGCGGCTACACGGGCTCGCGGTGGCTCGACACGATCGTCGCGTTCCGGCCCGGACGAGCTGCGCGCGTCGTCGCGCGCCTGCCGCGCGCGCTCCGGTACGCGGCGGTCGCCGCGAACGGCTCGTCGCTCGTGATCGCGGGAGGCTCCCTCGAGAACGGGACCGCCTCTCGAAGCGTGCTCTCGTTCCGGCCCGGCTCCGGCAGGGTCAGGCTCGTCGGCCGTCTGCCCGCGCCGACGACGCACGCGGCCGCTGCGGCGATCGGCGGCACGGTCTACGTGATCGGCGGGCGCGGCGCCGCCCTCGACACTCCCACGGCCCGGATCGTCTCGGTCGACCTCGCGCGCCGGCGGATCGGGAACGCCGGAGCACTCGCGACGCCTCGCTCCGACCTCGCCGCGGTGGGCGTCGGCCCGCGGATCCTGCTCGCCGGCGGCCATGGTGCAGGCGGCACCGAGGACGGGCTCAGCCTCCTTGCGCCTGACAAGGTCAAGCACGTGGCCGCGCCGGCCGACGTGTACGCGCACGATCGCGCCGGCGCGCTCACCGGTGCGGCCCGCCTGGCGAAGCCGCTCGTGTACGTGCCGAACAGCGAGAGCGGGACGGTCGACGTGATCGACCCGCACACGTTCAGGGTGGTGGAGCGGTTCACCGTCGGCGCCCTGCCGCAGCACGTGGTGCCCGCGTGGAACCTGCGGACGCTCTACGTCACGAACGACCTCGGCAACAGCCTGACCACGATCAACCCGCGCACCGGCAAGCCGGGACGGACGATCCCCGTCGACGACCCGTACAACATGTACTTCACGCCGAACGGGCGCTTCGCGATCGTCGTCGCCGAGCGGCTCGGCAGGCTCGACTTCCGCAACCCGCGCACGTTCGCGTTGCGCCATTCGCTCGCCGTGCCGTGTCGCGGTGTCGACCACATGGACTTCACGGCCGACGGCCGCTCCCTCCTCGCGAGCTGCGAGTTCTCCGGCCAGATGGTCGTGGTGAACGTCGAACGGCAGCGCGTGGTGCGCACGATCGCGCTTCCGGACGGCCCGTCCAGCATGCCGCAGGACGTGAAGCTGTCCCCCGACGGACGCACGTTCTACGTCGCGGACATGCACGCGAACGGCGTGTGGGAGATCGATGCGAGCACCTTCCGGGTGGAGCGGCTCCTGCCGACCGGAGCGGGTGCGCACGGCCTCTATCCGAGCCGCGACTCGAAGTACCTGTACGTGAGCAACCGCAACGCGGGCACGGTGTCCGTCGTTTCCTTCCGCACGCGCCGGATCGTCGCCACGTGGCACATCCCCGGCGGCACGCCCGACATGGGCGGCGTCTCTGCCGACGGCAAGGTGCTGTGGCTTTCGGGCCGCTACCGCAGCGAGGTGTACGCGATCTCGACGCGCACGGGCAGGCTGCTCGCCCGCATTCCGGTCGGCTCCGGCCCGCACGGCCTTTGCGTCTGGCCGCAGCCCGGCCGGTACTCGCTCGGCCACACCGGCATTCTCAGGTAGTGCGCACCCGGCTTCTCGTCGCGACCGCCCTCCTGGCCGGCTGCTCGGGCTCGCACCCGACGGCCCGAGGCCACGCCGTCTTCGAGCGGTCCTGCTCGTCGTGCCACACCCTCACCGGCCACGACACGAACGTCAGCGGCGGCGACCTGCGCGTCGGCCACCTGACGGCCGCCGAGGTCGCGAGCTTCGTGCGCGTGATGCCGGTCCGGCCGCCGCTCGGCGCGGCGGACACGCGGGCCGTCGCGCGGTACGTCGCCGGCCGTTAGCTAGCGGAGCCGGTCGGCGAACGGCTCGAGGTCGTGCGCGTGCAGGCCGATCTCGCCCGACTCGATCGCGGCCTTCACCTCTCGCGCGAGCTGGTGAGCCTCGTGCTCCTGCTCGGGATCGAGCACGGTCGAGACGGTCGCGACGATCGCGTTGCCTTCGTGGAGCTGCACGTCGACGGTCGTGAGCTGTGACTTGTCGTCGTAGTAGGGGTCGTCGGGGACGCCGACCCAGACGGTCACCGTGCCCCCGTGTGGGAGGGACGCGTGCTCGATCACGGGCGAGGTGCGCAGGCTCATGACCGCACCGTACAACGTCCGATCGTCTCGTGATGCTTGGTCGATGACGCCGGAGCGCGTGGTCGACCTGCGCCCCCGCACGATTCTGCGGGTCCTGCTGATCGTCATCGGGGTCGGCATCACCCTCGAGGTGATCTGGATCGCGCGGCACGTCCTCGCCTGGGTCGTGATCTCCCTCTTCCTCGCGCTCGCCCTCGACCCGTTCGTCGGCTGGCTCCAGCGGCGCGGCCACCTGGGGCGCGGCTCGGCGATCGGGCTCGCGTACCTGATCGTGCTGATCGCGATCGTCGGCATCGGCGCGACCTTCATCCCGAAGCTCGTCGACGAGGTCAACGGGTTCGTCCAGGCGCTCCCGAACTACGCGCACGACCTGACCCACGGCCGCGGCCGGCTCGGGTTCCTGGAGCGGAAGTACCACGTCGTCGAGAAGGTCCGCGAGCAGGTGCAAAAGGGTGGCGCGAAGCGGCTGCTCGGGCTCTCGGGGGCGGCCCTGTCGGTGACGAAGGGCGTGATCACCGTCATCGCCGCGTCGGTCACGATCATCTTCCTGACGTTCTTCATGCTCCTCGAGGGGCGTGCGTGGGTCGAGCGGCTGTACGCGCTGTTCCCGGAGCAGAACCGGCCGCGCTACCGGCGCGTCGGGCACGACATCTACCGCACGGTCGGCGGCTACGTGACGGGGAACATCCTGATCAGCGTGATCGCGGGCGCGTCGATCACGATCGTCCTGCTCGTCCTGGGCGTGCCGTACGCCGTCGCGCTGGGGCTGATCGTCGCGTTCCTCGACCTGATCCCGCTGGCGGGCGCAACCGTGGCCGGCGTCATCGTGTGCCTCGTCGCGTTCCTGCACAGCGTTCCCGCGGGGATCGTGACGGCGATCTTCTTCGTGGTCTACCAGCAGCTCGAGAACCACTTCCTGCAGCCCGTGATCTACGGCCGCACGGTCCAGCTCTCCCCGCTCGTCGTCCTCGTCTCCGTGCTGGTCGGGGCCGAGATCGCGGGCATCCTCGGCGCGCTCGCGGCGATCCCGGTCGCCGGGACGATCCAGGTGATCGTCCGCGACCAGATCGCCGTGCGCCGCGGGCTCGTCACCCCGGGCCAGGGCCGTCGTTCCCCGACCACTGGAGAACCGCCCGCCGGCTGAGCAGCCCGACCCCGAGGAGGCGCCAGAAATCCCCCGTTTGGCGCATTGCCAGGAGCAACCCACGGCCGATCTCGCTCGTGTGGGGTTCGGTGGAGCCAGGTCGGTCATCGCGCTCGTCTGCGCCGCGGCGCTCGTCGCCGCCGCGGCTCCGGCGGCCCTCTCGTCCGCTCGTGCCGGCAGCAGCTCGCTCGTCTCGCTGGACGCCGGCGTGCTGCGCGGGCTGAACGCGATTCGCGCCGGCCACGGGCTCGCTCCGCTCCGCGCGAGCCCGGCGCTCGAGGCGGCGGCGGCGCAGCACTCGCGCGAGATGGCGGCCGACGGCTACTTCGCCCACGACTCGTTCGACGGCTCCTCCTTCTCGAGCCGGATCGCGCACTGGTACGGGTCGACGGGCTACTCCCTCTGGACGGTCGGCGAGAACCTGCTGTGGTCGTCCCCGTCGGTCGACCCGACCGAGGCGCTGCGGATGTGGATGAGCTCGCCGGGTCACCGCCGGAACATCCTCGACGCCCGCTGGCGCGAGATCGGGGTCTCCGCAGTCCACGCACCGGCCGCAGCCGGCACGTTCCGGGACCTCCCGGTCACGATCATCACCACGGACTTCGGCTTCCGGAGATAGCGCTACCGTTTCCGCTCGGCGCCCGTAGCTCAGTGGAAGAGCGGCGGCCTTCTAAGC
>OUNM011258195.1_pt1 | contig 10521 bp, 10 predicted proteins | sample 1769961 | NCBI WGS metagenome assembly OUNM01 (sample SAMEA3914820, study PRJEB12502) | metagenome | biome: forest; material: soil | place: USA | collected 2012-03-12 | depth 0.3 m
CCACGAGGATGATCTCGTGATGCGTGTAGTTTTCCTCCAGCACCTGCGAGGTTTCGCGCACCACCGCTTCGAGGATGGCGGCGTCCTGCTCCAGCGGCATGATGACAGAGATCAGGAGGTCGTGACGGCTCATGAGGGGAAGTGAATCAGGCAAGGTGGGAGCATTCGGTCAAGGCGTCAAAGATGTTGTCGATCTTCGCGCCCATCACGCAATGAAGGTTCGGCAGGCCGCAGTCGCTCTTGAAAAGAATGGGCCGGCTGTCGCTCTCTTCGCTCTGCGGCAGCACGGTTTTGATCTCCCACAGCGAGTCAACGTGCCGGCACTCCCCCAGGGCGGGCATGTAACGGCGCGCGTCGGCCAGCATGTAGGGGTAAAAGCTGGCGGGCCTGCGGTGGCCCAGGAAGTCGCGCAGCACCGGGCAGGTGCGTTCCGTCTCCTGCCAGGAGCCGTGCGGTGTGTAGCGCACGTGGCTGAGCGTGTGCAGGCCGCGCGCGGGGAAGGGCATGCAGGAGAAGAACGGCCCGCACATGACGGTGATGCCCAGGTTGCGCAGCTCCTCCGGCATCTGCACCAGCGCCATTTCGGCCAGCTCGTGCTTGAGCCGGATCAAGGGCAGGCCGGAAGCGGCCAGCAGCTCGTTAATGTGGCTGTAGGTGCAGTTGAACACATGCGTGGTGAGGGCTGCCGTCTCGCGGCCGTCGCGCAGCAGGGTGACCTCGATGGAAGCACCGTGTTGCGCCAGCTTCACCGCCTTTGTATCACACCATGTCTCCACCCCGGCGGCCTTCAGTTCCGCCTCCATCATGGCCCGGAGCTTAACGGCGTCGAAGGCGAACTCGCGCACGGTGAACACCTCCTCGACCAGGGCGCTGTTGAAGAGCTTGGAAACCCGTTGTGGCGCGGGTTCCAGCGGCGCGCCTACGCGCTGCATCATGTGGCGGAACTGCTGGGCGGAGACTTTTGAAAAGTGCCGCGCGATGGCGTAGTACTTTTCGAAGTCATCCACCACGCAGCCGCGGTAGTCCTTCACCCAGTGCGGGAAGTTGACCCGGGAGCGCACGGCAGTGAGCACGCTGCGCGGGTAATGATAGCCGTTGTGAACGCGCGCCTGGTTGTTGTAGGAGGCACGGGTGAGCAGCGCCGGCTCCTGCTCGCACAGCAGCACCTTCCGCCCCTCCCTGGCCAGCGCCGCCGCCAGGCTGCAGCCGTAGAAGCCGCCGCCGACAACGATGGCATGCCAGTGCGCCTCAGCCATACGCCGAAAGCATGTTGCGCGCCGCTTCCAACACTGCCGGCAGGCCTTGGGAAGGCGTCTTCATTTCCAGCGAAACGACGCCTTGATAATCCGCATCCTTGAGCGCTTCCGCCGCCTGCCGATGGGCCTCGCGCTCCGGGTCAAACGGAGCCAGCATGGGCTCGCTGGCGTGGAAATGGCCGGCGAGCGGAAGATAATCTGTGATGCTTCGTCCTACATCGGCGCCGTTCATGATGAGCTCGCCCATGTCGAGGTTGAGCTTGATGCCGGGGCTGTCCACCAGGTACACCAGCTCCGCCGCCTCTTCGACGGTGAGCAGGAAGTCGCCGCCGTACTCCGGCGGGTTCGGCTCCACGCACATGACGGTGCGGCTGGCTGCGGAGGCATCCCCCACGTAGCGGAAGAAGTCCACCGCGCGCTTGGTGGCCTCGGCACGGCTGAGCGTGCCGCGCAGCCGGTTCTTGGGCGAGCCAAAGACCATGGCGCCGGCACCCATCCAGCCGGCCACCTGGCAGATGCTTTTCAGGTAGTCCAGGCAGGCCTTGCCACCGCCTTCGCCGAACACCTGCAGCTCCGGCTTGCCGAACAGCAGCGCCTGGAAGGCGCACACCTTCAAGCCACGCTCCGTGATCTCTTCGGCGCGCTTTCGCACGTCTTTTTCATCGGCCTTGGCCAGGTCCGGCCAGAAGCGAGGCGGTGCGATTTCCAGATGATGGACGCCCAGGCCGCCCAGCAGGTCATAGGCCTTGAAGTCCTCGGCCACCGGCCAGGCGATGTTGGAGACGGCAAATTTCATGTGCTTGGGAACTTCGATCGCTCGCGGGCCATGAAGGAGCCCATTTCCGCCAGCACGGTGGCGGCATCATAAAGATAGCCGCCGTGACCGCCCCACAAGGCGGCGTGCTTGGAACGGAAGTCGTAGAAGCCGGCGGCACCCGCCTTCGCCCCGACATCCATGTCAGGCGCGAAGCTGTCGATGATCGAACGCGTGGAGACAGGTTCCGTGGCCATGTTGAGCACCCGCAGGCGGGCATCCATCACCTTGTCCAGGTCGCGGGTGAGATGATCCAGGTTGTAGTACTGGAAGGCGCTGGCGGGCTGGATGTTTTCCAGGCAATTGTCGTGCAGCAGGTCGTAAATCACGTTTTTCTTCAAGCCGTTGCCGAACAGGCCGGGCAGGCGCACGATGTGGTGAACCGGGAAGCGTCCGGCCACGAAGCGCTCCACTTTCAGCCGGTGGCGGCCATAGGCGTGATTGTCTTCCGAAGGCTCGTCATCTTCGGTCACCAAGTTGGGGCTTGCGTAGACGTCCACGGTTGAGATGAGGATGAAGCGTTTCGCTTGAACCTCGGCCAGTGGTTCAAGCAGGGACTGGATGCCGGCCCAGTCCGCCTCTGGCTCCTTGTTGGCCTTCCACTTCACGGCGTTGACTCCGGCGCAGACGACCATGTCGAAGCTTCGGCCCCGGATCTCGTCGATATTGCGGCTGTGGTACAGGTGGTCGTAGGTCCGTTGGGCGGCCAGGTTGGCCCCCACGAAACCCGTGTGGCCGATGAGCGCGATGTCGTTCATGTGCGGCGGTTACTGGCCAAAGAGCTTCACTTCGTCAATGTTAAAGGTGTGATTGCTGCTGGTGATGCCTTCAAACTCGAGCTCCAGGCTGTGAACCGCGTGCGGAGCCGCCCAGCCGGCTGGAAGGAAATACGTAGCGTACTGAGCCTCGCCCTCCGCGGGGCGCAGCCGCACGGTTGTTGCTTGACCGCCGTCCCCGTGCAGCACGCAGGAGAGAGTCGGGGGCGGGCTGAACTCATGCGAAAGCTGGACCCAGATCCCGGCGATGTCCTTGGTTGAGAGATTGTCCTTCACCGGCAGGGTCGCAGTAAAACGGCAGATCTGGCGTGCCTCGTCCTGGCCCAGGGTTTCAAAGTAGGCTTTGCCGCTGGACACCGCGTGCCTGGAGAGAGCTTCAGCCACGTCCGGATTGTAGGCAAGGTAGGCTTCCTCATTGAAGTCGTCCGGCCCTGCGGACTTCAGGCTTAAGGCATCGCCTTTGGCGGTGCAGTTGAGCAGGCTGAGGTCTTTCGCAGAGCCATCCCATTGAAAAAGGGGCTTCAAAGGGTGCAGGCGCAAGGCCATGAGTTCATCGCCGGGCAGCGAGGAAAGGCTGGGCTGTTCCCGGGGTTCAGCCACGGTGGTGGCCGCCAGGTACTTGTTCGCCGCCTCGCCCAGGGCGCAACGCAGACCTGCCAGGCTCTGGCGCAGCTCATCAGGGGTGTGGCTGCCCTTGAAGAACAGGCAGGCCTTGAACAGCCGGTTTTGCGGACGGCGGCCGCTGCGTTTTTCAGAAAGGGTGCGTTCTGTCCGCGGCATTTCATAAGAGAAGGCCGCGGCTTTCACCTCGCCCGGCACCTTGCCCAGCCAGAGCTTGCGCCGCTTGTTGTCAAACGGCGGCAGCCCGTCGAGGACCAGGTCAAAAGTCACAAGGGTTCCTTGCGCCCTGGGAATGAAGCGGAGCTCCCGGGCGTGAAGGCTGCGCGAGTAGTCCTTGCCTTCGGCCTTCATCGCTGCGGCATCCACAAAACCCACCGGCACGACATCGGAATTCAGCGCCAGGGGAGAGGCCACCGCCTTCTCCATCCGCTCGGGCGACATCTCCATGAAATGATCGGCGATGTTGATCTCGACTGTGTAGAAGGGCATTTTCGCCGGCTGCTTCAGGGCTTCGCCGCTGTCGCCCACCAGTGACTGCAGCGCATGAACACGGCGGAACTGGTAGGGCCACCACTTGGCGGCAATATGCGGATCATCCTGCGCCAGGTAGCGGCCGGTGGCGTCCGCCTGCTGCATGGCATAGTCAGTGCCCATGAGGGTGGCGAACATCAGCGCCACGGTCCGCAGGCGCGGGTGCAGTTCGCACAACCTGACCATCGCAAGGCCAAGAAAACCCGCCACCGCCATGTTTTGAACAATGTAGTAGCGGGCGGGCCAAAGGCTGGCGTAGTGCGCCTCGTGGGCATAGATCCACTGGCGCGTGTAGGCCGTGGCCAGCGCCATGCCGCAGGCCGCGGCGAAAACCACAAGCACGGCGCCAGGCCGCTGCCAGCTTCGCTTGTCACTGCGCCATTCTAGCACTGCGTAAACGGCGATGAGCGCCATCAGCAGCGCGAAGCAGATCAAGGTGAGCTTGTCGTTGAACGAGAGGAAGAAATTTGTGATGAGCGGGTACAGGAGCTGGCGGGCCAGCACGATTTCGACGAAGCTTTTCTTGAAGACCGCCATGTCCACGGGGGCTGCGGAGGGCCCGAGCTTATGGGCGCGGATGATGGTGAACAACGAAAACAGGATCAACGGCACCAGAAGGGCGGCGTCCTGCTTTTTGGATGCGCCAAGGGTGAAGCCGCGCTCCAGGAAAATCCGCGTCATGAACAGGCCGCTCCAGGCCACGGTGATGATCCCGGCCATCGGCGAAGTGGCGATGTGGAAGGCCACCAGCAGCCCGTACGCCACCAGCCGGCGGGTGGAGGCGCGCGGGTTCAGCCACAGGTCGTAGAACACAAACAGCACCACCAGTGCGCTGAAGTAGCCGAGGTTTGTCGCCTCGCCGAAGATGCGGTTTTCATTGTCCAGGTCGGGCACCGCAAGCATCCCCAGGCACACCAGCAGGCCCGCCCAGGTGCCGTGGTTCCGCCGCAGCAGCAGGAAGATGAAGAAGAACATCACTGCCACATAACCCACTGCCAGGTGGTGCTGGATCATCGGCGCGCGGTCAATGTTTGTCCCGTGCAGCAGCGTGTTCACCCATTCGGAAAGCTGCAACACCACCAGGTTGCCAAAAACGCAGTAGTCCGGCCGGATGGCCTTGACAGCGTCCAGGAAACCGATGCGCCACATGAGTGAGAGCCACTGGCCGCCTTCCGTGGCATAACTTCCGCGAAACCAGGAAGGCAGCGCCCTGAGCGAGATCAAACCCCAGAAAAGTGCCAGGACCAGAACAGGCAGGCATCGATTCCATAAGGTGGGGCGTTTGTTCATGTAGTGCTGGCCACGATACGGTCTGGCCTACGTAGATCAACCCGCACGCACCTTCTCCAGAGGCTTTCGCCTGGGTGAGTTGGTTCATAAATGACAATTTTGTCATTTTTAATCGAGGTTTCGTGGCGGTTCTTGTCATTTTGCCTGCCGAGGCAAGGGATTCTGAAAGGCCGTTTTTCAAACCCCCTGGAAGCTTGCGCCCGGCGTGCGGTCCGGCCATAGGGAAGCATGGAGTCCTCCTGGCAGTTTCCCGAGTTCAGCATCACCGAGTTCAGCCCCCGCCGGCATCCGTATGCGCTGTGCGTGTTCCTGATCAACGAGGGCACGCGGATTCAGTCCCAATTGCGCAAAATGAAGCCGCTGGCGGACGCCGTGGACATCATCCTGGCCGATGGCGGCAGCACAGACGGCGCGCTTGATCCCGCCCTGCTCAAGGAGTGCGGCGTGTGCACCCTTTTGACCAAGCGCGGCCCCGGCAAGCTCAGCGCGCAGATGCGCATGGCCCTGGCCCACTGCCTGGACCGCGGCTACGAAGGCGTGGTGGTGGTGGATGGCAATGACAAGGACGACACCAACGCCGTGCCCTTGTTTGTACAGGCCCTGGCAGAGGGCTTCGACCACGTGCAGGGCTCCCGCTACATCCCCGGCGGGAAGGCCATCAACACCCCCTTCCTGCGCCACTGGGGCGTGCAGCTCCTGCATGCGCCGATGATTGCCCTGGCCTCCGGTTTCAGATACACGGACACGACCAACGGCTTCCGGGCCTACAGCCGGCGCTTCCTTCTGGATCCGCGTGTGCAGCCCTTCCGCGACGTGTTCCAGCGCTACGAGCTGCACTACTACCTGGCCATCCGCGCCGCCCGCCTGGGCTTCAAGGTGAAGGAAGTGCCCGTCACCCGCGCCTATCCCAAGGACGCCCCGGCTCCGACGAAGATCAGCCCCGTGCGTGGCAATCTCCTGGTGCTGGAAACTTTGTTCAAGGCCTGCAACGGCAGGTTCGACCCGCCCGCCTAGGTCCAGCCCAGCCAGTGCGCCAGCTTGCCAAAAAGGTAGACCCACACGGCGACCAGGGCCACCAGCACCAGAAAGCAAAAGGTCACAATCAGCGCCACCTGGATCCGGCTGCCTCGCCGTACCTGCCGGTGCTGGCCTGCCTGCCAGCGGCGCAGCAGCTCCAAGTTGCGTGTATTGGAACGGAAGAAAATGGACAGCGCCGGGCCCGCGCCAGGGATCATGTCGAGCAGCGCATTCACCACGATGTTGAAGGCCATGTGCACAATCACCGCGAAGCTTACCCCCAGCCGCACGGCCTCCAGCAGCACTACAAAACTGGCAAAGGAAGAGATGATGTCGCCAATGCCGGGGACAAGCGAAATCAACGGGTCCAGCCCAATGCGCTGGTTGGTTCCTGGAATCTTGAAGAGCTCATCAAACCACCGCGCCACGATATGCGCGGCGGCGGAGTGCTGGGCATGGGGTGGCCCGTCGCTCCGCCGCGATGGCGGAATGACTTCGTCGGGATCGACAGGCTCGCTCATTTACCCATGATGTACGGACCGTGCAGAAAGGCGAGCGAACAAACAACACTTGTCCAAAGCCATCGCTTGACTGCCTCAGGCTGCTTTTCCTCTCATGAAGGCCCGCCGCCCCTGCGTTTGCGACTTGGCCTGACAAAGCCGCCGGCGGCCGCTACGCGTGGGTTCGATGCTCGGCGAGGTCATCAAGGGCAGCCTTGCCGGACTGGCCGTGTTCAATCGGGCGCTTGGCGTGACGACATGCGCATGCTTCACGCCTCGGCGCATGTTGATGCGCTCAAATAGAGTGTCTCACCACATCCGCGAGGCCCCCAGCAGCGAAAGCGGCAGGTCAGGGGAAAGAATCGTTATGCCCGCCTCGATCGCCTGCGCCGCCAGCAGGCGGTCAAACGGGTCGGCGTGCATGCGCGGCAGCTCGCCGCTGCGGAAGACGGCTTCGTGGGTAAGTTTTAAGGACTGGAACTCATGGTGGGCAAACTTTTCGGGAATCCAAGTCCGTGGCGTGCCTGGGAGGGGCAGTTTTCCGGTTGCATGCTTGAGGGTGACCTCCCACACGCTGATGTCGCTCACAAACAGTTCATGTTCGGGGTTGTTGATGATGGCAGCAGCTCCAGGGGAAAGCATGGAAGGCTGCTGAGAGACCCAGAGAAAGGTGCAGGTATCGAGCAAGTATTTCACAGGCCCCACTCCTTCAGTTCCTCTTCAGTCAGCGGGGCAAAGGCAGAATCAGGGAATTCAAAGGGCTCGCCCTTGATGTCTCCCACCTTCGGCCTTTCCCGCTTTGCCGGTGCCTTCAACGGCACGAGCATCGCCACCGGCGTCTGGCCGCGTGCGATGACGAACTCCTCGCCTTTCTCCACCTGCGCGAGGTAGCGGGAAAGGTGGGTCTTCGCTTCGTGCGTGGTGATGGTGGTCATGACTGCAAATCTAGGGTCAGCATTTGGTTAGTCAAGTTAGTCAACTAGTCCCGCATGTTCCCAGGTTGCATCCGTGCAACTCGCCGACTAAAGCCCGCTTTCCGGCACGTTCCTTTTTGCTCTTCCATATCATGTCCTCGCTTTTCCCTTCCTTTCTCGTCCTTTCCCTGGCGGCGGTTTCATTGGCTCACGCGGAGGAATACTTTCCGCCGCCCGACAGCCAGGGCGGCTGGCGCGTGGTGGTGGATGCCAAGCAGATACGGGAGAAGGCCGGCATCGACAAGGAGATGCTGGAGCGTGCCTGGACGGTGGCGGACCGGGCCACGGCCAATGCCGGGCTGTGCGTGGTGCACAAGGGCTGGCTGGTGCTGGAGAAGTACGCGGGCCGCGCCCAGCGCAATGTGAATCCCGACATGGCCTCCACCGGCAAGGCCTTCACCAGCATTGCCTGCGGCATCATGATGAAGGAGTTCCATGACAAGATTCCCGAGGGGCTGGACACCAAGGTCTTCACCGATAAGTACCTGCCCGAAGCCCTGCCGTTGGACGATTCGCGCCGCGCGGACATCAAGCTGGGCCACCTGCTGTGCATGAGCGCCGGCTACTGGGGCGAGGGGCAGACGCCCAGCACCATGGTGCGCGGCAAGCCCGGCGCGCTGAAGCCGGTGAAAGGCCAGGACATTCGCGACCTGGACCAGTCCTCCCTGCACGTGCCGCTCTGGACCGCGCCGGGAGAAGGCTACTCCTATTCCTCACCCTCGCCGCACATCGCCTCCATCGTCCTGCGCCATGTCACAGGCATGGAATTGCAGGACTACATCAACGAGCGGCTGGGCAAGCCCATGGGCTGGGGCCCGTGGGGCTATTGCCTGCAGCGTGGCGACTTCCACATGCCACATGCCAACGGCGCGGGCAGCACCGCCCTGCATGCCACCGATGCCCTGCGCATGGCCTACTGCCTGGCCCACAACGGCCGCTGGAAGGACAAGCAGCTTGTGCCGCCGGAATACATCGAGTTGTGCCACAGCGCCTCTCCATACAACCCGCATGCCCCTTGGAGCCTGCAGTTTGAGCAGAACTCCGACGCCCACGTGCTCGGCGCCCCGCGCGATGCCTTCTGGAAGTCCGGCGCCGGCGGCTTCTGCCTCTACATCGTGCCCTCGCTCGACCTCGTCATCTACAAGATGGGCGGCAAGGACGGCCAGTACGATCCGACCATGACCGGCATCCCCCAGCCGCAGATGACTTCCCGCGACTGGCAGCCCACGCCCAAGACGCCCTTCAATGAAGGCAGTCTCCAGGGCGGCGACGGCCTGAACCGCATCCTGGAACTGTGCGTTTCGGCGGTGCGGGAATAGCTCAGTGTGCGGCAGTTGTCGGTTCGCGCCTCCCTTGCCTGGTTTCAAACAAGGCCTGGGCGGCCTCTCGCCGCTGCTTACAAGCCGGCCTTGCCCAGCTCGAGAAACACAATGATCGCCGGGCTGCCGACGGGGGTGTACTGGCCGGTGAAGGTGAGGCGGCCGGAGGCCTTGTCCACGTGGAAGGCGGCAATGTTGTCGCCACGCTGGTTGCAGGAAAAAAGAAGGTCGCCGCCGGGATCGAAGTTGAAGGTGCGCGGAAAGTCCCCGTGGCTCCATTCGTCGGCCACGAACGTGAGTTCGCCGTTCGCGCCCACCGCGAAGCAGGAGATGCCGTCGTGCAGGCGGTTGGCTGCATACACATGTTTGCCATCCGCGGAGGTGAGGATTTCGGAGGCGATGCTGGTGCCGGCGAAACCGGGCGGCACGGAGGGAAGCGTCTGCCGGTGCGTGAGCCTGCCTTTGTCGGAATCGTAGTCGAACAGCGAGACCGTCGCGGCTTCTTCTTGAATGGAATACAGCCAGCGACCGTTGGGATGGAAGGCGAAATGGCGCGCGCCGTCGCCGGGCGGCACGGAGATGCCTTCGGGGTCGTTGTGCGAAAGGATGCCGGTGCGGTTGTTGAGCTGCCACACCAGGAGCTGGTCGGTGCCGAGATCGGCGGAAAGCACAAAATGGCCGGCCGGATCGGGCAGGATCATGTGGGCATGCGGCTGTTCGTGGCCGCTGATGGCAAAGCTGCCGGGCGGTGCGCTGCTGGCCCTTTTTGGACCCACCTTGCCGGTGCTTTTGTGAATGTCGCGAGGCGGCTCCAGGCTGCCGTCCGGCTTGATGGGCAGCACCGAGACAGAGCCGCCAAAGTAGTTGGCCACCAGCAGGAAACGGCCCGCGGGATCCAGGGCAGGGTAGGTGGGTCCCATGCCACCGGAGGTCACGGTGTTCAGCAGGGTGAGGTGGCCGTCCTTGGGGTCGACGGCAAAGGCGCTGATGGAGCCGGAGTCCGTGCCTTCGAACTGATCGGTGGCATTGGTCGAGTACAGCCGGGTTTTAGCGGAGTTGAAAACCAGGCAGGTAGGGCTGGTCTTTTGTTCATACAAACCGGCGGGCGTCAAGGCCCCGGTGCCGCGGTCCACCTTGAAAAGGTGGATGCCACGGCCATTTCCCGCCGGCAGAAGCTGCTCGTCCTTGCGCATGAAGGCCTTGGGCGAGCTGTAGGTGCCCACGTAAGCCATGAGCGGGGCGTCTTCGGCCCGGGCATTGAGTGACGAGGCGATCAGGAGGACAAGGGCGCGGATGGAAGGAAACGGCATGATGCGGAAACGAACCGAAACACGGCTGGTTCGCCAGTGATTTGCATCAGACGGGTTTTCCGTCCTCCATCACCTGCGCATGGCGGCCGCGGTGCCTAACACACAGTTGCAGC
>OUNM010234486.1_pt1 | contig 10520 bp, 9 predicted proteins | sample 1769961 | NCBI WGS metagenome assembly OUNM01 (sample SAMEA3914820, study PRJEB12502) | metagenome | biome: forest; material: soil | place: USA | collected 2012-03-12 | depth 0.3 m
CGTCATGAAGTGCCTGAAAAAGCGCATCAACGACCGTCCCAAGAGCGCCGAGGAGCTCGAGGCGATGCTCGCGGCCATCCCGCTCGAGGGTCTGCCGCTGAGCTACGCGACGCGCCCCAAGCGGAGCGCGCCGATGCCCCCGATCAACGAAGACTCGGGGACGATCCCGGCGCTCAGCAGCGAGCCGCCGCCGAAGCCGCCGACGGCCTAGTTCGCGGGCGCGAACTTCACGCAGCGCGCGCCGAGCTTGCCGTACTTGTTGATGAGCTCGGACGTGCCGCCATAGCTCTTGGCGTAGTCGTGGACCTCCCACGATCCGTTGCCGGTCCACCGATGGCGTCCGTCGAGCGGGCTCGTGTTCCAGGTCACGCTGGACGTGAGCTCGAAGCCGGTGCCGATCACGTCGGAGTGGCCGAGCGGCCCGCGTCCCTTCGTACGACCCGGCGCGGAGAGGAAGACGATGAAGTCCGCGTTGGTGAGCTTCGGATACTCGTAGCTGTACTTGTAGTCGGAGTACTCGATGCTCGTCGTCGCCGGCCAGGTCACGCCGCAGAACGCGTGGTCCGCGTCGGTCGCCCACGGGAAGCGACAGCCGTAGTAGGTCTGGTTGCCGCCGCCGATCGTCGTCGGGTTCGTCGCCGGACCGCCTTGCAAGCAGCACTTACCGACCGCGCCGTTGCACGAGAGGCCGGTCGTCGACGTCTTGCAGTCGATCGCCGACTGGGCGTTCGTCGTGAACACGCAGCTCGTCGATTGATCGCAACGCTGGTTCGGCTCTGCCGGCTTCGTCGACGTCTGCGCGACGTACGGCGTGGCGCCGGCGCCCCACGCGGCCTGCCACTCCTGGAACGTCTCGAGGCGTCCGCCGTCCCACACGCAGAACGCCTGCGCCATGAGGTAGTCGACGCAGTTGAGCGACTTCGTGTCGTAGACCTCGACCGGCTGATCGGGCGTATCGCCGTCCTGCATTCCGTCCGGGAAGCGGAACGAGTGCGTGCCGGGCGAGCCGACGTAACAGCCGGTGGCCGACTGCGAGTTGTTCTTGAAGATGAAGCCGCCGAGATGGTTGTGGACCGAGGTGTAGATCCCCGGCTGCGTCGTACCGGCGAGACAGGTCTTGCTCGGCCCGCACTCGCCGTTGACGTTCGTGCACGTACCGCTCTGTCCGCAGTCCGCGATCTCCGCCGGATCCGTGTTGCCGGCGAAGCTCACCGGCAAGTACGGAAGCCACGCCGGATCGAGGACGGGATTGACGCCGTCGACCACGGGAGTCGCCGCCGTCGACGCGGTGACCGGGATCTTCGGCATGGTCCCCGCGTCCTGCACGGACTTCACGAACGCGCGGACGTTGTAGTTGACCGCGGGATCCTCGAGGAACGCACGCATGCGCCCGGCCGTGACCGGGTATTTGTCCATGTAGACCGTGCCGCCCGATGCGGTGGTGACCGGGATCGTCGTGCAGCAGCTCTCCCACGCAGCGGGTCCGACGCCGCCTTCGCCGCCGGAGCCACACGTGTCGCCGCCGTACTGGCGCGTGCAGCTCCGCGCATTGGCGCACTTGAAGTTGTAGTCGCAACCGAGCGTCGTGCAGTCGGCAGAGGCCTTGCACTTCTTGCCGGTCGCGCATGGATGCGCGGGATCGCCGCCGCAGTCGACGTCGGTCTCGTTGCCGTTCATTCGCATGTCCGTGTACGACGGGACCTGGCAGCGAAGGCCCATGCCGTTGCCGGTGTCGAGGCACACGCTGCTCGTGCAGTCGGTGTCGATCGCGCACATCAGGCCGTCTGCGCAGGGCTTGGCGCCGGGGCCGCCGCAGTCGACGTCGGTCTCGTTGCCGTCCTTCACGCCGTCGTCGGGCTTCGGCGCGGTGCAGACGTTCGCGAGGCAATAGAGGCTCGTGCAATCGTCGCGCGTCGCGCAGCCTTGGCCGTCGGCGCACTTCGGGTTGCCGGTGCCGCCGCAGTCGACGCCGGTCTCGTTGCCGTTCTTCACCATGTCCGTGCTCGTCGGCGCCTGGCACTTCTTGCCCTTGCCGTCCGGATCGAGACACACGCCGCTCACGCAGTCCGCGGCGAGCTTGCACGCGCGAGACGAGTCGCACTTCGGGCAATCGGTGCCGCCGCAGTCCAGATCGCTCTCGACACCGTTCTTCACGCCGTCCTTGCAGGTCGGCGCGATGCACATGCCGGTGGCCTGATTGCAGACGCCCGACGCGCAGTCCGCGGCCTTCGCGCACTTCGTCTGCGGGACGCTGGTGTCCGGCGTCGCGCCGTCCGGGAGCGGACCACCGGTCTCGGCCGCGGTGCCGCCTTCGTCGACCGGCGTGACCATGCCGCCGTCTTCGCTCGGCGTGTCCGGCGCGCTCGCCGTGCTGCACGCCAGGATGGTCCCGGCAGCCATCGCAGCGAAGCAGACAGTGTTGACGATGAACGATCGTTCCAAGTTGCGCATCGAGGCTCCCGCACGAAAGTACGAGCCTCAGATACTAGCGTCGCGTCAGCGAAGTACCCAGACGAGACCCGCGAGACTCGCAGCGATCACTCCCAGCGCGAGCGTGACGACGAGAAGATCCGTCATCGACCAACCACGCTTCGTGCGCGGTATGCGCGCCATCTCCGACGTGTCGGCGGCGATCTCCGCGATCGGCGCCGCGCCGGTCGATGCGACGGAGGCGGGACCCGATGCCGCACTGCTCGAGCTCGCCGGCGACGCGCCGGCGTCGATCTCCGCGATGGGCGCGGGAGCCGGCGTGGGGGCGGGTGGGGCCGGGATGTCCTCTTCGCGCATCGCTTCATCGGCCGCGGCCTCGAGCTCCGCGAGCGCGGTGCTCACGGGCTCGTCGAGCGCGAGGACGGTGATGCCGATGCGCGCCATCGTCGGCGCGCGCCACACCGCATCGCGCTCGGGAGTGAGCCGCGTCTCGCCGAGATACACGCCGTTTCGCGAGCCGAGATCGCGAAGGAGGATTTGACCGCCGCGCCTCGCGACGACCGCGTGCTCGCGCGAGGCATCGGGATCGGCAAGCGGGAGGTCGCACGTCTCGGCTCGCCCGAGCACGTAGGCGCGGCCCTCTTCGGTGAGATGCAGCTCCTCGCCGATGTCCGGTCCCTCGGCGACGCGCACCTTCGCGACCGTGTCATCTCCGACGGCGTCCATCGCGCGTTGCACGAGCGCGAACGCGAGATCGCGCGTCGCGAGCCCGAGGTCGGGCGTGGGAGCCTTCTGTCCGATCGAGAGCTCGAGCCAGACGCGGCCGACGCGCACCAGATCGCCTGATTTCACGACGCGCGGTGATTGCGGCAGGAGCCGCACGCCGCCTACCCACGTGCCGTTGGTGCTCCCCTCGTCGACGATCGCGTAGTCGTTTCCGGCCGCGCGGATCGTGGCGTGCCGCGTGCTCACGCTCGGGTCGGGGAGCCGCACGTCGCTGCCGCTGCCGCGTCCGATGACGATGCGCGCGCCGTCGAACGTGAGCGAAGGCGCTGCGCTGCTCGCGGCACCGCCGCCGGCCGCCGAACTGCTCGGCGCGCTCGCCGATCGAACGACGACGGTTACGGGCATTCCTTCCTCAGGTCGCCGGGATGCTCTTGAGCGACGGGCGATAGTCGTTCGCCGCGCGTTCGACCCACTTGATCACGTCCTCGGCGACGTCGCGGTTCTCGTGCTGGCTGAGCTGCTGGATGCCGGTGGGCGACGTGACGTTCACCTCGGTGAGCTTGCCGCCGATGACGTCCAGACCGACGAAGATCAGCCCGTCCGCCTTCAGACGAGGAGCGATATCGGCGACCATGGCGCGCTCTTCCTTCGAGAGCTGGTAGGCCTCGACGCTGCCGCCCACGTGGATGTTGGAGCGGAAGTCATCGCCACGCGGAATGCGGTTGATGGCGCCGAGCACCTCGCCGTCGAGGACGATGACGCGCTTGTCGCCCTGTTCGACGGCGGGCAGGTACTCCTGCACCATCGCGAGCTTCGAGCCTTCGGCGGTGACGGTCTGCACGATCGCGCGGGCGTTCTTGTCACCGGGGAGGAGCATCATCACGCCGGAGCCGCCGGCGCCGTCGAGCGGCTTGATGACGCCCTTGCCGCCGATCTCCTTCACGAACGCGAAGATCTGGTCTTCGTTGGCGCTCACCAGCGTGCGGGGCATGTGCTTGGCGAAGTGCAGCGCATAGAGCTTCTCGTTGCCCTCGCGGAGCCCGCGCGGATCGTTCAGGATCACGGTGCGACCGCGCGCTCGCTCCAGCATGAGCGTGGCGTAGAGGTAGTCACTGTCGAACGGCGGATCTTTGCGGATGAACACCGCCTCGACGTCCGCGAGGCGAACCTCGAAGGCGGCGGGACCGAAGACCGCGTGCGGCGGCGTGTTGCTGACGGTAAGCTGCCTCACGCGGGCGTGGACGTCCCCGTTCTTCACGAACAAATCGCGCAGGAGACAGTGGAGCGCCTGATGCCCGCGCGCTTGCGCAGCACGCTGGAAGGCGAAGGTCGTATCCTTGTCCGGCAGAACACGATCCATCGGATCCATCACGTAGACGAACCGCATATGCGAATTTCCTCGGTCCGCAGCCTAGTGCGCCCACTGCGCCCTTCCAAGGGTTGCCTCGCGATCCTGATGCTCGGCGGCGCAATCGCGGCGGTTCATGCCGCAGCCTTCCCATCGGCGTCGTCGGCTGCCTACCCGCCGAGCGCCGAGGGAAGAACGGCCGCCGCCGCGACCGACCACTCCGACGCGACGCGCGCAGCGCTCGACGTGATGGCCGCCGGCGGAAACGCGGCCGACGGAGCGATCGCGGCTGCGCTCGTGCTCGGCGTCGTGAACCCGTCGGCAAGCGGGATTGGCGGTGGCGGCTTCGCGCTCGTCTACAGCGCGGCCGATCACAAGGTCACCGCGCTCGACTTCCGCGAGACCGCGCCGGCGTCCTACAGCGCCGAGGTCTTGTGGCCGGCGAAGAAGCCGACCGATCCGCCGCCGCGGGATCGCTTCGGATGGACCGGGCCTCGCGGAGGCTCGGCAGGTGTCCCGGGCGAGCCGGCGGGGCTCGAGCTCCTGTCGCGCAAGTTCGGAAAGCGGTCGCTCTCCGACGATGCCGCGCCGGCGGTGTCGCTCGCGCAGAACGGCTTCTATCTCAGCAAGCACACCGCGGAGACGGTGGCGCTCTTCAAGGAACGGGTCCAGACGCTCCCGTCGTTCTCGTCGTCGTTCCTACCGGGCGGGGCTCCCGCGCCGATGGCGTCGCGGATTCGCAGGCCCGAGCTGGCGGCGACGCTCGTTCGCTTCGGCGCGGAAGGAAAGAAGTCGATCTACGAGGGCGCGACCGCGCAGAAGATCGTCGACGCCCTCCACGCGGCGGGCGGCACGATGACGACGCAGGATCTCTCTTCGTACGCGGTGAAGGAGCGGGCGCCGCTCTCACGCGTGATCGACGGACGGACCGTCTACACGATGCCGGCGCCGTCCGCAGGCGGCCTGATGCTGCTCGAGGCGCTCACGATGTACGGGGCGACTCGCTCGTCGGCGCTGGTCCCGCTCGGATTCGGCTCGAGCGCGTATCTCCATACGGTCGCCGAGGTCATGCGCGGCGCCTTCGCGGATCGCGCGCATTCGGCGGGCGATCCGGATCTGGACGCTGAGGTGTCGAAGGCGTTCGAGGCGGCGCTCGAGCCGGCGCAGATTGCGGCACGTCGCGCGCGCATCGATCCGACGAAGACGCACCTGCCGACCGACTTCAAGACGAAGGAAGGCGGCACCAGCCACGTCATCGTCGCGGATGCGGCGGGCAACGTCGTCACGCTCACGACGACGGTGAACGGGCCGTTCGGATCGACGGTCGTCGCCGGCGACAGCGGCATTCTCCTCAACAACGAGCTCGACGACTTCACGTCGGTCGAGGACGCGAACGCGTTCGGGATGAAGAACGGCGGGCCCAATCGGCCTCGTCCGCGCGCCAGGCCGGTCTCCAGCATGACGCCGACCATCGTCCTCGAAGGCGGCGTTCCGATCATGGCGCTCGGTGGCTCCGGTGGAACGCGCATCGCAACCGGCGCGACGCAGGCGGCGCTCGCGCGTCTGCTCTTCGACCTCGATCCGAACGCGTGCGTGTCGCATCCGCGGATGCATGCGCAGGGTGCGACGCTGCTCGTCGATCCGGAGATCGCGCCCGACGTTCGCGACGGCCTGAAGGCCCGCGGCGAGACCGTGAAGGACGAGCCGTTCACGGGCGCGGCGATTCAGATGATCGCGTGGCAACGAACGCCGGGCGCGCCGGTGAAGATTCTGGCAGCCGCGGATCCGCGCAAAGGCGGCATGGCCGGGGCGCGCTGAGATTTACTGAGCGTCGACGACCGCGACGAGGCTCGCCGAGCTCTCGGGGTCCATGTCGCTCGCGATCGTGTAGCCGACGCCGCCGTGCTGCGTGACCGCGACCGAGTAACCGTCGGTGCGGCCCATGCGGACCTCCGCGGTGCCCACGGCGCGCGGCGCGAGATGCGCCGAGCCGATCTGGATCTTCTGCGGGTCGTAGACGAACACGGTGACGCGCTGGACGCCGCCGCCGTTCTGTCCCTGGACCTCGTACTGGAGCATCGCCGCGCTCTCGCCGCCGATCGGCAGGAGACGACCGCCGACGAAGCGCGCGCTCTGCCCGCCTTGCTGCGAGAACTGCGGTACGTGCACGGGCACGCCGACGTAGCGCTCGAACTGGCGGACCTGCTTCGGATCCTGCTGCTCCGGCGGGAGCGGATGCTTGTGCTGCGCGACGAAGCCGCGAAGGAGATCGTCGCTGAAGCCGGCGGGGACCATGGTGTCCGGCATGCCGTGAACGACCGGCTGCTTGCCGGCCGCGCCCCACGCCATGACCAGCGCCGCAGCGCTCGCGAGCGGAAGCATCGTGCGCCAGTGCCGCAACATCGACGGGCGACGTGAGCGCTGATCGACACTGCTGGCGCGACCTGCCGAAGCATCGAGCGCGGCCACGTCGGCGTCGACCGCTTCGCGTGCGGTCTCGCGCGCGGCCTCACCGGCCATTGCGGCGAGCATGCGCGCGCGAACGTCCGACGGCGCCGTGGTCTTCACTGCCTTCTTGAGCGATCCGCGAAGCGCGCGGTCGAGCGCGAGACGCTCACGACACACCTCACACGAGGCGATGTGTCCTTCGACCTCCAGGGTCTTCACGGGATCGAGCTGACCATCGAGGTGCGCGCCGAGCAGCAGCCCCATGGCCTTGCACGCGTCCTGATCGCGATCGGAGACCTCGCGCTCTTGACGTTCGAGAGACATTCTCAGGCGGCTCCCCTCTTCTTGGCGCGGAACGCTGCGAGGTCTGCCGGCTTTTCGTCTTTCACTTCCTGACGCTGCTCCGACATCGGCTCGCCCTTCACGATACCGAGCGCAAGGGCATGGTTGTAGAGAGATCGCTGAAGAAGCTTACGACCGCGATGCAGGCGGCTCATGACCGTCCCGATCGGACAGCCCATGATCTGGGCGATTTCCTCGTACGAGAACTCCTCGACGTCGCAGAGGATGACGGCGATCTTGAAGTCCGTCGGGAGCGCGTCGAGCGCGCGCTGGACCTCGCCCTCGACGATCGGCTGGAGGGCCTGCGCCTCGGGGTCGCGAAGGTGGCGCATCGTGGAGGCGCTCACCCAGCCGTCGACGAGCGGGTCGGCGTCCGGGCCCTCGAGGACCGAGCGCTCGAGGCCTCCACGCCGGTATTTGTTGATGAAAGTGTTCGTGAGGATGCGGAACAGCCACGCCTTGAGGTTCGTGCCGGCGTGGAACTGGTCGCGGGCGCGCATCGCCTTCAGGAGCGTGTCCTGGACGAGGTCCTCGGCCTCCGACGGATTCCGGGTGAGCTTGCACGCGACGGCGTAGAGGGCGTCGAGGTGGCCGACCGCTTCGTCGGTGAAGCTATCGACTTCCTTGGAGTTCTGGCCCGCGCCGGGGGGATTGGAGCGGCGGATATCGGTCAAGCTCATCTGGGGCGTCAGGCCTTTCTCGATGGTGCAACACCGAGCTTAAGGCGGCTATTCCGAAGATCGAGCGCGATCGAGCGAGACTTTTTGACAATCGAATCGGGGGGTTAGACCACCGATTCGGAGCCCCAGGAGGGGGCGCGCGCCCCCAACGGCGCTACTCCTTCGGAGTCAGTGACTTGAGCTTCTCTTCGAGCTCTTCGATGCGCGCGTTGAGCCGCTTCACCTCGTGCTGCAGCTGCTGCCACGGCAGGATGTTCGGGACGACGGCCTTCACGCGCTCGTCGATCTTGTGCTGCCACTCCTCGAACGTGCCCTTCGCCTGGTCGACGAGGCTCGGTTTTCCTGACGCATCGGTGCCGGCGGCGGCCGCGGCGGTCGCGCCGTTGTTCGTTACGCGCTCACCAGTGTCGGACACAGGCGTGAGATCGGTGCCGGAGCCGTCGGTGGCGGCCTTCGGGGGCTCGCTCTTGCCGCTGCCCGGAATCAAGCGGCCGATCGGCCCTTCGCGCAGGTCGCTGAGCACCTTCTCGGTGCGCTGATGAATCAGCTCCTTCAACGTCTGCAGCGGGACGTTGCGGCTCGACGCCTTTTGCTTCTGCTCTTCGTAGATGATCTGCGCGAGGGTCACCTCGGTGAGATCTTCCTTCGTGTTGTTGTCGATGATCTGCACCTCTTCACCGGTGCGAACCATCTCTGCGATCTGCAGGAGCGTGACGTAGCGACTGTCTTTGGTGTCATAGAGCTTCCGGTTCGAATACCGCTTGATGACGCGTCGCGGTTTTTCGGAAGAAGCCGGTGCACCGGTTCCGTCGGCCGGGGGGGATTGAGGCTTGCTATCCACGGGAGCTCCTGAGATCCAAGATACATCAACGCGCCGCGGCGAGCAGTCTTCTCGACGCATCTCGACGTGACGCGCCAAAGGCTACCCCTGTGCGAGAGTGCTTATCCCTTCGCGACGTTACGGCAGGCTACGGCGGCAATCCCGGCTCGGCCGGAAGGGACCAGCTCGAGCACGTCGACCTGACCCTCGGGGCAGGTGAGCTGGTCTGTGTCCTCGGGCCGAATGGCGCGGGGAAGACGACGCTCGTGAGGGTCGCGTCGGGGCTCCTTGGCGTCCGCTCCGGCGAGGTCCGGCTCCTCGGTAGCGATCTGGCGACGCTCGAGCGCGGGAGCGTCGCGCGAGGTCTCGCGGTCGTCGAACAGCAGCAAGAGCTCGGCATGGGCTTCACGGTGCGCGAGGTCGTCGCGATGGGCCGCGCTCCGCACCAAGGCGCATGGATGCGACCGTCGATCGAGGACGCGAAGATCGTCGACGAGGCGCTCGCGCGCTGCGATCTGGTCGCGCTCGGCTCGCGTCCCGCGCACGCGCTGAGCGGCGGAGAGCAGAAGCGCGTCGCCATCGCGCGCGCTCTCGCGCAGGAGCCGAAGGTCATGCTCCTCGACGAGCCCGGCGCCTTTCTCGACGTGCGTCATCAGCTCGATCTCTACGAGCTCCTCGCCACGGAGGTGAAGGAGCGCGAGCTCGCATGCCTCGTCGTCATGCACGACCTCAACGTCGCCGCGCAGTTCGCCGATCGCATCGTGCTCATGAAGGACGGGCGCGTCGTTGCGGCCGGCACGGTACCGGACGTGATGACGTGGAAGACGCTGAAGGCGACGTTCGACGCCGATCTCTACTGCGGCGTGAACGATCTCACGGGCGATCGATTCTTCCTGCCGATGCGCACGCGCGCGTGACGGGTCAGAGCACCTGTCGGACGAGGCGTTCGAGGTCGGCGTCGCTCGTCACGCCATGGCGTACGGCGACCATCTTGCCGTCCTTCGAGACCACGATCAGCGTCGGCAGGTTGTCCACGTGGTACTTGTTCGCGATCGCGTTGTCGGCGTCGTAGACGATCGGGAACGACAGGTTCTTGCGGGCCGCGAACTTCGCCGCGAGGCCGTCGGCATCGCTCGTGTTCACGCCGACGACCACGAGGCCCTTGTCCTTGAAGCGCTGCGAGAGGCCGTTGACGATCGGAGCCTCCGCCTGACACGGCCCGCACCACGTCGCCCAGAAGTCGAGCACCACGGGATGACCGCGGAGCTTTCCCATGTCGAGCTTCGTCTGCCCCGGCTCGATCGGGTTCGCGACGATCGTGGCCGTGAAGTCGGGCGCCTCTTCGGTGCCGCTCGCCTTCCCGCAGCCTTGCGTGACGCGCGGTACGAGCGCGAACCCGGCAGCGAGGCCCACGACGACCAGCGCCATGCGCGCGATGTGTGCGCCTTCGGTGGATGCAGGAGTCGAAGCAGGAGGAGAAGCAGGAGCGGCCGTCTCAGCCATGCTCACTCCATAGCACGGCGGGTCAGCTCGGCTCGTCGACCGTCTCGACGCCTTGTTTCTTCGCGCGCTCGCGCGCTTCCTTCGCCGCGGCGGCGATGCTCAGGATCTTGAGACCTGGCAGCCGAACGACGAAACGCGCGCCGCCGAGACGTCGCGATGCGGTCGCCTCGATCTCGCCGCCGTGCTCGACGACCACCTTCTTGACGATGGCGAGCCCGAGGCC
>OUNM010395626.1_pt1 | contig 10520 bp, 17 predicted proteins | sample 1769961 | NCBI WGS metagenome assembly OUNM01 (sample SAMEA3914820, study PRJEB12502) | metagenome | biome: forest; material: soil | place: USA | collected 2012-03-12 | depth 0.3 m
CCTCCCGCTCCTCTCGCTGGCCTCGGCGGCCCGGGCGCTCTACTTCTTCATCGACGTGACCAGCCCCAAGTGCTTCTTCGAGGAGCTGCCCAAGGACACCCTGGTGGTGGGCCACTACAAGGCCGAGGAATGGGACGACCACAAGCAGGCCTGGGAGGTCCACGACGGCATCAGCATCTACATCTCGGTTGACGTGCGTTTATCCAATTTGCAAACCATCCCCACCCAACCGCTAACACCCTCCCCCTACCCAGGAAATCTTCGACAACGACCACCGCGTCGTCTCCCAGCGCGGCGGCTCCTCGGGCAAGTTCACCTTCACCTCGGCCGAGGCGGGCGACCACAAGATCTGCTTCACGCCCTCCTCCAGCAGCGGCCGCTCCAACTGGCTGTCGGCGACGGCGCCCAACGGCGGCATCCGCCTGACGCTCGACGTGGCCATCGGCGAGACCAGCGCCCTCGAGGGCGGCGACAAGTCCAAGATGGAGGACCTGGCCACGCGCGTGCGCGACCTGAACGCGCGGCTGAATGATATCCGGAGGGAGCAGGTGTTTCAGCGGGTGAGTCCCCCTCTAAACTTAAAACACATTCCCTAGAGATGCTGGATGGCTGACTGGGTGTGTGCCAAACAGGAGCGCGAGGCCGAGTTCCGCGACCAGTCCGAGAGCACCAACAGCCGCGTGGTGCGCTGGATCCTGATCCAGCTGACCGTGCTGGGCGTGACCTGTGCCTGGCAGCTGTCCCACCTGCGCTCCTTCTTTATCAAGCAGAAGCTTACATAGCGAATTGAGACGGGCGGGTGTCGTTGTTGTTATTCGGCGCTGTGGCTTCTTGTTTGCGCTGTGTTGTCGTTGTTGCGGAGGGCTGTTGTAAGAGTTTTGTTCCTTCGCGGTATTGCATTGTGTGGGCGGTGGAACGGAGAGAAAGACATTCTCTCTTGTTGTTGGTGCCGGGAATTGCCTCTGTCCTCTCGGTAAACGGCGGTGGGAAAAGACTTGCAAGGGTATGATGATGGGAGCCGGAGTTCGAAATGCACTCGAATGATAGGGGTATATACAAACGAACGCAACGGTTCTACTACTGTAATGATATACACATACAATTGGTCAGCCAGGCATGATGAAGGGGGGAGTGAGAACAATCGAGATATGCTTGCGTGCTTACTTTCTTGACTCCTGTTCTTATTCACTCAGACATGGCGAACTGTGTCTGCCTCTACAACAGTTTGTGTTGGTCTCTTCCAGTCGGTCAAGCATGAACTGATCATCGGAACATGGAAGGCAAGAATATCTGTGACATTGCTGGGCGGACACTCAACACCATTTCCTCCATACCTTCTGCTGGACTCGTTCCAACGACTCCTACACTCAACCAGAAGAAAACGGTGATTGTTCTGCCCGGGACGGCTCATCTAGTTTTCTTTCGGCGCCGGCAAGAGAAAAACGTAACACCAACAAAACAAAGAAAAGACATGATTGTATGCACCAGTCCAGCGAAACAGCACAACGCAATCTAGCCAACTCTTACCACCCACAAACCATCCTCACTCTGTCTTGTCTCTTTTATGCTCACTGGTGCCCACAGCTACGCGCACACATGCTTAATCAAGTCGAGCTTCTCACAAACTCACAAACGAATGCCAATTAATTAGAGAGTTATCTGTATGGGAAAACAAAAACATAACAAAAACAAAAAAAGACACAGGAGGATGAGGAGGAGGGGGAGGAGGAGGAAGAAAAAGGAAAATACAAAAAGGTCCCAAACAGCGCCCATTGATGTGATGTGTGTGTGTGTGTGTGTCTTGTTTTGTTCGTCCACCTCCCCCTCCCTTCCCCCCTTCCTTCTTCTTCTCAACCACCTTTTCTTTTTGAACCAACCAATCCCATCCATCAAGCAACGTCCCGGCCAATGCCTGTCCTATCCTCCCTTGACGAGATCAAAATCCGGCCGAGCTGAGAGAAAAGGGAGGATTGAGCGAGAAAGAGGAGGGGTGGTCGAGGTTTAGGTTGAGGTGGTGGTTTTGAGAGCCGGGGAGGAGCCGATGAGTCGGGAAAAAAAGAGACAAAAAAGAAGAAAAAACCAGATTATCGTGATCGTAATGATGCCTGTCCCTCAAGCGCCGAATTTGTGCCGTCAAACCGCTACGGAAAGAAGGTATCCTCTATGTCCCATGCAAAAACGAAAGAACGCATGCGCATGTTTCGGGCAAAAAAATCGTGTCAGACTCGTCTCTCTCCGGGAAAGCCTTCTATATAGAACATGCCGTCCGCTGCCGCTGCCCGCTCGCGCAAGCGCTGGGTCCGCCAACCGCGTTAGCATCACGGCTTTTGCCCGGCTTCCGGATTTCTTTCTCGGCCGGACGGCCAGACTGTGCTTGCTTACTCGACGTGACGCCAGATGAGTCAACAAAACAAAAGGAAAACAGGGCCGTCAAGGCAGCTAGCCGCAGCAGAGCGTCTTCATGAACTTCTGGAAGCCGGTGGGTTGGGGCTGCAGGGGGCTATTCGGCGGCGGCTGGGCCGTGTTCATCTGGGGTGACTGGGTCATGGGCCGCTGGGGCAGGTTCTGGGTGCTGTTCTGGAACTGGGCCTGGGTCGAGCCCGTCGGGGTCGGCGCGATGTAACCCCCAGCTCCCGACCGCGGGCTTGCCAAACCGGGGCCGTTTTGCCGCCCGGGGCTCTGCTGTTGTCCCATGGGGCTGCGAGGCAGTGGGGGTTGCGTGGCGTTTAAACGAGCTGCGGTCAGTCCCGGGGCTTGCGGGTCGCTTTGGTGACGAGTGGTGGCCCCCCGCGAGTTGCCGTGGATTTCCATGGCCGATGCCCCGGGCCGCGAGTTTGGGTCGTGCAGGTTTTGGCGGTTCCAGTCCCCCTTCTTGTCCTGCTTCTTCATCCAGTCGTACTCGCCATCCTCGACCTGCCCCGCCAGCTGCAGCGCCTCGGTGAACAGACCCCGCAGGTAGTTATAGTCGGGCTCGTCCTCGAAGCCCAGGCCGCGCACGTAGCGGAGGTACTGGTCGAACTGCACGGGGAAGCCCGCGCAGAGGTCCTTGATGTCGGTCGTCTGCTTCTTCTCGCCGATCTTCTCGTACTTTTGCTTGTTGGTGGCCGCCTTGAGGCCCTGCCACGGCAGGCCGCCGCGCAAAAAGTACATGAAGACGTGGCCCAGGGCCTCGAGATCGTCTCGCCTCGACTGCTCCCGCCCGAGATGGGTGTTGATGCTCATGTACCGGGCGGTTCCCGAGAGCGACTTGCGCTCCCGGTAGGGGATGTGCTGCTTCGTCTTGGGGTCGCGGTATTGCTTGGCCATGCCGAAGTCGACGACGTGGATGACGTTGGCCGTCTTGGTTCCGGGCCGGCCGATCAGGAAGTTGTCGGGCTTGATGTCGCGGTAGATCAGGTTCTTTTCGTGAATCGTTTGGACACGCGACAGCTACAGCCGCGGTCAGATAGAGGCCCTGCAGAGATTGTGGATGCACGTACCATTTGCTTGGCCACCATGCAGACCGTCTTGAGGCTGAACCGCCGGTTGCAGTGGTCAAAGAGATCTTCCAGCGACGGGCCGAGCAGGTCGATGACCAGGATGTTGTGCAGGCCTTCTTGGCCAAAGTAGTAGACATTGGGAATGCCAGCTGCAGGGCGGTTAGACGGCAAGCCGTTAAGAGTCTCGTCGGGGTTACTCACGGCAGCCCACCAGGATCTTGTACGTCCGGTACTCGTCGCGCAGCTGAGGAGCGTCGCTCTTTCTCGGTTCCTGCATTGCATGTCAGCCTCGTCCGCTGGGACGGGCGGTAGTGATTGCTTTTGGACGTACAAACTTGATGGCGACTTGCTGGCTGTTGAGGAGGTTCATGCCCTCAAAGATGACGCCGAACGAGCCCTCGCCAATCTTCTTCCCGACTCGGTAGTGCACCCCCACGACGTTCGACGACGACGACGCCATTTTGTATTAGATGGGCGGTCTTGGTCGCGCGACTCGATCGGGTTGCGGGTGTCAAGTATCTGCAATCGGGTCGAGCCGTCAGTTTTGGGATTCAATCGCCCGAGCTGGCGGCCATCTGTGAGGGGCCGGATGGACGTGAATGAACAGCTGAGGGGGGAAGTCGTCGTGTTGTGATGATGTTGGTGGCGATTGAGGCAAAAAAGGCAGCGGTGATCGCGGTGCAGGATTACCCGCAGGATTTGGGATATGCGATGCAGTGGGAAATAGGAGACATGATGCAAGGAGGTGGGCACGCGCCAACTCACCGAAAGCTGAAGATGGAATCCGTCCCTGCGGATGACGGTGTTGACAGGCGGTGGGCGGAGCCTGACGGTCGCGAGGCGGTGCTGCTCTGCGGCTACCGATGGGGGCAGAACAAACAATTGCGCTGGCCACTCGGCGGAAGCCCCGTGGTGGATGCAAGACGCGCCCGAGATGGGATGATGGGTAGGGCAAGGTGAAATGTGAGGTGTCGGGGAAGTCGAGTCGTGTTGAGTCGTCTCTCTTCTCTCTCTCTCTCTGCTCGCAAGGGCTCAGCCGTCCTCCCGTGACAGGCAATCCGAGCCCCTAAAATGGGTCCGTCTCGATTGAAGCGGGCGAATGGCGGGTCGGTGGATCTCGGAGCTGCACGCTGGTCGCCCCGGCACTCGTCTTGTGCTCTGCGGCCGCTGCAAAGGCGCACAGGGTCTGCCAGAGAGCGGGATGGCGAGTCTGTCGTGTCGGGACGTGGACTCGTGGAGTGGCGGGATGGGGAATGGAGGAGGAGGAAAACGACGGGGAAGGGAGACACAGAAGGGGAAGGCAGGGCAGCGGAGCCGGCGACAGGGGGGGTGGTCCCGGGCAGCCAATCCTGCGGCGGCGGCGCCAGTGGTCTCGCAGGTGCTGCGGGCAGCCCGCCCGGGAAGTGAGCTGGTCCTTGCGCAAGCCTCCCGCCTTTGACGCCCTGCCAATCCCACTGATTCACAACCCGGCTGCAGAGCTGCACCACGCTGCTGCTTCTTTTGCACGGCAGGTCCTGTTCCTTGCCACAGCAGGGCACCTCCGCAAGGGGAAGCTGATGCGGCACGGGTCAGGGATGCACTCTGCTGGGGATTCTGGGCAGAGTATTCCACTTGACAGCATCCGATACAGAATGCAGACAGAAAAGGCTACTAATTACAGTCTATGTGGATGCATCGGTCGATTTCGCTCCAGCGGGAACGAAATATCCAATTCAACTCAACGGCTTGACGAACCGACGCCGCCCCGATCCCTGCCTGCCCCGTGCTCCAGCGCGCTTTGCGCCGACAGGCAAGTGATGCAACCGTGCAATCTCGATCAGCCAAGCATTGCAAGCCGCACACAGCACGGCAAGTCGATCTCCCCAGGCCAGGCCTGGCTGGACTCGTGGACTCCTGAGTCCTGGCTCCTGACCACCACCACTCACCGCACCGACTGGGCGAGGCTTGCGGCTCTGTGGGGAAGAGAAGCACACACATCCACCCCCAGCCTCTCCCGTCTCGATTCTCCACCAGCAGCCGTCCCAGAACGGCATGGCTCGCAGCAATAAGACGGGGCCAAGTTGTCGCGGTGAGCCTCAGCGCTGGCTGGGGCATCTGTTGGGGATGCACCGATTGCAGAAGTGGGAAGCCAAAGGTTAAACGACCTTTTAGCAACGCCAGTGCTGCAGGCGGCCAGGAACCCGCACGCAGACTGCAGTTCGTTCGCAGGCAGGGCAGGCATTCGGTCTTTGCCTCCGAAGCTAGCGCCGGTCTAGCCTGGCGTTCGTCGGTGGTCGGTCGAGCCAACGCAACGCTTTCTTCTTTTTCCCCTGGCAAAATTCCGGGGGTGCATCCTTGCCCGTCCGTCAGCCATCGACCATCCGATCAATCAATGCGTTTGTTTGCTGGCGTTTGCTGTGGCAAAGGGACGAAAAGCCGTTGATTTGAGCCGTTGACATTATTGGCAGCTGCCCTGCCCGGCAGTAGCATGAAGGGCCGCCCGAGAACCGCCCGAAGACCACTCCAAGCCACCCTGAGCCACCCAAGACTCGCCCAGAGACGGCCCCAGAGGCGCGACCCTGGCCTCCATTGGCCTGGCCGAGCCGGGCCCATTCCACGGTTCCATCCCACCCCGGCATCACAAGCCTTTTTTCCGATGCACCTCCACCGACCTCGTCCTCGGCACACGACCCACCACCTTCCGGGGCCGGCAGGCGTCTATTGCAAGTTGCACAGAATACAAAAGGGTATTGTTGACTTCCAGAATCGACCGGTCTTCTCTTGCCACAGCCATCGCCATCTGCTCGAATCGGTCTGTCTGTCCTTTCTCTGTCGGGCTGTCTCTCTGCCTGACCGACGCGTCGCAAACCCGAGAGCTGCAGAAGTGCCCGTATTCGTCAACGGCATTGACGACACGAAACACACCAACAGGCAGCTCCGTTACCGGCAGTCCAAAGGCAATATTCACCTCGTAAAAACCGACACAAGGTGCAGAGCAGAACAACGAATGCAGCAACCATAACCTATCCCCTCGGTCCACGAATCCCGAGTATAGCCCCCCTCCCTGTATCACAACTCCCAGTCCGTTTCATCCCTTCTCCACATCCTCATCCGGCCTCGTGATTCGTCCCTCATTGCTCAAGATGAAGACCGCGAAGTTGAAGACACAGCCCTGTCACCTTCCTCTCCGGCTTCCGAGATGAGAAGGGAGCCAAGGGGCGGCCGATGCAGTGTAACACCAAGTCTCTTGTCACCGGTCTGTCTGTTTCAACTGCCGGTGCCATCCATTTTGGGAATTTGAGAAACTCCATCGTCCACTTCGGCCGAATCCGGTCATCGCTCATCACGGGCATCGCCAACGCCGATGCATGCCTTCCATCAAATCTCGTCACTGCTCACAAACCCCAGAGTTGTCTCTTCCTTTTTTTTCTCTTCAGAATGAGTTGTGTCGCAGAGCCGTCATCGGCTGGTTACAATACAAAACCATTGCCTAGATGGCAGACCCAGCCCCCTCAAGAAAGCCACCAAGACTTGACGTGATGATATGAGGCCAGTCTACCATGCCGGCGGGTGATATCTAAAGAATATGTAGTACGTAGCATGGTTTCCACGATGTGTAAAGCACTCATATTCTTCAACGGATCCCTCAGCCCCGTCCGACACCACACCAACCAGATGACAAATTCCATCAACAAACGCGAATACCCCGGGGCAATCTGCAACTTTATCCAGTCCGCTGTTGCGAAGCTCAAAGACAGGCGCCACATACCGCCACCAGTCGTACAAAACTCCCTCCCAAAAACCTGTAGTACACCCCCGGGCCTCTGACCACCTCCCTCTTCACAGCGACGGCACCACCACTACCACAAGGCATAAAAAAAAAGTGCCGCACGTGTCCGAAGACGGAATCTGAGTCGTCTCCGACGGCCCCGAGCCAGACATTCAGCCGCCGGGCAGACAACAGAATGTCCCCGACCAGCTTGATTTGCCATGTTTCCCTCGATAACGTCGAGGACGATCTGGTTTGTCGAGAAGGCAACATTTAGGAGCGAGCAAGAGAGAACATCCGTGTCCGTCTCGGATGGATCGAATTTGACCAGGCGGATCGAATCCGGATGCTTCAGTGGTGGATTGAAATTGTGTGTCGGTTTGTTCAAGAGAAAAAGGTGGGAGTCTCTGGGAAAGTAAGACCAGAAACATGTGGGCTGTGCTGGCTCACCAAAGCGAAGGACGCGTGTGACCAGCAGCGGAATCAGACCGATGTGCACACTGACGCACTAATAGTAACAACATCTTAAGATTTGCTCGGCGAGAGCATATACCAATGAAGAGCTTTTTGAACCCAAAATATAGCACGGTAACTTAGACATCAACAGGGACCTTCGCACGCCAACCCTTCAACGTCTCGTCGGCAACATCATCAGATACATGCTACAGCGGACCTCTGAGCCTCGTCGGGAAAAAGGGGGTAAAGAGAACACAGAGCCAGTTCCAACAAGTACGTACATAAGATATAAAATGCTTTAGCATGCTTCTTAAAACCAGAAAGCTAAGAACGAGAGGGCTTCCAACCATCAAAGACAAACCGCCATCAATCACTTCTCAAGCACCCACATATGGACGGCAAGCACTCTCTCCAATCAAACAGTTCCGACTCTCATCAAAATTCTACACTACCAGAGGCCATGTCAGCTCAACTACTGCACATTAATACAAATCTTCCCCATATGCCGCCCACTCGCAAGAAACTCAAACGCCTCCACCACCCCCTCCCTCCCAAACCCAAACTCCCTCTCCACCGGCACCGGCAGCCCGCGCGACACGACAAACCGAACGAGCTCCACAAGCTGCTCCCTCGAGCCGATCATGATGCCGCGCACCACGGCGCCCTTGGCTAGCGCCAGCCCCGCCATGTCTGGCATCTCCTGGCCCGGCGCGGCTAGGAAGCCGATGACGGAGATGACGCCGCCGTAGGCGATCGCCTCAAGACTCTGCTTGATTGTGCCGGCGCCGCCGTTCTCGAAGATGTGGTCTACGCCTCGGCCGTGGGTGAGTTGCTGGACTGCGGCGCCCCAGTTTGGTGTGGTCTTGTAGTTGATGACGTGGTCGGCGCCGTACTTTTCCTGGACGAGCTTCAGTTTGTTGTCGGAGGAAGACGTGATGATGGTTGTTGCGCCGGCTGCTTTGGCGAGGATCAGGCCTGTCAGGGACACACCGCCGGTTCCTGGCGGGTTTAATTGTCAGCATGAACGACACCTATTTATTAGCCAGTTGCTTGCGTACCCAGGAAAAGGACGGTCTGGCCGGGCTTCAAGGGCACGTTGCCGTAGAGCGAGTTCCAGGCCGTGGTTCCGGTGCAGACCAGCGCGGCCAGCTGGGCGTAGCTGTAGCCCGAGCCCGCAGGGATCTTGACGACGGCCTCGGCCGGCAGCACGATGTACTCTCGCAGACCTCCGTCGATGTTGCCGCCCAGGCCGTGTTCCCAGCCCTGGATCGGGCCGTAGAGCGTCTTCAAGTCGAAGGAGCAGATGACTTGGTCGCCGGCGGCGACATCCTCGACGCCATGGCCCACCTCGACCACATCTCCCGCAATGTCGGAGCAGGGTACGACGGAATCTTTGACGGAAAATGGGTATTTTCCGGTGGCAACTGCATAGTCGCGGTAGTTGAGAGCTACGCTGCGTACTTTGACCAGGACTTCGCGAGGTCCGGGAGTCGGGACCGGCTCTGTCTCAACGACGAGATCGTTGATGGACGAGCGAGCATGAAGCCGGAAGGTTTGCTGCTGGGGCATTGTTCCGGATGTAAAGGAGAGGTGTGGATGTCCTTAGTTTGCTCCGAACCTTCACGTTGAGTTCGTCCGGCAATGGGTGGTTTAAGTACTTATTTTCACCTTCGCCTCCCATATGCTGGGCAAAATGCACATCATGAGCGCCATGTAAGGTATTTCTTATCACAGACTGTATTTCTAATCGCTAGATTTCACCTCCCCTTTTCGGATCATCTTAGGCCCATTGCCTTGGTGATCAGCTGCTCTAGCTCTCTGGCACCGTTGATTCACGCTTGCCTTTGTCAGCTTGAGATTGCACGAGTCAAACATCAGCTTCAGTTTAAAACGAGATACTCCGGACGTTAGTATCCCGGGTGAATATTTGATCCAGCATCCCTCTCTCGTCTTAGTCGAAAGGGGGAGTAAGTGGCGGCAGCTCGACTCGGTCTCGGAGCAATTGTCTCTCCGTCAGAAGCACGCGATAGACAAGCCCTCCAAAATTCGAGACATCTTCAGGCGAGTCCAGCACCTCCCGGAAAGCGGGACCAGAACTGCCCGAGAAGCTGAGCGAGAGGAAGTTTCCTCGATGCTCGCTACCTCTAATCGGATAGGTAGTCGTTGAATACCTTGTCATTCAGAACTTAGCTCTGCACTTACAAGAAGCAGAGGTAGCCCTCTCACAATCTCTGCGACTCGGCTAGCCAGTCGTCTGCTAAGTCTTGCAGGATACAAACTACCTATCTATCTAGATGCAGTGATGCCCTAGACGGAGCAGCGCTGCCGTCAATGGCATTCTGCAGGTGGGACTAAGGTGTATGGGAAGTTGAGCGAGAAGTTTCCACGTAACCTGCCATCCTCGATACGATACGACGTCTGTTCGAGACAGAATTCGTCGGACCCAGGCCTCCGGAGTGGCAAGCTCACACAGAACGCAGCCGCCTGTGTGTCTGCGTGAGTGCGTGACTTTGAGATATTGCGAGGAGCAACCAACTCGAGCTCACCCCTTGGTTTTTTGACACCTCTTGGACGGAAAAGATAAGCTTTCCGCAGCAGCCACACCGAGACTCCCTCCCTCAACAGGTCATTGGCCGTCGTGATGCACCGGTGCTCCCGGAACAGAACCTGCTACCGATATCTCAAATTCCGCATTTGATCTCTCATGGGCCCGCCAACCTCATATTCCCGGAAAACCGGCAGGGCCCGCTGGAGCTGCTCCACCGGCCCCGTCCTCAGACTATTCTAGACTCGGCTCAAGGGCCAAGTATTTATTGGACTTATAATGTACGTCCAGG
>OUNM010938757.1_pt1 | contig 10509 bp, 4 predicted proteins | sample 1769961 | NCBI WGS metagenome assembly OUNM01 (sample SAMEA3914820, study PRJEB12502) | metagenome | biome: forest; material: soil | place: USA | collected 2012-03-12 | depth 0.3 m
ATTTGGATCGGGGCTTTTTGTCGCAGGGTGGTGGGAGTGGTGGTGGCGAGTGGGGAAGGGGGAGGCAAGGGATCAACGAGATGGGGATTGCGGTTTTCCGGAAGGCCGTGTTTGGGCCGGGCGGGAAGGCCGGCGTGTTGCCGCAGGGCAAGGCCGTGCTGGAGGGGGTGTGCAGTTTGGTGGACTACGCGCGCCACGGGGACGACAGGGCGGATGGGGCCTTGCTGAAGGACGCCATCGCCATGCTGAGGCTGTGCGGCGTGTACGGGAGGTCGTTTGAGCCCACCTTCTTGTACGAGTCGCACCGCTACTTTGAGCAGTTCGCCCGCGACGTGAGCGCCGCCTACGGGCTCAAGGACTACATCGGCGCCGTTGGCACGCTGCTGGAGCAGGAGGACGAGCGGTGCGACAAGTTCAACTTTGAGAGCACCACCAAGCGCCAGCTCCTGAGCGACGCCCACCGCGTGCTCATCGAGACCGAGGCCGAGAAGCTGCTCGACGGCGGCAGCGTCGCAAAGCTGCTGCAGGCCCAAGACGTCGAGCCCATGGCCGCCCTCTACGGGCTGCTGCAGCTGTCCGGCCTGCAGAAGCGTCTGAAGGGGCCCTGGGAGGACTACATCCGGGAGACGGGCTCCGCCATCGTCTGCGACACGGAGCGCGGAGACGACATGGTCATCCGCCTGCTGGAGCTGCGCCGGTCGCTGGACATCATGATGCGGGACGCCTTTGGCAGGGACGAGGTCTTTTACTACGGCCTGCGGGAGGCCTTTAGCCATTTCATCAACGACAAGAAGACATCGTCGACGTGGAACACGGGCACCTCCAAGGTGGGCGAGATGATTGCCAAGTACATCGACATGCTCCTGCGCGGCGGCCTGCGGACCCTCCCCAAGTCGCTGTTTTCCGACACCAAGGACCGCGCGGATGCCGAGATGAGCGGCGTGGCGAGCACCGGCGACGAGGACGCCGAGCTCGACCGGCAGCTGGACCACGGGCTGGAGCTGTTCCGCTTCGTCGAAGGCAAGGACGTCTTCGAGGCCTTCTACAAGCGGGACCTGGCCCGCCGGCTGCTCCTCGGCCGCAGCGCGAGCCAGGACGCCGAGCGGAGCATGCTCGCCAAGCTCAAGGTCGAGTGCGGGTCCAGCTTCACCCACAACCTGGAGCAGATGTTCAAGGACCAGGAGCTGGCCAAGGAGGAGATGACGTCCTACAAGGAGTGGCTGGCCGGCACCGGCCGGAGCACCGGCGGCGTCGACCTGACCGTCAACATCCTCTCGGCCGCCGCCTGGCCCACCTTCCCCGACGTGCGCCTGCTGCTGCCCAAGGACGTCCTCGAGCAGATCACCACCTTCGACAACTACTACAAGACCAAGCACACGGGCCGGCGGCTGACCTGGAAGCACAACATGGCGCACTGCGCCGTCCGCGCCCAGTTCAACCGCGGCGCCAAGGAGCTCCTCGTCAGCGCGCCGCAGGCCTCAGTGCTCGTGCTCTTCAACGAAGTCGAGAACGACAACCCAGCCTCCCCAACAGCCGGCGTCCTCTCCTACGACCAAATCTCCCAGTCCACCGGCCTCCAGGCCGGCGAGCTCGACCGCACCCTCCAATCCCTAGCCTGCGGCCGCGCCCGCGTGCTGACCAAGCACCCCAAGGGCCGCGACGTGTCCCCCACCGACACCTTCACCGTCAACAGGGCCTTCACGGACCCCAAGTTCCGCGTCAAGATCAACCAGATCCAGCTGCGCGAGACCAAGGAGGAGAACCGCGAGACCCACCAGCGCGTCGCCGCCGACCGCCAGTTCGAGACCCAGGCCGCCATCGTCCGCATCATGAAGAGCCGCAAGACCATGACGCATGCCCAGCTCGTTGCTGAGGTCATCAACCAGACCAAGAGCCGCGGGGCCGTGGATGCGGGGGATATCAAGGCGAATATTGAAAAGTGAGTTTCCCGCTTTATCCCTTCTGTGAGTGTGATGCTAACGCCGCGATAGGCTCATTGAGAAGGACTACCTGGACCGCGAGGGCGGGTCGTACACCTACTTGGCTTAACCACTCCACTCCACTCTTGGTTGAAAAAGATTTGAGGGACTTTGTGATCTCGCACTAGAGAGTCTGGGATGTTTTTGGCGTTTGTGGTGGGAGGACACAATGGCATGGCATGGCAAGGTATGAGTGGGATGAACGGATATCATGCATGACGCGGGCTGAAGCCAGACAACATGACCCTCGATTGCGCCTCGTTTGGTGCGCTCCGGTCGACCGGGGGGCGAGAGCTGTGGGCTCGGGGCTGGTAGCTAGCTATGTAGCTATATACGGAGAGATTTTTCATCTAGAGAATGGTGCCGGCGCCGGCAGGAGCTGGGAGGGTAACATCGCCAGTGTTGGAAGCCGATTGCACGGCTCGACTTGACATGAAATGCCTTCGCGTCAACTGACTGCATCTCGCCGGGCCTTTCTGGCTGGTAAGGGGATGCGACCTTTGCTGGACAGCTCAGCCAGTTGAGGCCCGGCATGCGTATGCATGCCCAACCCAGTGTGCGTGAGGTCGATCGACGTGAACTGCAAAGCAAGCAGTCTCAGACTCACCCACTCACCAACTCGCTCGAAGTATAGCTCGTCTTCTCCTCCAACTCCTCCGCTGCCACTACCGCAGCCGGAACCCCACCCTCCTTACCCTCCGCCCCCTCCTTCACCCTATTCGCCCCCTTCTCCCCCCCCCTCCCCATCTCCGCCGCCGCCCGTTTCCTCTCCTTCTTACTAGGCTGTATCGCCCCCTTCGCCATAGCCTCCTTAGGCAACGGCCGAATAATCGGCTGAACAACCCACCACGGCCTCTTGCACTCGCGCACCGCACGCGCCGAGCTCTCCGGGTCATCCTCCTCCCCCTCTGCCGCGGGCGGAGGCATATCCGCCTCGACGCTTTTGCCGTCGGTCCGCTCGTACTCGAGCAAGCCCTCGGCGACGCGCCGCTCGACCATGGCGTAGATGCCCTCGTACGCCTCCAGGTCGCCGGTGCGGGCGCGCGCGAGGGCGTCGCGCACGTCGGTGTGCCGCGAGACGAAGTGCCGGAGGAGGTGGAAGAGGTGGGGCTGCATGGCGGTGAAGTTGGCGGCCATGAGGGCGGGGTTTTCCTTGGCGACGTCGCTGCGCTTCTTGCGGGGTTTGGTGGCGTCGGTGTCTTGGCCCGGGAGGGTGAGGGGTTGGGCGAGCCAGGTTGAGTCGTCGCCTGGGAGGAAGAGGGGCCGGCGGGGTGGGGGGGTGGTGCTGAGGACGTGGGTGTGCAGGATGTCGAGGTAGCGGCGGAAGACTTCGTCGACGCGCCAGCCGCCTTTGCCGTCGCGGCCGCGCCAGTAGCCGCGGGGTTGTTGGTCGGCTGCCGGGGGCGGGGCGAAGATGGCTGGGTTGCTGAGGTTGCCCTCGGCGCTCATGACGCCGTCGGCGCCGGTGGCGGCGAGGCACTTTTCGAGGTCTTCGTGCTGGAGGATGTTGCCGTTGGCGAAGAGGACGGTCTCGGGCGGGAGGTTGTCGCGCAGGTAGCGGATCATCTGCCAGTCGGCCAGGCCCGTGAGGTGCCCCTTTTGCTCGCGCAGGCGGCCGTGGACCGTCAGGATGCTCGCGCCCGCGCTGAGGACGTTCTGGGCGTACTTGAGCGTGGCCTCGCGCGTGTCGAGCATGCGGATCTTGGCCGTGACGGGGATGTCGAGGTTCTCGTGGAGCGTCTTGATCAGGCGGTGGATCAGGTCCTGGTCCTCCTGCAGGAAGGAGCCGTAGTGGCCCTTCTTGGCGATGCCCTGGGGGCAGCCCAGGTTGAGGTCGACGGCGTCGCAGTATGGGGCGGCTCGCTTCGCGGCGCTGAGGAGCGCCTGGGGGTCATTGGCGCAGAACTGGACGAACAGGGGGCGGTCGATGGCCGGGTTGCCGTCGAGGAAGAGGTCGTCGGCGCCGGGCTTGGTCGGCTGGAAGTGGGTGTCGTGGTACTTTTGGCTCTCGCTGAAGAGGCGTGCGTGGAACATGGGCGAGTATGCGAGCACGTCGGACTGCTGGGACTCGGGGAAGAAGGATCGCGACAGCATGCGCCAGGCCTGCGAGCATCGCGGTTAGTTACAGTGTCGACCTGACTGCTCCAAGCAACAGAGCAACTCACAAACTCGGATTGGTCCACCATGGGCGCGACAATGTACTTGGGCGAGCCGATGCTCTCGTAGAAGGCCCGCCCATGCAGCTTGGGCTTCGTCGCCGAAGCAGACACATCGGACGCCGTAGTGGATGCCATCCTGAACTGCTGCCGCGCGGGAGATAGAGAAGTTACCGAACTGGCCGATCGCGCCCACGCAATCGACGCGCGAAGCCCAGGAATGAAGCCGCGCGCCAGTGTATCTCGTCTCGGTCGTCCAAGAAAGGAGTGTACGTAAATTGCCCAACAACAACAAAAAGTTCGCAGAGAGTCGAGGCTGGGTGTCGTCTCGCGATGAATCCCGTCTGAACCAATCCCAAACCTGACCCAGAAAAAAAAAAAAAGAATTGGCCGCCTTCTCAGCAAGGCTGAACAATTCCCACACACATCCGACTCTCCCATTGGCCGCGTCCCTCTCGGCAAAGCGGGATGATGCAATACCCCGCGAGCCCCCCTGCCCCAACACAGTCCGCCGCCCTCGCTCCTCACACCGTCAACCCCTACGCTAAAACACTCCACACGCACCGGAACTGCCCCACAGCCAACCCCACGCCCGGACGGAGTCCATCGACTGCTAGCGTTGGTATTTCTCGTATCCAATGCGCAGATGGCACCATCCCATGACATGGAGAATGCGACCTCGCCTCGGGCCAACCGCCCGAACGCCCCCCGCCATCACTCGCAACGGCCAGCCCTCCATCCCTCCATGATACCATACCATCCTCCCATACCACGCCATCCCACGGTAACGGTAACCGAATGGTACGGCTTCCCGGTTACACCCGTCCGCAAAGGCCGGGGAACACAAGAATGGAGGGAGCCAGAGATGCACGCAAACGCGCCCAGTGTACGGTAATCTACCCCTTTACCAAAACACACCAAAACCAAAAGAAGAAACAAAAACCTGCGCGTCATGTCCTGCCACGCATCCCGTGTTTTAGCAGCCAGGCACCCACAGGACCGTTGGAGTGGAGCGCATTAGCGGACGCCCAGAAGAGAAGAGAAGCCCATCTCAGTCAGCAACCGTAAATGACCGTCACGCTAGCCACCGCCGCTAACGGCCTCCGTCTTCCGGTGTCTCTCCCCCAGAAACATTACCGTACAGTACAGGATACACACCCCGAACACAGCACCAGCCCACCTCGAATACTCCCCCAACGCAAACGTGGGAAAGGGGCCAAAAAGCAGGGCACGCCTGCATAACAGAGTAAGCAGCAACCACCTCACACGAGATGGAAGAGAAAAAGCCAAGGCGGGCAGTCAAAAAGAAGGCCCGATGAACAAACCGGCCTCAACAGCAAACCTAAGTGGACGGGCTCAACAACAGGAATCCAGCCAGGGGCAGGAACAGACAGACAGACAGACAGACAGACAAAGCAAACAGCATGCATGAACCTCTCTCCTTTTCTCCCCGCTCAAAACAACAACGTCCAACCTGCCATATGTATTCGTACTTCACTAGGTACCTAATCTGGCCCGCAACGGATAAAGACCCCTACCCTAAACTACACACAACGAACCAGCAGTCAAGCAAGCCAGAAAGCAAGAGAGCAAGCCAAGCAGGAGAGCAACAGACACATCAACACACAGACCACAGCCAACCACAGCAACAGCAGTGACAATACGGGTTTATGTACCTAGGTTCTGTAGCAGCAGCAATGCCAGACCATACAGCAACCACCAAGACCAACAACAACAACAACCCCAACAAGTCCATCAGCAACAACCCAACTCAGCAAGACCCAAAACAAGACAAGACGGCGCAAGGAAAGCGAATCATGAATTAAAGCCTCCCCAACAACAGAGACAGACAACAATGATGATGATAATAATGATGATTGATGACATACCCCCCTCACGAACAAAACCATCGCGGGTGGGCACCTTTTTGTCGCTCAAGAAACAACAAACAAGACCAGAACCACAGCAAGCGGAAAGCGAGAGACGCAAAAAGGAGAGACAAGAAGAAGAAAAAAACCAAAAGGACCTCGTCGTCCGTCGTGTACTGTATGAACCACGCCGCCCACAAGAGCCGCTGTATGCCCTCGGTGCCGCCGCCTCTCTCCTCCGTCTCTTGGTCTCGGTCTGTGTGAGAACCCCATCTCGCTGCCGCGCCGTTTGGACACACACAGCTGTAGCTGGCTGGTGTAGGTAGCCGCCCTTGCCCGTTGCTCCATGCCAGCCAACCGCCATCAAACCGGGTCTGGACCCCCCTTCGGAATGCCCATCCATTGCTCGGAACACCGTCCATCATCTCAGGCCATTCCTCCGTCCCCCACCCGATTTCGGCGCCCAAGACGCCGCGGCAGCCCCAGACCAAAACCAACCTTGGTTGCCGCCAAGGCAAAAAGTAGAGACGAGGTCGACCGAGTGTTTCGTGTGTAATTAAAAATTCGCTGTGCTGCGCTGTGCAAGATTCTAGCCGCAAAGAGCTGTCAAGATCGAATGCGAAAAAACGCCGTGACACCGTACTATGCTGTCCCTGAAACGCCGCGGGAAAATGTAAAACCCTAGATCAAATACACGACGCGCGGTGTCTGTCGCCGCCTCCTCCCTGCGTCAAAGAAAAGGAAACGGGCCGAGAAGGGTTGGTGGGTACGCCTAGGTATCGTGGCTGCGTCGTCAAAAGAAGTGCGTGTAAATCTTCGAGTTCTCGTGAACCTCCATTTCCTGTCGAGCGGTCAGTCAGCCATCTCCTGAAGCATTAACATTGCGCATGACTCACCATCTTGAAGCTGTTCAGTTCCTCCTTGATCTGCTGAGCCAGCATCGGCGTGAGGCGGTTGCACGTAGCAACTTCTCCGCGGCGGTCGTACTCCTGACTCGGCCACGTCTCGAAGAACACGATCCGGGGGCTGAATGTCGCGTTCCGCCTGGTCCCCTGAGGCGTGGTAGGCGCACTCTTAGTGTCCTGGCGGAGCCGGAGCGCCGACACGAAGTAATCCTCGCTGCCAATCGTAACAGTGCCAGTCCGGCGATGTCCGTGCATCTCCTCGTTAGGGGTGCTGGGCGCGCTGGAGCTCGGGGAGTCGGTGACGGAGGGGACGCTCGGCGGCACGTCGAAAGCGGAGGTTTTGGTCTCCGAGGGGCGCGGGGAGGGGCTCGAAGAGCCGGCACGATCTATACGAGAAATGTGGTCAGCTCGAGCCAGGCGTGTGTCGTGGAGACGACTACACTCACGCTTCAGGATCCCCTTCTTCCGAACAGCAGCCAAGACCTCGGCGCGCTCATTCTCGCCGCCGACAATGCTCCTCCTCCCTGTGCCATCGGTTCCCGAACTGCCCACACGCTCCGGTTCAATAATTGGCACCTTGGCCGCGTCGATCGAGTTCCGCTCCAGGCGGGGGAATCCGGTACCGCCCCCTTGCGCCTTAGGGTCGGGGTTCACATTAACCAGCTCCCGCTCGGCTTCGGCGGTGATCATAGACACCACGGCAGCCTGCGTGGTCTCGGGCTGGACGGCTTCCGCCAGAGGCGCACCAACGATCGACTTTGGCCGGAAAAGCCCAACGAGAGACCGAGTGCCTTTCTTCATCCCGCGACCCATCTTCCGAATCATAATCGATGCCGAGGACGCCGTAGACGAGATGGAGAGATTATCCGTCGACCCATGGAAGAACCTGCCTCCCGCGTAAATGCTGCTGCCGATGCCGGCAGCCTCCTGCTGCTGGGCGATGCGGGCCTGCTCCTCATCGTACGCCTCCTCCGGGTTCCGGTCCTTGTGAAGCTTTCCGGGAGTATTTTCGGCGGGCTCGCCGTCGGTTGCGGCCTTCCTAAACTCCGCAGCGCTGCCAAATGAAAACGCCCGCCTCAGCCGCGATGTCTTGCTCTTGGGCTTGCCTCGCTTCTCGTTGATCGCCGTCAGCTGTCGCACAGCGGGGCTCTCGAAACGAGGCGTAGACACGCCCTCTTGCGTCGCCGAATCCGCACTCCCAGCGGGTTTGGCGGTCTCTCCCTCTGTGTCCATATTGATCGGCTTTGACAGCGGCGACGGGTTTGCGCCTCGTTTGCCGTTCGCAACATCGGTCGACGAGCTTCGTGGCGGTATAGTGACGTTCAAAGTCCGGGGAGAATCAGGGTTGGCGCCGGCGTGATCATGCGACGCCATGGCGGGGCTCGCGGGGGAGTCGGCCGGTTGGCCGTTGCGGTTGGAGGACTAAAGAAGAAAGAAGAAATCCGTGTCAGTCGTTGATCCAAAAAGGCAGGGCAGCACATGTGATTGGACAATGCGCCAGGGTGCGTGGTGCGGGAAAGGGGCAATAATGCGGGTTGCAGGGACTTACAGAGGAGGGGCGCGCTTTTGCCCCAGGGTTTCGGGCGGCCCCAGTGTGCTCCTCTTTGCTGTTTTTGTCGGTGGCCAGGTAATTCCCGGTTTTGGCAGGCATATCTGCACTCTTAGGTCGGATCGATTCTGCCGGCCGCCCAAAGTCGTGCGGGGTCAAATGGATGGGAAAACCGGGAGAATCCAACGCAGGCATACTGCGTCGGCGAACCCTCTTGATCTCGCCCTGCGACTGGGCTGGGGCAATTCCCAAGTCTTCGAGTGTTGACGCAGAAGACGGGCCAACAAAGCTGATCGGCCTGTTCAGCGTGGCCGATTGCGAAGTTCGTAATTGAGGGACGGTAGTGACCGCGGGACTCGACTCGGCACGCAGAGCCGTCCGTCTGTACCGCTCGGGGGCCGCCCGATTCGGTGCAGCTGCCGCAGGCGTTGGTTGTGGGAGTGCCCCGTTGCTCGGCTGGGACGACCGCGGTCCCGGTGGCGTTGCGACCCTCCTGGTGCCGGGCACCGGAAGGACAGAATCATCGCGCGTACCAAGCCCCATCTGCAGGTTGATGTTTGCGGTGCTCGGCAGATTGGTCATCGAGACACTGGCAGCGTAGCGGGAACGAGCCACGGCGGGCTGCATGTAATCGAGGGCCTGGATGGTCGGGACGGCCGGGGAAGAGGTTGTCCGTTGCGCCCTGGACTGCTGCCATGGCATGGTCGGCATGGACGGGTTGAAACTAGGCATGCCTCTGAACGCATATTGCTGAGCCGGGACCTGGCCGCCACGGTACACCGCAGGCGCAGTGCCGGGGGCAGGCAAGCCGTGGAGACTGTTCCTGTGGGAGCCCCCGGGCAGGTAGTGTGTAGTCGTCTGGACCGGGACCGACTGCAGCATGCCCGAGGCTGAGGATGGGCGTGTCTGGAGGACCGTGACGGTTCCCGACTGCTGGGGGTAGCCTTGTACAAGAGCGGCCATGTTGTAAGGTGATAGATACGGGTCTAATGGAGCCGTGTTACAAATAGCGCTTTTCGGCAGACTGGGTTCGGAGTCTGCACGAGGGCGGAGGGAGGATTAGGATGACTCTAGATCGAGAGGACTACAGCCTGCCCGACACACAATTTGTTAGCCAGGTCGGTTCGGAAACGAGAGACATGCCAGCTGTGCCCAGCAGGCTCGCAGAAGAAACACTGCAAGGCTGGCTGCTTGCCAAACGGGGACCGGGGGTCCATGAGGCGCGAGACACGGGTAGCACCAGTGAAACAAAATCACGTACCTGCCAATCTCAGAGGGGTGACAGGAATGAAAGGATGTAAGTGGTGATAGGAAAACCTTCAACGATCGGTGATACGGTAGAATCGAAGGACGCCTGCGGCCGAGGGGAAGGGATGTATGGGTGGTGGCTTGCTGTCCGTCCGTCTCGGGAAAAGCAGCCCACTGTCACCGTGGACGGCTTGTCGGGTTGAGACGTTGTCGTCGGGTAGTCGATGCCGGTCGGAAGGAGGAGGAAACGCAGTGCCTGGTACTGACAACTGCGAGATCGGTTGCTACTGCTGCCAAAACATCGGAAGGATCCAGATGTTGGCGCGGCGAGGCAGGCAGGTAGGTGGAGAGGTGGAGCGGCGGGAGTCGACCTGTTCTCTTTTCTCGGCTGGCAGAAATGCCCAAAACGCGGCCGATTCGTGCAGAGCCGGGGAAGCGAGCGCAGGGGCGGGAACGAGCCGGACGAACAGGACCTGGACGAAGGCGGGCAGGAAGTTGCGTGGATGGAGAGGGAAATCAAAGCGGCACGAATCGTACGAATGGAGGTGTGGCCGGACTAGGGAAACAGCGGATAGCAGAGAGAGAGAATCAAAAGAGGCACAGGCACCAAGACCGTTGCTCCGAGGCAGGAGGAAGAGCCCGGAGGAAGAGGCAGGAGGAGGCTTCGAAGCGGCTCGGTGGCACCTGGCGAGGGCGGCCCGAGAAAAAGGGGATTGTCGAATCGGACACGGGGCGCACGTGGAGGTGAAGTGGCAGGACAAAAAGAAAGAATAATAAACGATAGAGGGGGATTGGGGGAAGGGG
>OUNM010585097.1_pt1 | contig 10507 bp, 9 predicted proteins | sample 1769961 | NCBI WGS metagenome assembly OUNM01 (sample SAMEA3914820, study PRJEB12502) | metagenome | biome: forest; material: soil | place: USA | collected 2012-03-12 | depth 0.3 m
CTTCGCGACGTCGGCGGAGCCGGGCGAGTCGTAGCAGGCTCTCCGACACGGGTTGCGTGCGTTCCTCGTCGTACTCACGGAACTCCGTTCCGATCTCTTCGAGCCGTTCGACACGGAAGCCTGCCTGGCTGAACGCTTCCTCGACCCATGCCCGCTCGAGGTTCTGCGGCACCGTTCCGAGGGGCCGACTCACCGCGGCAGCTTCGCGAGGTTCCAGCCGCGGCGTCGCGAACACGGTGTAGATGACCACAGAGCCGCCAGGCTTCAGGACGCGCGCAATCTCGGACAAGCCTGTCCTCAGGTCAGGGATGACCTCGAGCACGTCGCGACACCAGACAACGTCGACGCTGCGCTCGGACTCGCCGGTCAGCTCCATCACGCCGCAGCGGATCTCGATCCGCTCATCGAGACCTGCGGCGGTGACCGCGGTCCGCGCGCGCTCGATGTTCCGCTCGACAGGGTCGATGCCGACCCCGGTGCATCCCGACCGCGTGACAAGGGGGATCAGGTGCCTCGCGTCACGACAGCCGACGTCGAGAAGCCTGCTGCCGGGCGTCAGTAGAGGAACGGCGAGATCCAAGAGGAAGTCGGGCGGCCGCGGCGCGAGGCTTTCGTCGAGCAGCGCGCGGAGTTGCGCGTCGTCGTCTCCATAGACGAACGTCATCTGCGCGAGCTGCTGTGAGTTTCCCATCTCGCCAATCCTGACGTAGAGGCTGCCGAGGTGGGTGGTCGGCCGGTCCTTTCTCTCTGTCAGAGTGAGACGCGTTGGCGGTGGATGCGACGCCATAGGAGGGAGGCATGCCGATGCGGTACTTGATTTCGTTCCCGAGCGACGCGATGGACTCCATCCCTGAAGAGGAACTGTCTGACGTCGACGCCGCCGCACACGCGGTGGTCGACGAGGCCAAGGACGCGGGCGCGTACATCTTCAGCGGCGGACTGTTCGACGACGTGGTGCCCGTCATGGTGGCCCGGGACGGAACGGTCACCACCGCCCCCTATCCCCAGACCAAGGACTTCCACGGAGGGTTCACCATTATCGAGGTGCCCTCACGGGAGGCAGCCTTGGAGTGGGCCGCGAAGTTCGCGGCCGCCTGTCGCTGTACGCAAGAGGTCCGCGAGTTCGCGTACGACCCACGCGTGTGAGCGCGCGAGAGGAACCGTCGACTGCGCCAGAGCTGAGCCCTGCGGGGCCCCAGGTTGTGCGCTCCTGAAGACGTCGCAGACGACCGCCTAGGCGCCCGCCTGCGCCGGTGTTCCGGACTGACGCCAGAGTGACGGCACGCACGTGGCAATTCCATTACCGCCTTCACCCTGAGAGGATGGCACTCCTAACGACGATCGGAGAGCAGGTGTCCAGCGCGAGAGACGTGATCCTCAAGCACATCGACGCGTTCAACGGTCGTGACAGTGACTCCGACCCGTGGGCCGCCGACGCGGAGATGACAGCGCCGGGCGCCCAGGTCAGCGGCCGCGACAACGTCATCGGCTTCATCGCCGGGTTCCAGGACGCGTTCCCGGACCTTCGCCTCGAGATCGAGCAGCTCCTCAGCGACGGTGCGGCCGCGGCGGCCGAAGGAACACTCAGGGGCACGCATACTGGTGTGCTTCACACCCCCAACGGCGATGTCGCGCCGACAGGACGAGACCTCGAGCTTCGTTGGGCGTCGCTCTACGCCACCGAAGGCGACACGCTGAAGTCCGAGCACCTGTTCTTCGACCAGATGGACTTCCTCGGTCAACTCGGCCTCCTCCCCGGCTAGAGGCAAACAGCGACGCGAGTCGCGGGCCGAGAATCGAGATTCGCTGCCGTGCGCCGGTGTCAACGCGCCCCAGAAATCGCCGAGATCGGCGCCTTTGGCTTACGGAGCGGCCCCGGAGTCGAACCGAGCCAGCGTGGGGCTACCACGCCTGACGGGTTTTGAAGACCCGCTGGGGCACCGGCCCCCGCCGCTCCGGCGGGAAGGCTAGCTTCGGTTTCGACGCAGGACGCGCTCGTCGCCGCGGCGCAGGGTGAGGCCGTCGGCGTCGTACCGCTCGAGCAAGACCTGCGCCGTGCGGCGCCCGACGCCGAGCGCGTCGCGGAAGGACGCAAGCGTGATCGGCTGCAGGGTGGGCAGAAGCTCGAGTCCGCGCTCGTACGTCGCGGGCGAGACCGCGTAGCCGTCGCCGACGCGACGGAGGCGGCCCTCGCCCTCGAGGAACGCGGCCAGGTCGCGGTCGTCCACCTTCACGATCTCCTCCGACGCGAGGCGGCTCTCCAGCTCGGCAGCCGCCCCTTCGCGCGCGCCGAGCGCAGCGGTCGCGCCGGGGAGGTACGCCTTCGCGTCGCGGCGTTCGATCCCGAGCAGGTTCACGACGTGCGGCACCCAGCTTGCGCGCGGGAGGAGCTCGGCGAGCGGGAGGCCCGGGTCGAGCGGGTTCGACGCGGCCCGCGCAGCGAGCCGCTCGTGCACCGAGCGGCGAAGGTCGTCGAGCCATGCTTCGGAGAACCAGTGGTCGCCCGCCGCGCGCACTGACGCGAGCCCTTGCGCGAGCTCGGCGGGGGAGAGAATGCCGCGCGCCTGGAGCTCGACCCCCGTCACGGGCGCGTGCACGAGCGCCTGAACGATGGCGGCGGGATCGCCTGCCTCCAGCAGCTCGAGCCTGCTCCGGTCGAGGCCGCGCCGCGGTGCGGGGTCGAGCACCACTCCGCCGCCGACGGTCGTATCGGTGCGCAGGACGACGCGGTCGCCCCGCGCCGCGACGACCGCGCTCTCGAGCCGGAGCTGCGCGTAGTCGCCCGTCCGAACGACGCGCGCCGGCACCGCGCGCGTGCCGACGTGCACGGTCACTGCAGCCGGGACCGGAGCGAGCTCCGTCAACCGGACGTCGAGTCGATATGACGTTGGGTAGTGACCGGGCTCGACGAGCACGTCGCCGCGGGCGAGGTCGCGGCGTTCGACCTGCGGCAGGTTGAGCGCGACACGTTGGCCTGCCTCCGCCCGTTCGACCGGGGCATCGTGCACCTGCACCGACCGCACGCGGACGTCGCGGCCGGCCGGCTCGCTGCGCAGCACGTCACCGGGAGAGATTGTCCCCGCCCACAGCGTCCCGGTGACCACGGTGCCGACGCCCTGCAGCGTGAAGGCCCGGTCGACGTACAGGCGTGTCGCGCCGCCGGCGTCTCGCTCCGCGACCGGCACGCGGCCGAGCACCTCGCGAAGCCCGTCGAGGCCTGCGCCCGTCCTGGCCGAGACGGCGACGACCTCGGCACCCGGCACGAGCTCGCGACCCTCCTCGAGCGCGAGCTCGAGCGTCTCCTCGTCGACCGCGTCGGCCTTGGTGACCGCGACCACTCCGTGCTCGACGCCGAGGAGGCGCAGGACGGCGAGGTGCTCGAGCGTTTGAGGACGCGCGCCCTCCTGCGCGTCGATCACGAGCAGGAAGAGGTCGATGCCGGTCGCACCGGCGATCATCGTGCGGACGAAGCGCTCGTGACCCGGGACGTCGACGAGCGACAGCCGGCGCCCGTCGGGCAGCTCGAGCGGTGCGTACCCGAGGTCGATCGAGATGCCGCGCGCCTGCTCCTCCGGCAGCCGGTCCGTGTCGCGGCCGGTCAGAGCCCGGACGAGCCACGTCTTGCCGTGGTCGATGTGGCCGGCCGTGCCGACCGTCAGCGGCATGCTGTGACCGCGGCGGCGACCTCGTCGACCTCGTCGTCGGTGAGCGTTCTGCAGTCCAGCAGAAGACGGCCGTCGCGCACGATCCCGACCACCGGCGGCTCGTGCTCGCGGAGCGGAGCGGCGAGCGCTTCCTCCACCGCGCAGGCGAACGAGGGCAGCTCCGCGAGCGGGAGTGCGCCGCCGCCGACCCGCCCCACGGTCTCCTCGACCTCGCCTCCGACCGAAGCTGCGAGGCGTTCGGCCCGTGCGCGGATCGTTGCACTGCTCTCGTGCAGCATCCGCAGCACCGGCACCTCGGCGAGGGCGCGCTCCGGATCGAGGTAGAGCAGCAGCGTCCCCTCGAGTGCGGCGAGGCCGAGCTTGTCGATGCGGAGGGCGCGGTGCAGAGGGTGGTGCCTCAGGCGCTCGACCAGGTCGGCGCGACCCGCGACGATGCCCGCCTGCGGTCCGCCGAGCAGCTTGTCGCCGCTGAAGCACACGAGGTCCGCTCCCTCGGCGAGCGCTGCGCGCGCGGTCGGCTCGTCGTGCAGGTCGACGAGCGCACCCGAGCCGAGGTCGTCGAGCAACGGCACCGAGCGCCGTGCGGCGACGGCGGCGAGCTCCTTGGCGGCCGGCCGTTCCGCGAAGCCGACGACCCGGAAGTTCGACTGGTGCACGCGCAGCAGGAGGGCGGTCCGATCGTTGACCGCGCGTTCGTAGTCCTCCGCGCGGGTCCGGTTCGTCGTACCGACCTCGACCAGTCGTGCACCCGAGCGCGCGAGCACGTCGGGGATCCGGAAGCCGTCGCCGATCTCGATCAGCTCGCCGCGGGAGACGATCACCTCGCGCCCCTCCGCCAGGGCGGCGAGCGCGAGCAGCATCGCCCCCGCGTTGTTGTTGACGACGATCGCCGCCTCGGCGCCGGTGAGGCGGCGGACGATCGACGCGACGTGATCCTGACGTGAGCCGCGCGAGCCTTCGCGCAGGTCGAACTCGAGGTTGGAATAGCCGCGCGAGACCGAGACTGCGTGCTCGAGCGCGGCTGCGGCGATCGGCGCGCGGCCCAGGTTGGTGTGCACGAGCACGCCGGTCGCGTTGAGGACGCGACGGAGCGCGGGGCGCCTCGCCGAGGCGAGCTCCTCCCGCAGGCGCGTCGCGAGATCGCCCGGATCGACGCCGGCGCGAATCTCCTCCCGCGCCTGCGCGATCACCGAGCGCGCAGCGTTGACGGCGAGCGGATCCTCGCTCTCTCGGGCGAGCTCGTCGACGGACGGGAGGTCGCGCAGTTCCACGGCGCCTACACGATACGTCCGCCCGGCCGGAACCCGTCGACGGCCGCCGCCGTTGCTTCACTGTCGAAGATGAAGCGCGCGCTCGTCGTCGTCGGTGTGGTCCTGGTTGCGGCGGTCGTCGCGGCGGTCGCGCGTGCGCTGCAGTTCCAGGATGCCGCCAAGCCGGGGGTGCACGTGCTGGGCGTCGACGTCGGTGGCAAGAATCGTGCGCAGATCGAGGCGCTCGTCCGTCACTGGGATGCGCAGCCCGTGACCATTCGCGCCGGGGGCCGCAGCTACCACGTTCCGCGCGGCTGGCTCGTCGCCGTCGACGCGCCCGCCACGGCGGCGCGTGCCGTGGCGGCGGGGCCGTGGGGCTCCCTCGTCGTGGCGCAGCGGGTGGACGTCACGCCTGCGGTCGCGCGCGCGACCAATGCCGGGAACGTGCTCGCCGAGATCGCGCGGGCGGGGCGGGCGCCCGCCTCGGCCCGCGTGACGGTCGAGGGGACGCGCGCGGTCGTGACGCCCGCGCGCGTCGGGCTGACGCTCGATCGCGCGGCGCTGCTGCGCCGGCTGATCGAGCACGACCACATGGTCGCCGCGCCGTTTGCACGGATTCGGCCCCAGATCGGCACCCCGGCCGCCCGCGAGGCGGCGGGCACGGTCGACCGCCTGCTCGGTGCCCCGGTCGCGCTCGACTACCACGGCGCACGTCGCGGCGCGCTGACGCAGATGCAGCTCGCCCGAGCCCTCGAGGTCCGACCGGCCGGCAACCGGATCGACGTGTCACTCGACGGCGCCCGGCTTGCGAAGGTCGTCCGGCCGCGGCTCGGCAAATGGATCGTGCGCGCCCACAACGCCCGCTTCGCGGTCTCCGGTGACCGGGTTCGCGTCGTCCCGTCGCGTCCGGGCCGTGACGTCGTTCCCGCGCAGCTCGCATCTGCGGTGGCGGACGCGACGGAGGGCTCGCACGTTGCGCAGATCGAGCTAGGCCCTCGCGCGCCCGAGCTGACGACCGCCAGGGCGAACGCGCTCGGCATCCGGCGGAAGCTCGTCTCGTACACCACGCAGATGGGCGAGTCGTCGTCGAACCGCATCCACAACGTCCACCTGATGGCGGACTTCATCGACGGGACGATCGTCGAGCCGGGCGAGGTGTTCTCGTTCAACGACGTCGTCGGGCCGCGCACGGCAGAGCGAGGGTTCCTCGAAGGCCAGATGATCATCGGGTCGCTCGTGCTGCCCTCGATCGGCGGCGGCGTCTGCCAGACGGCGACGACGCTCTTCAACGACGCGTTCGAGCTCGGGCTCCCGATCCTCGCGCGGACGAACCACAACCTGTACCTCTCGCACTACCCGCTCGGGCGCGACGCCACCGTCTCGTGGGGCGGGCCGGACTTCAGGTTCCGAAACGACCTGAAGCACGGGTTGCTGATCAAGGCCTCGTACACCGATCAGACGCTGACGTTCACCGTCTACGGGACGCCCGAGGGGCGGCGTGTCGTGTCGCACACGGGCCCGCAGACGCACTGGACGTCGCCGTCGATGAACTACGCGATCGATCCGAACGCGGCGCGCGGATCGGTTCGCGTCGTCAACGGCACGGGCGAGCTCGGCTTCGACATCGTCGTGACGCGCAAGGTCTACGACAGGACCGGGAAGCTGATCCGCAGCAACGTGTTCAAGTCGCACTACATCCCGGACAGCCCGACCACGGTCTACGGCCCCGGCGCCACGCCGCCCGGCCCGTACATCGTCCTGCCGACCAGCGTCTGAGCTACTCCGCGTCCTGCTTCCGCGGCTCGTACGCGACGTCGGCGCAGCGGCGCTCGTAGCAGTCGAGCACGTAGGCGACCGCCAGCTCGACGTCGTCGGTGAGGTGGAGGAGCTCGAGGTCGTTCCGCGAGATCATCCCGTCGGTCAGGAGCCGCCTCTCGATCCAGTCGGTCATCGGCCGCCAGTAGTCCTCGCCGAAGAGCACCACCGGGAAGTTCTTGATCTTCCCCGTCTGGATCAGGACGAGCGCCTCGAACAGCTCGTCGAGCGTGCCGAAGCCGCCGGGGAGGATGACGAAGCCCTCCGACGGGCGGACGAAGCACACCTTGCGGGCGTAGAAGTGCTCGAACGTGTACGAGATGTCGAGGTACGGGTTCGGCGCCTGCTCGTGCGGAAGCTCGATGTTGAAGCCGACCGACAGGCCGCCGCCTTCCTGGGCGCCGCGGTTCGCGCCTTCCATCGCGCCGCCCCCGCCGCCCGTGACGACCGCCCAGCCGACCTCGGCGAACCGGCGCCCCAGCGCCCGGGCGGACTGGTACGGCCCGCTTCCCTCCGCGACGCGCGCCGAGCCGAACATCGCGACGGCCGGCCGGTCGATCTCCGCGACCTTCTCGAAGCCGGCGCGGAACTCGGCGGTGATCTTCGCGATCGACGCGTCGATGTCGAACCCACGCGGGTGGTCGAGGAGCTCGCGGTCGGTGCTCACAGGCGGTGCTGGGGGACGTGGGAGGCGACCATGCCGAGGATCAGCATCGCCGCCGTCGCGAAGTAGAGGGCGTACGACGCCAGCGCCAGCGTCCTGCCGCCGCCGAGCCGCAGGTACTTCGCGGAGCGCCAGACGGCGCCTCCGTCGAAGATGCCGAACGGCAGCAGGTTGAAGAGGTTCAGGAAGAACCCGAAGTACGCGAGTGCGTAGAGCAGGTCGGAGTGCTGCGACTTCGCGAAGAGGTAGAAAACGAACGCGGCCGCACCGCCGAGGATCGGGCCGGCGATCGCGACCCGCACCGTCTGCCACGGATGGCCGCGGGTGTACTGCACGTACGCGCCGAGGAACGGGATGAACACCGGCAGCTTCGGGTGCAGCCCCTCGCGCTTCGCCTCGATGTAGTGACCCGTCTCGTGCAGGAGGATCAGCGCGACGACCCCGACCGCGAACTTCCAGCCCCAGATCAGCGCATACGCGGCGACGGCGATGAAGATCGACGAGAACTTGACGAGGACGAACGAGAACTTGGCGAGCGCGGCGATCGCCGCGACCAGCGGCCCGGTGAACCTCGAGATCCGCTTGCGCCAGTCCGTCCCGGTCGGATGGATGGGCTCGTAGTCCCGCTTCGGAACGTCGAAGCGGTCTGGTTCCTGCTGCTCGCTCATGAGCCTCTCCCGATCCATTCCTCGCCGCCCTCGTAGACCTCTTTCTTCCAGAGGGGCACGCGTTCCTTCAGCTCGTCGATCGCGTCCTTGCAGGCGGCGAGCGCATCCTGTCGATGCGGGGCCGAGACGGCGATCACCACCGACGTCTCGCCGATCGCGACCAGGCCGATCCGGTGGTGGATCGCGATGCCGGTGAGTGCGTAGCGCGACTCGAGGGCCTCGGCGATCTCGGCCATCACGCGCTCGGCCATCCCTTCGTACGCCTCGTACTCGAGGTGCGTGACCGTCCGCCCGCGCGATTGGACGCGCGTCGTGCCGGTGAAGGTCGCGATCGCACCGGCCTCGGCGGAGCGGACCTCGTCGACGACGCGGTCGAGCGAGAGAGGGTCGTCGCTGAGGAGGAACGCGCCGCCGGAGACGGGCGGGATGAGCGCCACCTCGTCGCCGTCGGCAAGCACGCGGTCGTGGCGGGCGTACTCCTTGTTCACTGCGTAGAGGAGGCCGTCGGGCTCGTCGCCGAGCCCGAGCGCCGGCCACACATCGGCGACGGTGGCTGCCTCGAGCTCGCGCTGCGACCAGCCGGCGCGCTCGCGGAGGCCGGCGAACAGACGCACCCGGACGGTCACGGCCAGACCGCCAGGAACGGCGCCCAGTCGTAGCGGCCGTAGTACTCGCCGAAGCGGTCCGAGAGCTCGGGAAGGCTGTAGCCGATGGTCGCCACCTGCACCAGCTTGCCCTGTGCGAGCACCATGACGCGGCCGGACTGCACGTCGGTCGAGCCGTTCGGGCCCCGGGTGTGGAAGCGCGTCCTCACGAAGAGCAGGTCGCCGTCCGGCAGGAACTGCGGGTCCTCGTCCGACCAGCCCCACGGCGGGCTCGTGAGCTTCCTCCGCTCCGGCAGGAGCTGCCAGAGCGCGCGATGCGTCTCGTTGGTGAGCCTCGGCACGATGTTGCGGCTCACTGCGGCGACCAGGCGCCCCTCCGCGTCGCAGGACGGCTCGACGTACGAATGGAGCGTGTCCTGGGAGACATCGCGCCCGTCGTAGACGAGCGACTTGCCGTCGGTGGAGTACCGGTCCCTGCCTTGTGCGAAGGCGACGTGCGTGCCGCAGACCGCCGTGTACTCGGGGTACATCAGCGTCGTCCCGAGCAGGGTCCCGTCCTCCCACAGGGTGACGCCGTCGGAGGCGACCGAGCCGGAGCCGGGCCAGTCCCACCACAGGACGTGGTCGCCCGCCCACGCGAACGGGATCGGGACGTCGGGGCCGCCGGTGCCGACGTTCGGCGGAAGAGGCCCGAGGACACGGTGTGCCGACCCGTCCTCGATCACCCACAGCTCGTCACCCCGCGAGACCGCGAGCGCTCCGTCGTGCGACCACGCGAGGCCGCCCCACCAGGTCGCGCCCCAGCCGTTCGGCTCGAGGCGCGTCAGCCCGTGCGGAGTCCACACGACGACGCCGCCCTGGGTCGTGACATAGGCCGCGCGCTCACCCGTCGGCGCCCAGGCCAGCGTCCGCGTGGGCAGCTTTGCCCGGCCGACGATCCGGCCGCCGATCGAGACGAGCCGACCGTCGCCGCTGAACGCAATCGCCCGCTGGGCCTGGGCATGTGCGACGAACGCGACCCTCGCGCCGTCTCGCGCGACGATCGTCAACCCGTCCGTCGTCGCATCCGCGGACGCCACGAGCAGGAAGGCAGCTACGCCCGCGAGTGCGAGGACGCGCACGGCGCGAGCATACTTCGGCCGTGGCAGCGACCGACCGGCGCGAAACCGAGTCCGGCATCGAGGTGAAGCCGGTGTACGTCGCCGACGACGTCAAGTCGGAGCTCGAGCTCCCCGGCGAGTACCCGTACACGCGCGGGCCGTACCGGGACATGTACCGCGGGCGTCCGTGGACGATCCGTCAGTACGCAGGCTTCGCCTCCGCGGAGGAGTCCAACGCGCGCTACCGCTACCTGCTCGCGCGCGGGCAGACCGGGCTCTCGATCGCGTTCGACCTCCCGACCCAGCTCGGCTACGACTCCGACGACCCGCGCGCCGTGGGCGAGGTCGGCCGCACCGGCGTCGCGATCGACTCGATCGCCGACATGGAGATCCTCCTGGAAGGGATCCCGCTCGGTGAGGTGTCGACGTCGATGACGATCAACGCCCCCGCCTCACTGCTCCTGCTCCTCTACGAGCTCGTCGCCGAGCAGCAAGGCGTCGACTCGCGGGCGCTGCGCGGCACGGTCCAGAACGACATCCTGAAGGAGTACATCGCGCGCGGGAACTACATCTTCCCGCCGCGCCCGTCGATGCGACTGACCACGGATCTCTTCGCGTACTGCGCGGAGCACATCCCGAGCTGGAACACGATCTCGATCTCCGGATACCACATCCGCGAAGCGGGATCGACGGCGGTGCAAGAGCTCGCGTTCACGCTCGCGAACGGCATCGCGTACTGC
>OUNM010433600.1_pt1 | contig 10505 bp, 6 predicted proteins | sample 1769961 | NCBI WGS metagenome assembly OUNM01 (sample SAMEA3914820, study PRJEB12502) | metagenome | biome: forest; material: soil | place: USA | collected 2012-03-12 | depth 0.3 m
GGCGGTGATCATCACCCGCCACCAGATGTTCTCGGCGCTGCACCTGCACAACTCCTATCCGGGCCTGATCCTGCCGGGCCTGGCGGCGCCGTTCGGTGTCTTTCTGATGACCCAGTATTTCCGGGCCATTCCGAAAGAGCTCGACGAAGCGGCCCTGCTCGACAATGCCTCGCGTTTTACGGTGTTCTGGAAGGTGCTGTTGCCCCTGACCATTCCGGCCCAGGCGACGCTCGGCATCTTCACGTTTCTGGCCTCGTGGAACGATTACTGGTGGCCGCTGATCTCGGCGACGCGCTCGGAAATGTTCACCCTGACGGTGGGCCTGGCCTCATCGCAGATCAATTTCGCCCAGACCTCGGGCCTGGGCTACCTGATGACCCAGGCGGTCTTCGCCTCTGTGCCGATCCTGATCGTCTACGTCATCTTCCAGAAGTACATCGTCAAGGCGGTGTCGGGAGCGGCGGTCAGATGACTTTTTTCAGCTCAAGCGCCGCCAATCTTTTCTCAAGAAGAAATGGGCTCCTCGCATTCGCTCGGGCGCGCGGTCGCGCTTGCCAAAGCCCAAGAAGGGTTTTGGAGATTTCTTGCGCGGCCTTGCTTTTAGCGTCATGCGCGCCCAAGGATCCCTATACCCACATCACCGTCCAGCGCATCTTCGGCGAGTGCCGCGCCGATGTGCCCAAGGGCCAGGCGCCCATCCGCAATCCCGACGGCGAATGCGAAATCGTCACCGGCCTGCTCGATGAATTCGAGACGGAAAACCCGGACATCAGGATGAAGGTCAATATCGCGGCCTGGCCCGGTTACGATCAGCTGTCGGCGGAATATGCGGCGGGCGATCCGCCCGACATCACCGTCATGCACATGTCGGCCATTCCCGACTACGAGAAGCGCGGCCTGATCGCGCCGCTCGACGACGACTTCAAGAACGCCGGAATCGACCCCGCCGCCTTTACGCCGGCGGCGCGCAATGGCGTCACCGTTAATGGTCACGTCTACGGCATGCCGTTCGACAACTGGACCCAGCTCTGGCACGTCAACACCGCCCTGTTCGCCAAGGCCGGCTTGATGAAGGACGGCGAGCCGGTCCTGCCGCATTCGCCCGAGGAATTCGTCACCCAGGCGCGGCAATTCAAGGATGCGACCGGCCTGCCGTACCTGATCCAGGCGACGGCCAACGAACAGGCTTCCTATACGCGCAACCTCTATACCTACCTGCTGGAACAGAAGGCGGTGTTTTTCACCGACCCCAAACATATCAAGCTGAACACGCCGCAGGCCCGACGCATCGTCGACATGTTCCGTGGGCTCTATGCCCAGGACCTCATGACCCATGACCAGGATTATCCGGCGGCCATGGCGGCGTTCCTGAACGGCAAGGGTGGGGTGCTGATGAACGGCACCTGGGTGATCGGCGCCCTGTCGACCGAAAGCGAGACGCCCGGCCGGCCGCTGTATCACGGCTATACGGTCAAGCCCTATCCGATGCTGTTCGGCGGGGCGCAGACCGCCTATGTCGACGGCCATTCCTGGGTCATGCCGGTTAAGCCCCGCACACAGGCCCAGCGCGAGGCGGTCATCCGCCTGATGAAGTTCCTGCAACAGCACGACTTCGACTGGGCGCGCTCGGGGCATTTGCCGTCGCAGACCGCCGTGGCGCAAAGCCGGCGCTACCTCGATCTACCCTATCGCCGCGACATCATTTCCCTGGCCACCGACGGCCAGACCCTGCCGCACGACATCCAGCGCCAGTTCGCCATCTCCGACATCATCGGCGACGAAATGGCCTCGGCCTATACCGGCCACAAGACGACGCAACAGGCGCTGCAAGACGCCGAAAACCGCATCAACGACCTTCTTTTCCATCTCCTGTAAGAGCGCTTCATGACTTTGAAAGCCACCATCACCGCGTCGCGCGATTTCATCGTCGCCCCGCTCGACCGCCGCATCTTCGGCACCTTCGTCGAGCACCTGGGCCGCTGCGTCTATGGCGGCATCTATGAGCCGGGCCACAAGACGGCCGATGAAAACGGCTTCCGCCAGGACGTGCTCGACCTGACGAAAGAGCTGGGCGTGACCATCGTCCGCTATCCGGGCGGCAATTTCCTGAGCGGCTACAATTGGGAAGATGGGGTCGGGCCCAAGGACCAGCGGCCGGTGCGCCTGGACCTGGCCTGGTTCTCGACCGAGGACAACAGCTTCGGCACCAACGAGTTCATGGTCTGGGCGAAGAAGGCGCAGGTCGAGCCGATGTTCGCCGTCAATCTCGGCACACGCGGCCCCGACGAAGCGCGTCATTTCCTGGAATATTGCAACCACCCGGGCGGCACCCACTATTCGGACCTGCGCAAATCCCACGGCTTTCCCGAGCCGCACAACATCAAGTTCTGGTGCCTGGGCAACGAGATGGACGGGCCGTGGCAGATCTGCGGCAAGACGGCCAAGGACTATGGCCGCATCGCCCAGGAAACCGCCAAGGTCATGCGCTGGGTCGATGATTCCGGCCTGCAACTGGCCGCCTGCGGCTCATCGCAGCGCGCCATGCCGACCTACGCGACGTGGGAATACGAGGTGCTCGACACCTGTTTCGACCAGGTCGACTTCATCTCGTTGCACGCCTATTTCCGTAACGATGCCAACGACATCAACGAGTTCCTCGGCGAGATCGACAATCTCGACTTCTACATCAAGGAGATCGTCGCGGTCGCCGATTCGGTCGCCGCCAAGCGCCGCTCGAAAAAGCGCATCCTGTTGTCCTTCGATGAATGGAATGTCTGGTACAAGGCGCACCGTCCGCAGGACCTGAAGGTGGCCGGCTGGCCCAAGGCGCCGAAGCTTTTGGAAGAGGTTTATAATTTCGAGGACGCCCTGGTCGTCGGTGGCGCCCTGATCGTGCTGATCAACAATGCCGACCGCGTCAAGACGGCCTGCCTGGCCCAACTGGTCAATGTCATCGGTCCGATCATGACCGATACCGGCGGCGACGCCTGGCGCCAGACCATCTTCTATCCCTTTGCCGACGCTTCGCGACTCGGCCACGGCGAGGTGCTGGACCTGAAGATCAACACCACGACCTTTGCCACCAAGGCGCACGGCGAGGTGCCGCACCTGATGGCTTCGGCGATTCGCCATCCGGAAACCGGCGCCCTGGGCTTGCTGGTGCTGAACCGCGGCCAGGAGGAGATGACGCTGGACATCGATCTGGCGGCCATCGGCACGGGGCTCAAGCTGCAATCGGCCACGCAATTGCACGATGCGGATCTTAAAAAGGCCAATACACGCGCCGAACCCGATGCCGTGGTCCCGGCGGCGAATGGAACGGCCAGGGTCGAAGGCGATCGCTTCACCGCGACGCTTAAGCCTTTGTCATGGAACGTCTTCTCCCTGGCGTGAGGACAAGGACAAGACGCTCTTGCGCAGGCGCGGACCGTAGTGTCCGCGCCTGTCTTTTATATGCGCTGCAGAAAGTCAGACAATTGGACTGGAGGCTATTGGCTCGGCCGCTCACCGGGCCGCCACAGCCCGCGGGAAGCACCGGAAACCTGTCCGGTATTGGTCTTTCGGCGGGTTAAGATCTCGACCCTGAGGGCGTAAACGAGGGCGGATATCAACCCTCAATGCATAATTGTCGGGCTTTAGATCGAGGAAATCGGATCCATTTTCATTTGTGAAATCGATTGTATTGGGATTTTGTTTATGAAATGCGGCCGAACGATGGAGGTTGCCGTGGATTTGGCCCCAGTGGTAAGGCCACTAGTGGCTTGTTTTGCCCTGTATTTTCCCTAACGGCAGCCCGCCGCCCTATGGAACACGCGCGGAACGGGGGACTGAGACCGGCTTGTGGCGGATTTGAGACAGAGGGGCTATAAATCAGACAAAACATGCCCGATTCCGCGTAACGCCTATTGACTTGAATATTTTGTCGGACAATATCCAGCACAGAGTTCCGGGAAAACCGGTACCGAGCAACACTGGAGGGAAACCCTATGACTGCGATCACCTCGCCGAGTCGCGCGCGCATCGCCAAGCTATTCAAGTTAAGCCTGACCACCGCGGCCTCGATCGCCGCGCTGTCGGCCACGGCCACGGCGGTCCATGCCCAGCAGGCCCCGGCCGCTACGGCCGCCGCGCCGGCGCCGGCCGGCGACGACACCGTCGTCGTCGTCCGCGGCGTCAAGGCGTCGCTGACCAAGAGCCTGGCCATCAAGCGCAAGTCGACCCAGGTCGTCGATTCGGTCGTCGCCGAAGACATCGGAAAGCTGCCGGACAACAGCGTCGTCGAAGCGCTGCAACGCGTCCCGGGCGTCCAGGTTACCGACCGCGCCGGCGGCGAAGTCGGCACTATCGCCATCCGCGGCATGTCGGACATCTCCTCCACCTGGAACGGCCGCACCATTTTCACGGCCTCGGGCCGCTATGAAGCCCTTCAGGACATCCCCTCGACCCTGGTGCGTCAGATCGACGTCTACAAGACCCGTGACGCCAGCCAGAACGAAGGCGGCATCGCCGGCGCGATCGACGTGAAGTCGTTGCGCCCGTTCGACTTCAAGGGGCCGGAAATTTCGTTGTCGCTGCGCGACACCCATCTCGATCCGGCCAAGACCAGCAATCCGTCGGTTACGGCCCTGGTCTCCGACCGTTGGCATACCGGTATCGGCGACATCGGCGCCTTGGTCAATCTCAGCTATAACCGCACCAAGTTCCGCAATGAAAGCGTGACCCCGGGCGCCCTGGTGCCGTTCTCAAGCTCCGATCCGGCGCAGGACATGCCGGGTTATACGCCGCTGCAACGCATCTTCCCGGCGGGCGACTGCACGACCGGCACCTGCTGGCCGGTCGGCACCAACAACGGTATGTCCGAAGCCTCGGGCGCGACCTATGCCTTCCTGAGCGGCACCGGCAACAACACGCAATATCCGTACCTGCTGTCGCGCGACGCCATCTTCCAGAGCGATTTCCTGGGCGACCGCAAGCGCGATTCGGCCAATGTCGCCCTGGAATGGCGCCCCGACGATTCGTCGACCTATACGTTCGAAGCCATGTATAACGGCTATCGCAACACCACCTTCAACAACCTGTTGTTCTCGTTCGTCGACTGGTGGGGCGGTTTCTCCGGGGACACGGCCTCCCAGGCCGCGGCGACCTATACGACCTATCCCGGCACCAACATCATCCATACCCGCACGGTCCAGTTCCCTTACAACTTCAACTCGGGCGACCTGACGACCAACTCGACGGACTCCTATATCTACGCCCTGAACGGCGACTGGCGCCTGGGTGACAAGCTGCACCTGGTCGGTGACCTGTCCTATCAGTCGTCGATCTACCACTCGGAATTCACGGCCATGCGTATCGACCGCGTGCCGGGTTCGATCACTGTCAATTTCAACCAAAAAGACGGCATCCCGTCGTTCGCGTTCGACAACAATGCGCTGCTGACCCAGGCGTCGCAATGGAACGTCGCCCAGTTCTACGACAACGCCAACCGCAACCGCGGCAGCGCCGGCACCGCTGCGTTGGATGGCACCTATGACGCCGACTGGAATTCGGTGAAGAAGATCAGCTTCGGTGGCCGCTTCGACGACCGCAAGGCGACCGAAATGAGCCGCAGCCAGAGCGCCTATCTGGGGCAAAACCTGGCGACGCTCAATTCGGGCATGCAGTACGTCAACAGCGGCTTCTGGTCGGGCATCACCGACGTGCCGAGCTCGTGGATGGAGCCGAACGGCTACTGGATCCGCAACAATATCGATTATGTCCGCGGCCTGTATCACACCGCCGATCCGGTGAACTTCCAGACGACGGCCAATCTGTGGATGCACAAGGCGTTCGACGTCGATGAAAAGACTTCGTCCGTCTACGCCATGGCCGATACCAGCGATGAGCTGTTCGGTCATACGCTGAAGGGCAATTTCGGCTTGCGTTATGTCATGGTCGACACGAATATCACCGGCTATCGCTGGGATAATCAGCACCAGAAGATCGACGATATCGAAAAGTACAAGACGTCGACCGGCAGGCTGCTGCCCAGCATCGCCCTGCACTACGACCTGACCAAGGACGTCTCGCTGCGCTTCAACTACGGTGAGACGCTGCGCCGTCCGGACTTCGGCGCCGTGAACCCCACCGGCAGCTATTCCGACGACATCACCAAGGTCGGCTATGGCGGCGGCACCGTCGGCAACCCGACCCTGAAGGCCACGACGTCCAAGAATGTCGACCTGACCGCGGAATGGTATTTCAGCAAGGACAGCGCCATCTATGCGACGGCGTTCGACCGCAAGATCGACGGCTTCGTCGTCTATCTGCCGCACATGGTGCACCTGGATGCGGCCCACGACCCGTATCCGGCCTCAACGACCGGCCTGAGCCACGCCAATGGCTATAACTATAACGTCTCGACGCCCTATAACGCGTCGAACGGCAAGATGTCCGGCCTGGAACTGGGCACCATCTGGTTCCCGAAATTCCTGCCGTCGGTGTTGGACGGTCTTGGCTTCCAGGGCAGCGTAACGGCCCTGTCGACCTCGCAGGAAGTCCCGAACGTCGACGCCAACAACAATATCACCAGCTACACCAAGACGACCTTCTGGGGTGTGTCGCGCTACTCGTATAACGCCACCCTGGCCTACGACAAGGGTCCGATCGGCGCTCGCCTGTCCTATGTCTGGCGTTCGAAGTTCCTCGACCGCAACGAAGCCGCGCTGTTCGCCAACCCGATCGGCATCTGGCGTCACGAGGAAAAGGACGTCGACTTCCAGCTCACCTACAATATCAACGACAAGATGTCGTTCGATATCGACGGTGTGAACCTGACCAACGAGAAGCAGCAGGAGTACTATCACTTCGGCAATTCCGGCACCGCCGCCACGACCAACTTCGGCACCGTCGAAATCGGCCGCCAGTTCTCGGTCGGCTTCCGCTGGAAGATGTAAGTTTCGCCTGAGCCTGGGCCTCATGCCCGAAAGTGCCTTCCACTTTTGGGGTAAACATGAGGCCCTCTTTTCTCGGGTTGCTGCTGCTTCTCCCAGGCAGCAGCGCCCATCTTTTTGTCTGAAACCTATTCTTTTCACCCTTGATCCCAAGGGGAGGGTCCCGTGCGTCCTGTCATGTCTTCCAAAAAAACGGCGCTTGCCGCCACCTTGATGCTCACCGTTGCCGCCACGCTGGCGGCCTGCGGCGGTGGGGGAGGCGGTGGTGGCGGGAGCTATGGCGGCGGGACGACGACCTCCAGTTCGTCATCGAGTTCGTCGGGCGCCGATCTGGGCACGCTGACCACGATGGACGACACCTATCAGCTCAAGATCAAAAGCGTCTCGGCCAGCCAGGACCTGACTATTGCCGGCCAGAGCCAGACGGCCGGTGCCGCCCTGGCCTTGGCAGCGGATGGCTCGACCAGCGACCTGATGTGGCACATCATGCCGTCGCCGACGTCCAATACGTACAATATCGAGAACATGCTGACCCACCAGGTGATGGGTATTGCCAGCGCCTCGAAGACCAGCGGCGCCGCGGCCCTGCAATATGCCGATAACGGCACCAGCGACCACAACTGGACCTTCTACAAACTGACCGACGGCAACTACCTGATCTATAACGTCAACAGCAACCTGTACCTGACGGCTGAAGCGGGCGGCACGATCGACCAGACGGCGCGCGCCGCGACCGGCACGACCCAGGAATGGACGATCACCGCGACGACGACGACGGCCTATCCGGCGCCGCGCACCGTCAGCGGTACCGGCGTCGGCGTCCACGACCCGAACATGATCGTCGATCCGTCGGGCACCTTCTGGCTGTACGGCACGCACAATACCCTGGCCTCGTCGACCGATATGACGACCTTTACGGCGGTCAGCCAGGGCATCTTCGCCACCGACTTCTCGTGGTGGGCCGCCAAGAACACGACCGGCACCGGCGGCCGCACCGATTTGTGGGCGCCCAGCGTGATGTACGCCAACGGCAAGTACTACCAGTACTATTCGATCCCGATCTACGACACCCCGTCGGTCGCCGGCACCAACAAGGGCGCCGAAGCGGTCATCGCCCTGGCCACCAGCACCAGCCCGTCCGGGCCGTGGACCGACGCCGGCCAGATCATCGCCTCGTGCGGCACGACGACGGGCTGCACGACCGGCTTCAACGCCATCGACCCGGCGCCGTTTATCGACAGCTCGGGCAACTGGTGGCTGAGCTTCGGCTCGTGGAACGACGGCATCCATATCCTGGCGCTGGACCCGACGACCGGCCTGCGCTCGACCTCGAACACCACGATCTACAATATCGCGGCGCGCGCAGCCGGTGAAGAAGGTTCGTTCATCTATCCGTGGACGGTCAACGGCACGCTCTATTACTACTACTTTGCGCCGATCAACACCTGCTGCTCGGGCATCACCAGCACCTACCGCATCATCGTCGGCCGTTCGACCTCGCCGACCGGTCCGTTCCTCGATCGCGGCGGTATAGACCTGATGAGCGGCGGCGGCACCATCCTGCTGTCCTCCCACGGCCAATACTATGGTCCGGGCGGCCAGAGCGTGACCACTGTCGGCGGCAAGCCCTGGCTGGTCTATCACTACTATGACGGCAACGCGAACGGCGCGCCGAAGCTGGGCCTGAACGCCCTGACTTTCGACAGCGCCGGCTGGCCCGTCATCAACTAATACCATGCTGACCCGCCGCTTGTGGGGGAAGAGGCTGGCCGCCGCGGGACTCGCGGCGGCCTTGCCTGTTTCCGCCTTCGGGCGGCCGGAGACCGGATTATCGGCGGGGCTTCCGGTGCGGGGTGATATCTGGCCGGTCCACGATCCGTGCATCATCCGGGCCGACGGCCTCTATCACCTGTTCTGCACCTCGCAGATGCGCCAAGGGAGGGGGCTGATCGCCTGGCGCACCTCACCGGATCTCGTCACCTGGACCCTGAAAGGCTCGGTCATGCCGGCCTTTCCCGACTGGGTCATGCGGGCCGTGCCGGGCGCCCGCGGCGCCTGGGCGCCGGATATCTCATATGAAAACGGCCGCTACCGGCTCTATTACGCCGCCTCGACTTTCGGGACCAACGGCTCGGTGATCGGCCTGATGACCACGCCGACGCTGGATACTGCGCGGCCGGATTTCGCGTGGCGCGACGACGGCCTAGTCATGGCGTCCGGGCCGGGCGACGATTTCAACGCCATCGATCCCAACCTCGTTCGCGACGCCCAAGGTGGGCAATGGCTGGTCCTGGGCAGTTTCTGGAGTGGCCTGAAGATGACCCGGCTCGATGCGGCGAGCGGCAAGCCAATTGACGCCACGGCCCTGGTCGCGGTCGCCGAGCGGCCGCAAAAGCCGGACGCTGTCGAAGGCGCTTTCCTCATCCGTCATGGCGAGGACTACTACCTGTTCGCGTCTTATGATTTCTGCTGCCGTGGCGTGAACAGCAGCTATTACACCGTGGTTGGCCGCTCCAGGTCGGTGACCGGACCGTTCGTCGATCGCGACGGCGCGTCAATGCTGGAAGGCGGCGGTACCGTGGTCCTGAGCGCGTCCGAACACTGGAAAGGCCCGGGGCATTGCGCGGTTCTTCAGGATATGGATGCCGACTACATCGTCTACCACGCCTATGACGCCGACAATGGCGGCCGGCCGACCCTGCGGATCAACCGGCTCGACTGGCGTGACGGCTGGCCGGTAGTCGGTTAGCGTCTTGCCGGCGCGTGCTGGGCTTCCGGGTGGCGGATGTTTTCCAGCAGGGCCGACATCAGCACCATGCGGCCGGCCGGGTCATAGATAGCCGCAGCCGTGCCCCGGGGCAGGTAGGGGCGCACGCGCTTGGCCAGGTATTCGGAGGCGGTGACGCCGTCCGACATCGAGCGGAAGCGCTCGAAGTCCTTTTCCAGCAGGGTGCGGCCATTGAGGCCCACCGTGACGGTCAGCCGGTCCACGGCTTTGATATACTCAAGGAGATCTCGTACGGTCGCCATTCGGTCCTCTCGGAAGACGGAAATTTACGCAGCACTGACTCAGTACGGAATAATGACTCTATAACTGTAAATAATCTCCTAGTCATCCCGGCTTGTGATACGCGAATGTGCCGTGGCCAATCGGTGTCACAGCCGGGGCTTGGTAATATTCAACTGTAAAATGTACCCGAAAATTCGGGGGCCTATTCAAGATCAACGACAGTTACAGATTCCGGGGCCAGTTTCAGCACCAGCTTGCCGCCCGAGGCCTTGGCCTGGATGGGTGTGGGCTTGACGACATCGGGATGGGAGAAGTCGTTGATGCTGTCGATCTTCGGTGCCGTCAGGGTCTCGCCCGACGCTCGACTTGCTTTGAGTCCCATGGCGGAAAGATCGACTTCCAGCGGTTCCTTGGGATCGACATTGGTCAGTGAGACATAGACCTTGCCGTCCTTGCCCCTGGCGGCGATGGCGTCGAGGCGGGGCAGGGTGATGCCGTCGTGGACATAGGTGCCGGCGTCATAGGTGACCGGCAGGACGGTGGCATCCTGGAACGGCACGTAC
>OUNM011078142.1_pt1 | contig 10505 bp, 8 predicted proteins | sample 1769961 | NCBI WGS metagenome assembly OUNM01 (sample SAMEA3914820, study PRJEB12502) | metagenome | biome: forest; material: soil | place: USA | collected 2012-03-12 | depth 0.3 m
AGGTGCTTCGCATCGGCCTCCAGCGCGATGGAGCGCCGCGCACGGCCTACCCGCAGCAGCAATCCCGCCACGACAAAATTGACCGCCGAGGCGAGCATCGACACCGTCAGGCCCGCCACGGGTTTGGTGATAGCCTGCGGGGCAAAGAAGCGGTCCACTGCCTCCCAGCCGATGGCGAGCGCTGCAATCATGATCAGCGCGCCCTCCACGCCTGCGGCGAAGTATTCCGCCTTGGAGTGGCCGTGCGCGTGGTCGTCATCCTCCGGCTTCATCGCCACCGCCAGCGAGGCCAGAGCCACGAGCGCGGCGGCCACATTCGCCAGGGATTCCAAAGCATCCGAAAGCAGGCCCACCGAGCCGGTGAGCCGCCATGCCACCAGCTTTAAAAGAAATGTCACCACCGCGGCCGCAATCGACAGCATGGCATAGTGGGTGAGAGGGCGGTCTTTCATGGGCTCCGTGCACGCGGACTCTACGTTCCTAAGTCGGAGGGATAAAGCGGATTGAGTGGGGAGCGCTTGTTGAAGTTTCCACGACAGACTGACCGAGGTGCGGAGCAAGCCGGAGACCGGCTGTAGCTGGGCTCTTTGAGCCCGGAGGCGTGGCAGAGGTTCGCAGCCCAATGGCCTGTCCCAAGCGGTTTCCAACTTGGCGGTGGAGACAAACGAGCTCTTCAGGTCCGGCCTCAGAGAGGCCAGCTACAGCAGCTCCCATGCTGCGCTGATGTTGCGTCAGTCTACTACGCAAGCCTCAACAATGAGGAGTCTGAGCGGGCTGGTCGCTTGTTCACTTCCACGCCAGCACCGCGAGTCCGGCAGTCACCAGGCCAGCGCCGAGCAGGACCTTGCCAGTGACCGGCTCGCGCAGGAACACGAAGGAGAGCAGCAGCGTCACCAGCAGGCTGCCCTTGTCGATGATGGCCACGTAGGAGACCGGCCCGTCCTTCATCGCGCGGTAATAGCACACCCATGAAAGCGTGGTGCCCAGGCCGGAGAGAATGAGGAACATCCATGCCCTGGGCGTGATCAATGAGACGTCCTTCACACCCTTCCACAAGAACAGGTTTGCCACCACAGCGATGAGCACCACGGCGGTACGCACCGCCAGGCCAAGGTCCGCGTTGACGTCCTTCATGCCGCCCTTGGCCAGCACGGCCGTGAGTCCGGCGAAGACGGCGGAGAAAATCGCGTAGAGCACCCAGCTTGGCATGACGGGGAGGGTGCGACGAGGTGGGGTGGGAGTCAAGCAGTGCCGCAGCGGAACATCCGCCACCGCAAGGCTGTTCCCTTGCCCTGTGGCTGCAGCCGGATTATGCATCCGCATGCCTGGCACTAACACTAGCACCTGCATGAAAACTCTCGCCATAGGGTTGACCCTGCGCCTCCTGGTAAGCACCTCTTTCGCCTGCTCCTACACCAATCACATGGATATCGAAGGTGGATTGTCGGGCGATTCCAAATACGAGGTCGTGGAAGGCCCTCTTGAAACTCCCGCCGACCCTTTTTTCCATGGTCTTTACATCCGGGAAACGAAGAGCCACAAGACAGTTGAGACGATTTTCGAAGAAGGCGAGGAAGCCGGCCCAAATCACACAGATCGGGTAGAGGTGCGATGGAATGATCGCGGCAACCTCGTGGCCGTGAACTTGTATTTCAGAAGGTCCACAGTGGTAAAAATCTACCGTCTGGATAACAAAGGAATGTTTGACAAGATTTTCGAGAGTGATGACTGGTCAAGCGAGGAACTTCCTCAGCGATACCATCTCCATTGGTATGACCAACGGATTCCTGGCATGAGCTGCTTTCTTGGAGACTGGATGGGCAAAAACTTCTGGACGGGCAGAGACCGGATCTGGTTCATTGAATCCGTCGGAATCGAGACACGGAAAGAAGGCGAGAGCATACCCGATGAAAAATCGGCCTACTCGCAGTTTGATATCGAAGTGCCCATGTCGGGCAAGGTGAAAACACGTTGCCGATTCCTTGGCGAATACGATGACCGCGGCGATCACGAGAAGGTCTTTTGCCAAAAGATTCGGAAGAAGCAAAAGAAGTGATGACCAAAGGCGAAGTGCCATACGTGCTGCCATCTCACCTCTTCGCCCTCGCCGCCTCCTTGATGTCCATGGTGATGTCATCCGCCGTGAACAGCACCTTGTCAGGCCCGGCGGAGCGCAGGTCGAAGGTGTCAGCGCTGCGGGCGTGAAAAAAGTAGGGCGTGCCCCAGCGGTCCATGAGGCGGCCTTTGCCATCGAGCGCGGGGTGGTTCGGCGGGATGACCACGAGGTGCATCTTGTTCTTGCCGGTGAGCGCGGCGGTGATGTCTTCATTGTCGCCCAGGGGCGGCAGGTTGGCGATGTGGAGCACGGTGGTCAGCTCGCCTAACAGGTCGTGCAGCACCACAAGGTCCTGCTTCGCGGTGCGGTCGGCGCGGTTCAGTTCGGCGGCCCTTGGAGAGCCTTGGAAAACCTCCGCCGGCATTTGATCTGGGGCTTCGGCGGGCTTGGCAGCTTTGGTGGCCGCCGCCTGTTCATGCGCACGGCGCACGCCGGCGGTGAACCAGCAAAGCACCAGCGCCACCGTCATTAGGACGGCGAGCACCAGCAGCAGCCGCACGCGCCCGGGGTTCACGGGAGAAAACCAACGGGATTGCTGGCGTTGGTGAGGCTGTAGAAGCGGCTGATGTTCGGCAGCACCAGCGGCAGGCTGCTCTTTGGCACGCCCAGCCACAGCGCCAGCTCGGCGTAGTACTCGTCCACACTGGTGGTGGGAATCAGGCGGCCGCGGCCCACGTCCAGCGGGTTGTTGTTGTACAAGCTGGGGTACTGGCCGTAGATGCGCTGGCCGGCCACGCTGCCGCCCACCACCAGCATGTTGCCACCCCAGGCATGGTCCGTGCCCTTGCCGTTGGAGGTAAGCGTGCGGCCGAAGTCCGAGGCGATGAACAGCGTCACCTGGTTTTGCATGTTGATGAGTGTTAGCGCATTGTAGAAGGCGCTGATGGCCTGGCTGAGCACCGGCACCATGCCTGCCATGTTGCCGATCACATCATCATGATGATCCCAGCCGGCATAGTTCAAAAAGAAAGTCTGCCGTGTCATGCCCAGCGTGCTGCGGCCGTTCACCGTGCGGGCCACCATTTCGAGCTGCTGTGCCAGCGTGGTGGTGGGAAAGGTGGCGCCATTGGGCAGGGACGGGCTGGTGGCCTGGGAGAACTGGTCGTACGCGTCCAACGCCGAACGCTGGGCCTGCGCGTAGCTGCTTTGCAGAAGGTTCTGGTACTGCAAGGCCAGCAGGCCGTCCACAGCCGCACTGCGCCGCTGGGTGACACCGCTCTCCGTCTGCCAGCGCTGGGTGTAATTGTTCAGCGCCGTGGCGCCATCCTGAGTGATGGCGTATTCGAAGATGGAGTTGCCTGACTGCCACACGTTAGCTCCGTCGAGCGACACGTTCATCGACACGACGTTGTTGCTGTTAATGGAGTGGATGAGATCCGCCATGCGCCCGGCCCAGCCGACGCCGCTGCGGTGGTCCGGCGTGGAGCTTTGCCACTGCTCCTCTTGATCGGAATGGGAGAAGAGGCCCAGGGGCAAAGTTGCCTGCCCGTTGTTGTAAGTCGTCAGCGTGGTGGGCTGCACCAGCGTGCCGACGTTGGCGACGAAAGCCGCGTGCCCGGCCTGGAACAGCGCCTGGACCTCCGGCATGCCCGGGTGCAGGCCGAAGCTCTTGCCGCCCATGTCGTTCAGCGGCGTGATCGGCAGCAGGCTGGCCTTGGTCAGCGAAATGGTGGAGCCGCGCTCGGCGAAGTACTCGTTGTACTCCGTGGTGCCCTGCGGCGTGAGCATGTTGAACGAATCAATGCCGCCGGTGAGGAAAATGCACACGATCGCCCGGTACTCGCCCGCGGCAGGCGTTGAAGCCTGGGCGATGCTGCCAGAGAGCTGCATGTTCAGCAGGGTATTGGCAATCGGCAGCGACGAAAGCCCGGCGCAGCCTTGTTTCAGGAACTGGCGGCGTGAAGGTGGGGTCTTCATGGAAATGATCTATCAACGCTAAAAAGTGAGGAGTCAGACAAGCCTGAAGGGCTTGAGTCCCTTAGCCCAGGGTTCGCCCGAGTCTCACGAGGGCTACCCTGGGTTTCCGCAAAGCAGCGGATAGCGCAAACCCCCGACATGTCCGTCAGCCGTTCTCCATAGCAGCGCTTTCCCGGCGCGCTGCTGGCGAGTTCAAGGCTTCGAAGAAGTCTGCGCTTTGCGCCCCTCCCGCCGCCATGAAACCCAGGGTAGCCCTCGTGAAACTCGGGCGAACTCTGGGCTGAGGAATGCAAGCCTTTCAGGCTTGTTTTTACCGGCTGAATTGCATGGCCAAAAGGCCCTGCTTCCACCTGCCTTTGATGCCAGGCTGAAACATCCCCAAACTGGTCGCCGGTCTTCATGAAGGCTTAGCGAAGGATGCAAAACTCCGGCGAGGTGCTCACAAGGAAAATCGCCAGCTTCACCCGCTGGCGCTGCCAGTCGTAATCGCTGGTGGTGATGCGGGCCACGGACTCGCGGATCACCTGGAACTCCTGCGGGGTGAGCGTGCCGCCGGTGAGCTGGAGATTGAGCAGGCGGATGAGCCCGTCCACATCGCTGGCCAGGGCGAGCTCCGGCGCGATGTTCACTGTCACGATGCGGGTGTTGTCGGCGTTGCCCCAGCGGTCCATGCCGTCGTCCGGGATGTTGTCAAAATAGTTCGGCATGCCGATGGCGCTGGCGGCATTGATCACCTGGAACTCCGGGCCCACGAGGCCGGCGGTCGTCATCTGACCCGGCGGCAGGTAGTCAGGCAGGTAGAAGTTGAACACGCTGGGCGATTTCATCGGCTCCTCGTAGAGGTCCATGAAGAAGCTGCCCAGGCTGTAGAGGCCGGAGGTGGAGCTGGCGTTGAAGGCGCGCGCGTAGTTCACCGCCCGAAGGAAGGGCTCGCGCTGCTTGCCGAAGTTCGGGTTGCTCATGTTCGCCGGGTTGCGCGCCTCGTCGTCCATCAGCACGGCTTTAACAACTGCCTGCATGTCACCCCGCACGCCGCTGCCGTTGTTGTTGAACGCAGCCGCCACACGGCCGACATAGGCCGGGCTGGGATTGGAGGTGACCATGAACTGGATGAAGTGCCGCGCCACAAAGGGCCCGACGTTCGGATGGTTGAAGATGTTGTCGATGGCGGTGTTCAGGTCCGCCATGCCGCTCGCGCCGGTGTCGGGACTGCTTGTGGCTGTTAGCGTGCTGGTGGTCAGCCCGCTGAGCAGCGTCTTCGGGTTCATGTCGTGGTAGGCATCCCACATGTTCATCGAGTGCGTCCAGTCCTGCGGCGCGTTGAGAAAGGAAGTGCGCGAGGTGCCGCCGTAGCTCAGGCCGGTGAAGACACGGGCAAAGTTGGTGATCGTGGTGTTGTCGTAGGTGGGGATGTCGTTGCCGCTGCCATCCTTCTTGTGCGTGCCATCGGTGTTGAGCTGCCACAGGCCGATGCTGAAGAGCTGCATGATCTCACGCGCATAATTTTCATCCGGAAAGATGTTGGCCGCCACGTTCGGCTTCTGGTTCATGAGGTGGCTGAGATAGAAGCCCATCACCGGATGCAGGGTGACCTTGTACAGGATGTCCCGGTAGTTGCCGAAGGCGTTGTCTTCGAAGATGTCGTAGAAGTTCGCCACGCCTTCGGGCTGCGCATTGAGCGTCTCCGGCAGATCGGAGGCGACGAGGATCTGGCTCAGGCAGAAGGCGACGCGCTGGCGCAGCACATCGTATTGAGTGCTGGGGCCGCCGGGATAATTGGCTGCGTTGGCGCCCATGGCGCGGCCCCACCAGGCGGAGGTTTTCAGGTCGTAGTAATACTGGCTCAGGCTTTCGGAGCCGATCACAACCGGCATCAATTTGTTAGGCCCCAGGGTGAACTGGTTGTCGATCCACGGGCCAAAGCCCATGGCCATCACCTGCTGGGCATTGGCCGGGATCACGTCGGTGCCGGTGGAGGTGGCTTGATCGGGACCAAAGGCGGCCTGGATGAGAAAGCGGCACGCGGCCTTGGCTCCCGGCAGCCCATTGGCGGGGCCCTTGATCAGCGTGGCCGTGGCCGTGGTGGTGCTGCCCAGGGTGTAGCCGGTGCCTGTGGTGGCGGTAAGGGTGATCGTCTGGCTGCCCACCGTATCGTTGGTTACGGCGATGGGCGTAAGCTGCACCCACACCTCGCGCGAGCCCATCGGGACGAGGATGCTGCCGGTGGTGCTGGGCGTGTAGTCCGTGCCCGCCACGGCCGTGCCGCCGAGGGTAAAATTCACGGTGATGGGCTGCATGCCGCCGCTGCGGCGAATGGCAATGATGCCCGGCGTGGGCCATTGCTCGTGCATCTCGCCGTCCAGCAGCGCCACGGTCACCTGGTTCGCCGCGGTGAAGGAGGCGGTCACGCGTTGCAGGTCGGTCTGGTCGTAGCGGTCGGTGTGCGAGTTGGTGGCGCTCATGCCCAGCATCTGCTCTTCAGCATCCGTGAGCCCGTCGCCATCGCTGTCGAGGTCCTGCACCTGCACTTTAAAGAAGTGGAAGCGGGCGGAGGGATCAAGTGTGAGGCTTTGCAGGCTCCCCGCGCCAGTGCCAGTGCTCAGCACCTGCCAGCCGTTGGGGTCCAGCGAGGCGTTGCCCAGGAGCTGGTACTGCTTGCCCGAAACCGTGGGCCAGTTGGGCTGAAGCTGGCCGCTGAGCTGGGTGACACCCACGGTGGGATGCGAGTTGCGGTCGAAGGGATTGGTGCCGGCGATGGACTCCTGCAGATTCGTGAAGCCGTCGCCATCGGTGTCGAGCGCCGGGTTCAGGCCGCTGGCGTTGAATTGCTTCTCCCATACATCGCTCATGCCGTTGTGGTTGAGATCCAGCCCGGCTCCCACGACGGTGTGCGCAAGGCCCAGGACGATGCCGCAGAGCAGAGTGGCGCGAAAAACATTCACGAGGGCAAAACTAACGCCTTTCGCGCAAAAAAGAAAGGCGGGTTTTGGGGCTTCACAGTCACCTATGCCTCTCTGAATGATCAGCGAAACGCGATAGTCTTGGAGGCCTTAAGCCTCCGGCCGCACCACCACGATCGATCCCAGCAAACTTTCCTGCTCCACCTGCAGGTGGTTGAGCTTGATCAGCTCCAGCATGGCCAGGAAGGTGACGATCATCTCTGTGCGGCTGCCGGCTTCATTGAACAGCGATTCAAACGGCACGCGCGCGCCCAGGGGCAGGGTCTCCAGCAGGAAGTCGATCTTGGCGCTGACGGTCCAGCGGTCATCGACGATCTCGCGGATGTCATCGGTCTTCTCGAAGCGCTTGAGCATCTTCTGGAAGGCGCGAATGAGGTCGAACATGCCGGCGGAGCCAAGTACCTCTGGCGCGGCTTCGAGATCGGGCATCTCGGGGGTGGCGGCGAAGAACTCATCGGCCTTCATCTCCTGGCGGCCGAGGAACCCTGCGGCATCCTTGAACTTCTTGTACTCCACGAGCTGGCGGATGAGCTCCCAGCGCGGGTCGTCTTCCTCGCCTTCTTCATCAGGGGCCTGCTGGTTCTTCGGCAGCAGCTCACGGCTCTTGAGGTACATGAGGTTGGCGGCCATGACGATGAACTCGCTGGCGAGCTCCACGTTCAGCAGCTTAAAGGTCTCGATGTAGCCCAGGTACTGGCTGGTGATGCGCTCGATGGACACGTCATAAATGCCGATCTCGTCCTTCTTGATGAGGTAGAGCAGCAGGTCCAGAGGGCCCTCGAAAATCTCCAGTTTTACCTTGTAGTCGTCGTCCACGCCGCCGGGTTTTAGCGCAGGCGGCAGGGCGATGCGAGGGGAAAAGCGGAGCCGTGCTGGCGGCTCGCGCGCTCAAATGATCTCCATGCCAATTGGGAGCAGGCGACAAGTACACGGCGCCACCAGCGCAGGAGGAGGAAGAGCAGGATTCAGGCGTCGCGCAAAACCGCTGGCACCGCTCCCCTGCCCCAAGTACCAGTCGGGGCTTTTCCTTTCCCTCCCCGGTATGCTCGAACTCATCAATCTCTCGCATCATGTGCAGCGGCGCGGCATGGAGCCTTTGACCGTGCTGGACCACGTCAGCTTTTCAGTGCCTGGCGGTCATCTGCTGGCCATCCTGGGAGCGCCGGCCAGCGGCAAGACGACGCTGATCCATACGCTGGCGGGCCTGCGCCGCGTGCAGTCCGGCGCGGTGGTGTGGAACGGGCGCGACACCTCCCCGAAGAAGCAGCCCTTTCATGCCAATGAGATCGGCTATGTCTCCGCTGATGACTCGGCGATCCATGAGCTGCTGAGCGTGAAGGAAAACATCGTCAGCGCGCTGCTGCTGCGCGTGGGCGGGCTGACGAAGCAGGAGGCGCTGGTGCGGGCGGACAAGCTGATGCTTTTCTGCGGGCTGGAGATGGTGGCCGGCCTGCGCACAGGCACTCTCACACGGCCCATGCGCCGCCGGCTATCGCTGGCGCTGGCCCTGGCCCCGGATCCCTTGCTGATCCTGTGCGATGACTTTACCGACGGGATGGACCCGAAGTCCGAACGCGAGCTGGCGGCGCTGCTGCAACTGGTGGCCCGCGAAAAGCAAGGCCGGGTGGTGGTGAATGCGACGCAGGACCTGGCCAACCTGGCCACCTACAACACGGTGGTGGTGCTGCACGAGGGCCGCGTATGCTTCCACGGGCCGGGCCGGGCGCTGACGCATTACTTCAGCGTGGCGCACACGGAGGATGTTTACCAACGCCTGGCGCGGCGGCCCTCACAGCGCTGGCAGGACTCCTGGAACCGCCACCGCGATTCGTACTATGCGGCCTTCAAGCTCACGACCGGGGGCAGCGGCGCGGAGGCGGCCCTAGGCTCCGCCGGAGACGATGATGACGATGTGCGCAACGATGGCCGGCTGCGCCTGGGCGCGAGCATCGAAGTGGAAAAGCCGGAGCTGGAAGGCCTGCCGCCACCGCCCGCACGCCCAAGCTTCAGCACCCAGGTCCAGGTGCTGCTGAAGCGGCGCTGGACGATGTTCCGCCGCAGCAAGCTGCAAATGTGGCAGCACATCCTGCTGCTGCTGGGCCTGCCGCCGCTGGTGATGATGCTGGCCTGGCCGGAGACGGAGGCCTTGCGCGAGGTGCTCAAGACGGATGCGCATCCCTCGCCCTCGGGACTGATGCACTCGGGCCACTTCGCCTCGCTGCTGCTGCTGCTGCAAATCCTGGGCCTCATCTTCATGGCCGCCCGCAACGGCGCGCGGGAAATTGCCAGCGAGCGCAACATCTGGCAGCGCGAGCACCAGGGCGGCCTGCGCAGCAGCGCGTATCTCACCAGCAAGATTGCCTTTGTCGGCGCCCTGGTGCTGGGCCAGAGCGCCTGGATGGGCCTGTGCATCGACACGCTGGGCGGCGGCCTGCCGGGCAATGGCGCGCTGCGCCTGGCCATCATGATGATGACTTCCGCCGCCTTCACCGCACTGGCGCTGGCGGTTTCAGCCTTCAGCCGCTCGGGTGACCAGGCGGCCTCGCGAGTGTGGGTGCTGGCCTTTCTCCAGGCTCCGCTGAGCGGCGCGCTGATCGCCCTGCCTGGCTGGTTGAGCAATGCACTGCACCCGCTGGTGACGACCTTCTACGGCTGGTCGGGCTGCGTGGAGACGATGAAGGGCAGCATCATCTATGAACCTTTGACGAAGCTGAACACCACCTGGTTTGCCACTCCCGACTCAGCCTTGATCGCGCTGACCGTGCACCTGCTCCTCGGCCTGACCATCGCGGCCCTGGGCCTGCGCCGGGCAGAGCGCACCTGAGACGGACTCCACGATTGACATTCCCCCTGCGCCTCGTCTTTTAACCGCCACGCCATGTCATCCCCCACGCTGGACATCCAACGCATCGCCACGCTTTCACGCCTGAGGCTCTCCGAGCAGGAGGGCCAGCAGTACGCCGCGCAGCTCGGCAAGATTCTCGACTACATGCAGACGCTGGAGAAGCACGATCTCTCGGGCGTGGAGCCCAGCGCGCATGCCACGCCGGTGTTTGATGTATGGCGGGAGGATGAGCCGGTGCCGGGCTTCACCTGCGAGCAGGCCCTGGCCAATGCACCGCGCAAGACTGCGGATCAGTTCATGATTGGCAAGGTGGTGGAATAAGATCGTTTTCCGTTGCCCGTTTTCCGTTTCCTGTCTGCCTCTTCTTCCCTTTCCCTTCCCCGCCTGTGTCACTCGCCACTGAAACCATCGCCTCCCTGCGCCAGCGCCTTGCGGCCAAAGAGATCACTGCCACCGACATCGTCAACGACCTCGCCCATGCCATCGAGGCGCGCAACCCTGCGGTGGGGGCCTACCTTTCGCTCGACGTAGAGGCGGCGCTGGCGGAGGCTGCGAAGGCGGATGTGACCCAGCCGCTGGGCGGCATGCCGATTGCGTTCAAGGACAACATCAATGTCACCGGCCAGCCCTGCACCTGCGGCTCCAAGATGCTGGCAACCAATTACGC
>OUNM010413730.1_pt1 | contig 10502 bp, 9 predicted proteins | sample 1769961 | NCBI WGS metagenome assembly OUNM01 (sample SAMEA3914820, study PRJEB12502) | metagenome | biome: forest; material: soil | place: USA | collected 2012-03-12 | depth 0.3 m
CATGTGACGGCCGGTGTTCCAGGCCAGGGTGCCGACGCGGTCGCCGGGCTTGATCCCCAGGGCCAGCAGGGCGTTGGACACGCGCTTGGCGCGGTCGCGGATCTGCGCGTAGGTCGTGCGCACGATCGGGCCCTCGACCGAGCGGCTGACCACCTCGCGCCCGCCGTGCCAGCGCGCGGCGTGGTCGATGATCTTGTCCAGGGTCAGCGCCCCGTGCTGCATCAGGCCCTGCATCGGCGCCTGTCTCCCGGTCGGTTGCTTATCGTTGTTCAGGCGAGGCTATCGTTGTGCGGCGCAACACGCAACGCGACAGCGCTCGGGGCGAGAAAACCAGGTTCATAGCGTTCTTCTTTGTCGAGCGTCCGACAAACCGCGCCAATCGGTCGCAGGGGCCGTTCAGAGACTCTTGGTTGCGTTCGGCCGATATTTCGGCGCGCGGGCGAACACGGTTCGCCGAGGCGGAGATTGGCGTTGGGCTGGGCGGCCGAGACACTGAAGGACGAGCGACTGGATGAAGTCGCCGCCGATATTCGGCGGCTGGCGCCGTCCCGCGTCCTGTCCGGCGTGCTCGGCGTGGGCATCATCACCATGGGCCTGGGCCTCGTCACGGCGCTGGCCTGGCTGGCCAGCTTCCTGGCGGCCGAGGGCCTGGCCTATCTGGCGGTTCGCAATTTCGGCCGCGGCAAGCCGGGGACCCGGCGCCAGCGCGCCGCGTTCATCCTGGCCTCGATCCCGGTGAACGGCAGCTGGGCGGCGTTGGCGGCCCTGCTGTGGCTGCAGGGCTCCGACAAGCTGAAGATCGCCGCCGTCGCCATCTGGTGCGGCCAGCTGGTCTTCGCCCAGCAGTACCGCCACCAGCCGGTCGCCCTGCTGGTCCTCAGCGCCCTGCCGCCAGTGACCTGCCTGATCGCCTTCCCCTTCTTCCTGATGGCCGGTTCGGATCCGGTGACTCAGGCCGCGCGCTGGTCGCTGGTGCTGCTGATCGCCGTCACCATGAACGTCGCCCTGCGCAACCGGGCCGCCGCCCGCCGCATGGACACCCTGACCCGAGGTCTGCGCGAGGAAAGCGAAAAGGCCCTGGCGGCCGCCCGCGCCAAGTCGACCTTCATCGCCGTCACCAGCCACGAGCTGCGCACGCCGATGAACGGCCTCCTCGGCATGGCCCACGCCCTGGAGCGCTCGAACCTCGACCCGACCCAGCGCGAGCAGGTCGCCCTGATGATCAAGTCGGGCGACAGCCTGATGCAGCTCCTGAACGACGTGCTGGACCTGTCGCGCTTCGAGACCGGCCAGGTCGAGCTGGCGCCCGAGGTCGTCGACCCGCGCGAGATCGTCGCCGACGTCGTCGACGCCTGGCGCGACGCGGCGGTGTTCAAGAACCTCTCCCTGTTCGCCGACTTCGGCGCCGAGGTCCCGGCCTGGATCCGCGCCGATCCGCTGCGCATCCGCCAGATCCTGACCAACCTCGTCTCCAACGCGGTCAAGTTCACGGCCAAGGGCCACGTGCGGGTCAGCGTCGGCGCCGAGGCGGACGGCGAGGCCTGGATGCTGCGCTTCACGGTCAGCGACACCGGCCCCGGCGTGCCGCCCGCCGCCGCCGAGCGCGTGTTCGACAGCTTCACCCAGGCCGACGAGACCATCTCGCGCAGCCACGGCGGCGCGGGCCTTGGCCTATCGATCTCCCGCGCCCTGGCCCGTCAGCTGGGCGGCGATCTCGTTCTGCGCGCCGGCCAGCCGGGTGCGACCTTCGTCCTCAGCGTCCGCGCCGAGGCGGCCGAGGCGCCCGTCAGCGCCGAGGAAACCGAGGTCGAGGGCGACGAGGAACTCGGCCAGATCCACGTGCTGATGGCCGAGGACAACGCGATCAACCAGCTGGTCGTGCGCACCATGCTGGAGCCCACCGGCGTGGCGCTCACCGTGGTCGAGAACGGCCAGGCCGCGCTCGAGGCGATGTCCCAGGAGCATTACGACTGCGTGCTGATGGACATCAACATGCCGGTCATGGACGGCATCACCGCCCTGGAGGCCATCCGCGCCGGACGGGCGGGCAAGCCCGACCTCCCCGTCATCGCCCTGACCGCCTCGGCGATGGCCGGCGACCGCGAACGGTTCCTGGGGATGGGCTTCGACGACCACCTGGGCAAGCCCGTCAAGCCGATGGACCTGATCACGGCGATCCTGCGGGCCGTGAACGCCGACCCGCCGAACGAAGGCCGACGGGCGGCCTAGGCCCTACCCCATCGTCTCCGCCAACGCCCGGGCTTCGTCCTCGAAGGCGTTGACCGTGTCGACCTTGCGCCAGGCGATCTCGCCGGCGTCCCGGGAGAGCTGGTTCTCCAGCACCGCCACGTCGGCGTCCGAGGCGTCGTTGACCCGGGCGGCCACGCGCTCGCGCAGCACCTCCGGCGGGGCCTCCAGCCACACCCCCAGGAAGCCGACCTCGGCGCTCTTGGCCAGCGCCTCGGCGCGGGCGCGCTCCTCGGGCTTGAGGAACACCGCGTCCAGCACCACCGAGCGCCTGGCCTTCAGGCAGAGCTCGGCGTCGTGGAACAGCTGGTCGTAGACCCGCGTGCTCATCTCCGGCGTATAGGCCTCGCGCGGCAGGCGCTGCAGCGAGGGCACGCCCCACAGGCGCTTGCGGATCTCGTCGGTGCGCAGGACCACCGCGCCGGGGGCCGAACCCAGGCCCGGCGCGCAGACCCGCGAGAAGGTCGACTTGCCTGAGCCCGACAGGCCACCGGCCGCCACCAGGCTGACCGGCCGGGGCGCCAGGTGCTCCAGGGCGGTCTGGAGGTAGGCCCGCGCGGCCTCGTCGTCGCCCGTATAGGCCCAGACGTGGGTGCGCACGGCGGCGCGGACGGAGAGCATCAGCGGCAGGGCCGCCAGGCCCGTCCACAGCCCCTCGCCGAACGTGCGGGCGGCCTCGTCCAGATAAGCGTTCAGCACCCGGCCCGCGGCGTCGCGGCGGCGGCGGAAATCCAGGTCCATCAAGAGGAAGGCCAGGTCGTACTGCACGTCGATGTCCGACAGGGTGTCGTTGAATTCGATGCAGTCGAACAGGATCGGCTGGCCGTTCTCGATCAGGATGTTCCCGAGGTGCAGGTCGCCATGACAGTGGCGGGCGAAACCCTCCTTGGCGCGGCCGTCCAGCAGCGGACCCAGGCGCTCGAGCGCGATGTCGGTCTCGGTGACCAGGCGCTCGACGGCCTGCTTGCCCAGGCGCGCGGAAAGGCCCCGCAGCAGGTTGGCGTTCGAGCGGATCGTGTAGCCCAGGGCCGAGACTCCGCCGCCCTGCGGGCGCAGGGCCGAGCCGGCGTGGAAGCGCGCCACGGTGCGGCCCAGCGAATCCTCCAGAGCGTCGTCGATCGCCCACGGCTGGGTGGCCAGCACGCCGCTCTGGTCGAAGCGGCGCATTTCCAGCAGGTATTCGACGATCTCGCCCTCGCCGTCGATTTCGACGCCGCCGTCGGCCGTGCGGGTCAGGCGGCGCACCTCGCGATAGATGTCCGGAGCGGCGGCGCGGTTGAAGGTCAGCTCGCGCTCCAGGGCCCAGCGACGCAGCTCCAGCGTCGAATAGTCCAGGAAGCCGAAGTCGACCGGGCGCTTCACCTTGAAGGCCGAGCCGCCGATCAGGAACACGCGGGCGCACGAGGTTTCGATCGTGCTTTCCGCCCGTTCGCTGAACCAGGCGGCCACTTCCTGCTCGCGCGCGGCTTCCGCGTCCTTGATCACGCCGAAAATCCCATCCTTGCCCGCCTGAAATCCGGCGCCGGGGCTCCATAGCCGAAACGAGGCCCCAAGTCCTCTCGCGCAAGCCTTGCTATAGTCGTATTTTCGCGGCTAGATTGCATTGTAACCAATGAGTGCGAGTTCACACATGCTGGTCGGCGCGGGTTTGAAGCGGTCTGGGCAGAAGCGCGAAGAGATCCTGGCCTCGGCCAGGGCGCTGTTCCTACGCGAAGGCTATGCCGACGCCGGCATGGAGGTGGTGGCCCGCGCGGCGGCCGTCTCGACGGCGACGCTGTACGCCTACTTCCCCAGCAAGGCCGATCTCTTCAAGGCCATCGTCCTGGAAAGCGTCAGCGGCGTCGCCGCCCCGGTGCGCGAGGCCGCGCGAACCAAGGGCGACGCCCGCGCGCGGCTGAATGCCCTGGCCACGGCCTATGCGACCTTCTTCGCGCGCGCCGACACGCGGGCCATGTTCCGCATGGTCACGTCCGAGCGCCGTCGCTTCGAGGACGTCGCCGAATATTTCCTGCAGAGCGCCCGCGACGAACTGGGCGGGGCGGCGATCTCGGTGATCAACGACCTGGTCAAGACCGGTGAGCTCAAGGTCGACAAGCCCTCGTGGGCGGCCGGCCAGCTGATGGGCATGCTGGACCACGGGACCCTGGTGCTGGGCCTGGCCGCCGGCGACGACGTCCAGCCCCGCCGCCCACTGAAAGCGATCGCCGAGGACGCGGTCGAGACCTTTCTGGCGCGGTATGGGGCGCGTTAGTCCCGCCCCAGCTTGACAATTCCGAGCCGAAATCCCCGACATTTCCCTATCAGGCAGACCTGAGGGCCGCCGCCCCGAGGCGGCCTTCGAACCGCGAGATTCCGATGAAAGTCTATGAAAATGAGCTGCTCGGCCTGTTCCTGAAGCGGCTGGACGGCCGGCAGGTCGAACTCGTCGAGACCCTTGGCGAGGAGGCCAGCGACCAACTCCGCCAGGCCCTGGCCGCCTTCTTGAACAACCAGGCTCAGAATGGCGACGGCCGATATGTGACGGTCGAGGAATCGGAGCACCCCTCGCCGCCGGACTTCAAGAGCGTGGTCTGGCGCGGCGGCGCCCCGGGTCGCGCCCGCTTGTTGGCCTTTAATTTCAAGAACGCCTTCACCGACAGCGCCCTGCCGCTGTTCGGGCTGATCCTATCGCTGTTCGGCGGCCCCCTCACCTGGGCCTCGCTGCCGTCGGGCCTGGAACTGATGCAGAAACTGTGGAGCAACCTCTCGCTGCTGAAGGAGCCGGAGAACGCCGACGCCATCGTGCTCCTGGATGCGCTCGTAAAGGCGAAGGCCAAGCATGCGCTCGCGAAGTCCGCCGACCTGCCCAGTTGGTCGGAGACCCTTCTGGAGCTCGGGCCCGCTTCATCGAACCCATCGGCGGCGCTCGACTTCCTTCTCGAAAAGAAGATCGTCGAAATCCGATCGTGGGGCGGCCAGGCTGGAGACAAACTCCACCCCGACAACAGGCTGACGGTCACGACCTGATGCTGTTCCGATCCCGCGATTCAAACGTCCAGTACGGGTCGTTCAACTATCCGCTGGCGCTCGTCGAACATTCGCTGACGCCGGAAACTGCGGGACTGATCGAACAGCTTTCTTCGCGAAGGACGATCGACAGCGATGCGATCGATGCGGCCTACGCCGCCGTGAGCCCCATCCACGAGACGCGCCATTTCTATGATCAGTTCGGGACTTTCGCGGGCCTGAGCCTCTTCAGCGCCCGCATGCAGGCTTTGAGGAGTTTCGCGGACGCCTCGCGGCGCCTGGCGCATGAAGGTCGGACCTGGCGTCTTCCGCTTTCGCGATGGCTTGAGGATAGCGACTGCCCCGAAGCGGTGAGGACCTTCGCCAAGACCGCCTACGCCGACCGTGTCGGCTCCCGCGTCCTGATCGGCGCCTTCAAGCCGTTTTCCGTCGACCGGCGTATCGACGACTTGATCGCCCAGGTCGACACGGATGTCGGCCGCAAGATGGACGCCGCCACGGTGCGGACCGTCGTTCAAGGAATCATTCCCCCGCGCCATCACACGACGCTCTATCCATTCGGCGTGGAGGTGCTCTTCGAGGGGAGCGCTCACGCGATCATGCGCTCGTGCTTTGGCGGAGCCTCCTCCGCGTTGACCGAGGCCCTGGAACAGCGCCTTCGCGTGACGATGACCAGCGAGGAGGCCCTGGCCGAGGCTGTTTCCCCCTACATGATCCTCGATCTCCTCATCTCCCGGTTCATGAAGGACGCGGGCCATCCGCGGTTCGAACGCGATCTGGTCCTCGGCGTCGCGGACGAGCTGCTGTCATGCTCGGCGATGAAGATCCAGCACCTGTCCGCCGGCCTGACCTCGGCGGAGATCACGGCCATGGGCGAGAAGCTGACCACGGTCCTGAAAAGCGGAAAGATCGCGGAGCTCAAGCGCGGCAGGGTGCCGGCGTCCAACGCGGCGAAGGCGGGGTACGCCTCGATGTTGAACGTGATTGAGAAGGGCGGGGATTGGGACGCCGTGGACGACGACGGCTCGCTCTACGCAGACATCTTGATCTGGGAATCCTACGCGATGCAGCATTTCGCGGGTCCGCTGCTTCGTCTGCGGCATGAGACGAAACAGGCCGCGTTCAGGACCTGCGTCGGCTTCCTTGGCGCCATGAATCGGGTCCGTCCCGCCGCTCAGGTCGCCTCCGGCCGGATATCGTTCCATTCGGAAGTTCCCGGACGTGTCCGCGAGGCATGGCGGCGGGTCGCCTTCGCGGACTCGTTTGTTCGCGCGCTGGCCGGCGACGGCGCGATCCTGTGTCCGCACGCCTATGGCGCGCTGCCGAAGTTGAAGAACGTCGGCTTCTCCGCGGAGGGTTCGTGCGCGACGCACATGCTGTTGGGCTGCGGAGCTTTCAACGGCGGACAGCAGACGCATAGCCCCCGGTGCTTTTTCCAGCGTGAGCTGCACCTCTCGGCCTTCGCCGTCCCGCCCGTCTAACCCCGCCCCAGCGCCTCGCACGCCGTCCGCGTCCGCGCATCCGTCGGAAAGCAGCACTCGATGCGCAGCTCATCCAAGGTCACGTCGCGGGGCATGGCGAAGGTGGTGATGGTCGAGAAGAACGACAGCTCGCCTTCGCCGTCGTGCATGACGGTGGTCAGCAGCGGCGACGGGGCCTGGGCCACGTCCAGCTGACGCCAGCGGGTCGGGACGCCGGGATAGGCCAGGACCTCGGCCACCAGCGCATGGCCCTCGGCGTCGCCGGGCGTGGCGGCCAGGGCGTGCTGCAGGTTGCCGATCACCGCGCCGGCGACCTCTTCCCAGTTGACGATGATGCGGCCGACGTCCTCGCGATCGAAGATCTGGCGGATCATGTTGGCGTGCTTCGACGGCCGCCCGCCCAGCACGTGCGCGACCAGCCGGTCGAAGCCGGTGTTGGACCAGACGATGTTCCAGTGGCGATCCAGCACGCTGGCCGGGAACGGCTCCTGCTGGGCCAGCAGCAGGTCGATCGCCCGCCGCACCTCGGCCAGCTGCGAGGTCGCCAGGGCCGTCTCCGGATAGATCGGCGCGTAACCCGCAGCGATCAGCAGGGCGTTGCGGTCCCGCAGGGGGATCTCGAGGGTCTCGGCGATGCGGATCACCACCTCGCGGCCGGGCTGGGCCTTGCCGGTCTCCACGCAGCTGAGATGCCGCGCCGAGATGTCGGCCGCGCCGGCTAGGTCCATCTGGCTCATCCGCCGCGCGGAACGCCAGCCGCGCAGCAGGGCGCTGAAGTGAGAAGTCGCGAGCACGGCTCACGCTTAAGCCATGGGGTCGTGGGGTCAATGACCTCCAAGGTCATGGCGTCATGACCCCGACGTCATTGATCCTGCGTTCGGCCGCGCCCTAGGTAGCCGGCGATCGCGTCCCCTGGAGACCTTGCGTGAAAACCCTTCTGACCATCGGCCTCGCTTTGGCCCTGTCGGCGACCTCGCCCGCCGCCCGCGCGGCGACCGCGCCGCCGAAGACACGGCTCGACCACGTCCTGCTGTGGGGGCGCGGCATCGACGAGATCACCTCGATCATGGCCGTGAAGCTGGGTTTCCAGGTCCGGGCCGGGCGCGATCCGGGCGGGGTGGCCAACCGCTACATCCGCTTCTCCGACACCAGCTTCATCGAGCTGCTGGGCGTCACCCGCGCCAATCCCGACTACGATCCGGGCATGAAGGACGACCGCGCCGCGCTGAAGGACCAGCCCGGCGCGCGCACCTTCGGTTTCCGCTCGTCCGACGTCGACGGCAAGCTGGCCGCCCTGAAGGCCCTGGGCTATCCGGTGACCCCGATGTTCGCGGGGCCGGACGAGAAGAAGCCCGGCTGGCGCCTGTTCGCCTTCGACAAGGCCCCGCTGTCCAGCAACACCTTCTACATCGACTACAAGCCGGACTACGCGCCGGACCAGGCCGACCCGACCAACCAGGACGACTGGCGGGTGACGCGCGAGCATCCCAATAGCGCCAAAGCCCTGTCGGCGATCTGGCTGGTGACGAGCGATCCCGAGGCCGACCGCAAGGCGCTGGAGCGCATGGGCCACGGCGGCGCGGTCCCGGTCCGCCTGCCGGCGGTCGGAGCCAAGGGCTATTGCGTGCCGGTCGGCCCGACGGCCCTCCTGACCCTGGCCCCGGACGGCGCGGGCCTGGCGGCCGACGTGCTGGCCAAGGGCCCGCGCATCCTGGGCGTCAGCTTCGCCGCCGCCGATCTCGGCCGCGCCCAGCGCTGGGTCGAGCGCGGCTACGAGCGCAAGCTCACCCGCTACGCCGGCCTCTCGGGCGAGTCGGTGCTGGCCCCGACGCTGGATGATCTCGGCATGCTGATCGAGTTCCACGGTCCGTCGAAGGCGGGCGCGAACCCCTGCAGCTCAGGGAAATAGCCGCTTCGTCGTCCAGCCGGCGCCGGCGCGATCGAACACCAGCCGCTCGTGCAGGCGGAAGGGGCGGTCGCGCCAGAACTCCAGGGCGACCGGGACGATGCGATAGCCCGACCAGTGCGGCGGGCGCGGCACCCTGCCCAGGCCGAACTTCAGGCCCATCTCGGCGACCCGCTTCTCCAGGGCCAGCCGATCGGGCAGCGGCCGCGACTGGTCGCTGGCCCAGGCCCCCAGCTGGCTGTGGCGGGCGCGGCTGGCGAAATAGGCGTCGGCCTCCGCGTCCGTGACCCGCTCGACCGTTCCCCGGATCCGCACCTGGCGGCGCAGCGACTTCCAGTGGAACAGCAGGGCGGCCTTGGGATGCGTATCGAGCTCCACGCCCTTGGCGCTCTGGGTGTTGGTGTAGAAGACGAACCCCCGCGCATCGAAGTCCTTCAGCAGCACCATCCGCGAGTCCGGCATGCCGTCCGCGCCGACCGTCGAGACGGTCATGGCGTTGGGATCGTTGGGCTCCTTCTTGCCCGCCTCCTCCAGCCATTCGGCGAACAGGGCGAACGGATCCTCTTCCGACAGCAAGGCCGGCGGGACCGCCTCGGTCACCTGGCGGACATAGTCGTCCTCGCTGGGCGAGGCGGGGATCAGGGTCGGGTCGGCGCTCATGGTCCTGATATAGGCCGGGCCCGCGACGGGGACCACCGCCAGCCTCTAAAGTCTTAACTTAACCCGCCGTTGACCATCCGGCGCCAGGGTCGGACCATGACCGCCCGTCCCTCCGCCCTGACGCTTTCGGCCGCCCGCGCCCTCCTGGGTGTTGGTCCGGACGCGGACGAGCGCGAGCTGCGCACGGCCTATCGCGAGGCCGCCAAGCGGGCGCACCCAGACCGTCCGACCGGCGACGCGGCCCTGTTCCGCGACGTGCTGGCCGCCTATCGCCTGCTGCAGGAGACGCCGGTCGCGACGCACCATTTCCCGCCGGCGGTGGCCCAATCGGTCCAGATCGCCGACCGGGTCTTCCTTGAGATCGACATTGCCACCGCCCTTGCCGGCGGGGCCGAGGACCTGGCCATTGACGGCCGCCGCCTGCGGCTGAAACTGCCGGCCGGCCTGCGCGACGGCGACAAGGTGCGGGTCGAGGGCGTCACCTTCGAAGTCCGCCTGCGGCCCCAGGACGGCGCCCTGGTGCGCGGCGACGACCTGTGGCTGACCGGCAAGGTCGATCCGCGCGTGCTGGCCGAAGGCGGCCGGGTCGAGGTCGACACCCCGCTGGGCCCGCGCCTGGCCTGGATCTCCACCAAGGCCGCCGCCCGCGGCCTCGTGCGCCTGCCCGGCCAGGGCCTGCCCGCCCGCGCCCACCACCGCGCCGGCGAACTCTTCCTGCGACTGGAAGCCGCCGAAGCCGAGCCCGAGAGCCCGGCCCGTTCGCTGCTGAAACGCTTCGCGGCCGCCTGGGCGGCTTGATTCCGTCAAGATCCTCCCCCTAGCGGGGGAGGTGTCGGCTCGAAGAGACGACGGAGGGGGACGAGGCAGGGTCAGCAGGACTTCCCCCTCCGGCTCTCCCGGCCACCTCCCCCGCTGGGGGGAGGATCTATTTTAGTCGCGCACGATCTTTTTTCGCGAAAACATCTTGCAATTAAATTGCACGCGATTAAATCGTTCGCATCACTTCAAGCCAAGGAGCTTCCCGATGACCACCCTCTACACCACCCGCGCCACCGTCGTTGGCGGCCGTGAAGGCCACGCTCGCAGCGAGGACGGCCTGCTGGACGTCCAGCTGTCGATGCCCAAGGCCCTCGGCGGCAAGGAGACCGGCACCAACCCCGAGCAGCTGTTCGCCGCCGGCTACGCCGCCTGCTTCCAGAGCG
>OUNM011233864.1_pt1 | contig 10502 bp, 10 predicted proteins | sample 1769961 | NCBI WGS metagenome assembly OUNM01 (sample SAMEA3914820, study PRJEB12502) | metagenome | biome: forest; material: soil | place: USA | collected 2012-03-12 | depth 0.3 m
GTCGAGGTACGTCCGGATCACGCCATACTCGGCCGCCGCCGAGGGAAGCCGCTCGAGCCGTCCGAGCTCGCGCTCCGCCGCGTTCTCGACCTCTTCCGGCAGGTCGAGCTCCTCGATGCTGTCGCGGAGCTCGTTCACCTCGGCCAGCTCCGGGTCGCCTTCGCCGAGCTCGTCCTGGATCGCCTTCAGCTGCTGGCGGAGGAAGAACTCGCGCTGCCCCTTCTCCAGCTCGGACTGCACCTGCGACTGGATCTTGCTCCCGAGCTCGACCATCTCGAGCTCGCGGTTGAGGATGACGGACACCTCACGCAGGCGCTCGGAGACGTCCACGAGCTCGAGCAGGTGCTGCTTCTCGTCGTTCTTCAGGCGGATCGTCGATGCAACGAGGCTGCACAGCGCGCTCGGGTCGTCGACGTTCGACGCCGCGAGCTGCAGCTCCTCGGGGAGATACGGAACGAGCCCGATGATGCGGCCGAACTGGGTCTGGACGTTGCGCGTCAGAGCCTCGAGCTCAGGCGTCTCCTCGACCACGTCGGGCAGCGCGCTGAACTCCCCGAGCAGGTAGGGCTCCGTGTCGAGGCGGTTCTCGAGCCGAACGCGCTCGAGCCCCTGGACGAGGATGCGCAGCGTCCCGTCGGGCACCTTGATCATCTTGTGGACGATCGCGACGGTTCCGACGTCGTAGATGTCGTCCCAGCCGGGCGCGTCGAGCTCGTCGTCGCGCGAGGAGATCAGCGCGAGCAGGCGGTCACCGGCGACGACGTCGTCGATCAGCCGCACCGACCGCTCCTGTCCGATCGCGAGCGGCGTCATCGACTGCGGGAAGACGACGGTCTCCTTCAGCGGCAGCACCGGCAGCGCGGCCGGGAACCCGAGCTGCCAGTCCTCCTGCTGCTCGAGCGCGAGATCAGTCAAGTCGTTCCACCGTGATGCGGTACCTGCCGGCCGCGGGCGGCTTCGCCACGACCGGCAGCTCGACCGTCAGCACGCCGTGCTCGAAGCGAGCGGTCGCGTGCTCCGGGTCGACGTCCTCCGCGAGCCGCACCTGGCGCTGGAAGGGGCCGTACTCGATCTCCATCTGCTGGTAGACGCGGCCGGGAACCTGTGGCCGCTTGCGTTCGCCCGCAACGGCGAGGACGCGCTCGCCGGCGACGACGCGCACCGACTGGGGGTCGACCCCGGGTAGCTCGACGACGACGGTCAGCGCGTGGGGGTCGTGGGTGTGGAAGCAGTCGACGTTCGGCCGGAAGCCGTGGCGCTGCCCCGAGAACCGCGGCACCTGCCACAGGTCGGCGAAGAGCTCCTCGATCTCCTCCTGGAGCTTGTCGACGTCGCGCCTCGTCATTCCTCAACGGTACCCCTGATTTTCGTCCTCACGCCTCGAACGACGAGAGGTCGGCGCAGAGCTGACGGAGCTGGGCGGCCACGATCAGCGCCTCTCCGTCGAATTCACCCGCGAGCAACGCCGTTGCACGCCCGAGCGGCGCGCCGCTGTCGGCGTCCTGGAGCCTGCGGTCGACGGCGTCCGCGAGGTCGCGGGTGGCGGCGGCGAGGTGCGCGTCCCGGACCGGGACATCGGCGACGTCGCGGGCGATCGACCTCGTGTGCCGATAGACGCGGGCCGCCAGGTTGATACGGCCCGCCAGGTGGTCGACCGTCGGCCCGTCGTGACGGCGCAGCGGGTTCCAGCGCAGCGCGCGCCGGGCCGCATCGAGCTCGAAGACGTCCCGGATCGCGTCCAGCGAGTGCTCGCGTACGACGTCGAGCCGGGCCGCCGTGCGGCCGCTCCCGGTTGCCAGGTCGTCCGCGACCTCGGCGAGGTCGTCGACCACCTCCCGGCGCAGACGGTCGAGATCACGCCTCAGCTTGCGGACGGGATCCGGCGGCCAGACGAGCGACGAGATCACGATCCCGACGACGGCCCCGATCGCGGTCTCCCAGATGCGCTGGATGCCGAGCTGGGAGATCTGGGCGCTCGCGAACCCGATCAGGAACAACCCGGCGATCGGCACCTCCAGGTTCGGGCGGTCGCCGACCCTGAGCACGATCGAGCCGAGCGTCCCGACGAGGAGCACGAGCGCGACGCGGACCGTCAGGCCGACCGGTACGTGCACGAAGGCGATCCCGATGCCGACGCCCGCGAACACGCCGAGAATGCGGCTCAGGGAGACCGAGACCGCGGCGAACGGGTCGCCGGTCATGGCGACGAGCGGCACGAGCGCGGCGAAGATCGGACGGCGGGCGCCGAGCTCCACGGCGAGCCACCAGGCGATCGTCCCGCCGAGCGTCATCTTCAGGGCCAGCCGTGTCTCGGCGACCAGGTCGCGGTCTCTGAAGAAGCGCATCAGCCGAATCCTCGGGCATATCGACGGACGTGATCGAGTCATCTGTCCCTGTGATCGCCGGGGTCGGTACGCTCGTCTTCGCCCGGCGAGGACGTCGCCCGCTCGCCGTGCGCAACGTCAAGTGAGATTCGTGAACCGCGTGTTCCGCCTCGTCTGGGGCGGTGACGTCGACCGCGCGCTCCGGCCCGTGCTCGCCGTCAGCCTCGTCGGCTCGATCGCCGGCTCCTCGGCGTACCCGTTCATGGGCATCTGGGCCGTCAAGCACCTCGGCGCGCCGCAGGCGACGCTCGCGTTCAGCTACCTCGTGGGCGCGGTGCTCGCCGGCCTGACCGGTTATGTCGGCGGGCACTGGTCGGACAAGATCGGGCGCCGTCCGTTGATTCTGCTCGGCTGGGGCCTGCAGGCGCTGACGCCGCTCGCGCTGCTCGCCGTCGGCGATCATCTGTGGTTCGGGCTCGCGCTGCTGGCGCTGCTGCCGGTGTTCGGCTCGCTCGGCGGCGCCGCCGACCAGGCGATGGTCGCGGACCTCGTGGCGCCCGAACGGCACGAGGCCGCCTACGCGTCCGTGCGCGTGGCGAGCAACCTGGGGGTGACGATCGGTCCGCCGATCGGAGGCCTGCTGCTCGTGGGCGGCCAGTGGTCCCATCTGTGGCTCGGGACGCTCGTCCTCGCCGCGGCCGGTTTCGCGATCGCGTTCCGCTACATCCCGAGCGGCGGGAGCTACGCACCCTCAGGCCCGCCGCAACGAGGCTCCTTCGCGGTGATCATCCGCGACTCGCCGTTCCTGCTCTTCATGCTCTCGTCCGTCTTCGCAACGGCGACCTACGTCGCCACCGAGACCCTGCTGCCGATCTCGGTCACGACCACGCACCACCTCTCGCCGGCGGCGTGGGGCTTCCTGATGATCCTCAACCCGCTCTTCGTGACGGTCTTCCAGCTACGGCTGACGCGGCGCGTCGCGCACGTCCCCGCGTCGGTCAAGCTCGGGATCGCCATGCCGATGATGGGCGTGCCGTTCCTGCTCCTGAACGTGAACGGATCCGCGCTCGTGATCGCCCTCGTGATCGTCGTCTTCGTGCTCGGGGAGATGCTGTGGGTGCCGACCTCGCAGGCGGTGGTGGCCGCGCTCGCGCCTGCGGACATCCGCGGGGCCTACATGGGAGCCTTCGGAGGCACGTGGTCGGTCGGCTGGGCGCTGACCCCGTTCCTCGGCCTCCAGGTCCGGCACGCCTACGGCGACGCGACGATGTGGATGTGCGTCGCCACGGTGGGCGTGCTCGCCGGCATCCTCGGCTTCGCCGCAGCCCGCGGCCACGACACGGAGGCCGCTGTAGCATCGCCGGCGTGAAAGGACTCATTGCGGCGGGTGGCAACGCGACGCGCCTCGCAGAGCTGACGCGCGTCACGAACAAGCACCTGCTCCCGGTGGGGCAATGGCCGATGATCTTCTACCCGCTCCAGCTGCTCCAGCGTGTCGGAGTGCGCGAGGTGCTGCTCGTCACAGGCAAGCAGCATGCGGGGCAGTTCATCGACCTGCTGGGAAACGGGCACGTCGTCGCGCGCGGCGGCGACGAGCTGATGTTCGACGTGGACCTGACCTACAAGGTGCAGGTCGAGGCCGGCGGCATCGCGCAGGTCGTCGGCATGGCCCGCGACTTCGCCGGCGGCGACAAGCTCGTGGTGTGCCTCGGCGACAACATCTTCGAGCACGCGCACGCCGACGCGATCGGCGCCTGGGAGGACGGTGCGATGGTCTTCGCGAAGGACGTTCCCGACCCCGAGAACTTCGGCGTGGTCGTGTACGGAGACGACGGCGGGGTCGTCGACATCGTCGAGAAGGCAGGTGTCGTCGACACGCGCTACGACAAGCCGCCTTCCAGCGACGCGATCGTCGGCCTCTACTGCTTCCCGCCGGACGTCTTCGACATCATCGACGGCCTCGAGCCGTCGAACCGCGGCGAGCTCGAGATCACCGACGTCAACCGCGTCTACGCCCAGAGCGGCCGACTCAAGGTGCACCGCGTCGAGGGCTGGTGGCACGACGGCGGCAAGCACTGGGCCGACCTCGCCGACGTCGGCCGCCTGATCGAGGAGACGGGGGCGAACAAGTAGGCGTGGTCCAGCGCTTCCCGTTGCAGCGCCACGAGGACGATCGCGGCTGGTTCATGGAGCTGATGCGCACGAGCGCACTGCCGAAGCCCGTCCGGCAGGCGAACCTCGCGCGGTCGCGGCAGGGCGTGATCCGCGCGCTCCACTACCACGAGCGCGGCCAGGACGACCTGTTCTGCTGCCTCCAAGGGATGGTGCGCGTCGTCGTCCTCGACCGCACGACGGGTGAGGTCTTCACGGAGGACATCGGCGACGACAACCCGGTCGCGATCTATGTGCCCGGGCACCATGCGCACGGCTACGAGGCGCTCACCGACTGCCTCTTCTGTTACTTCGTGACCGAGGAGTACGACGCGGCCGACCCCGACGAGCGCGGCGTTCCCTGGAACGACCCGCGCGTCGCACATCTGTGGAGCACGCAGACGCCGATCCTCTCCGCGCGCGACGCGACCTAGTGCCCCACGTCGTCACCGGCGCAGGCGGCCAGCTCGGGCAGGCCCTGCTCGAGACGTTCCCGCAGGCGCAGGGCCTGACCCGCGCCGAGTGGGATGTCACCTTCCCGCCGCCGCCCGGGCTCGCGGCCGACCTCGTCCTGCACGCGGCTGCGTGGACCGACGTCGACGGCGCGGAGGACGACCCGCAGGGCGCGGCGGCGGTGAACGTCGGCGGCGTGCAGCACGCGGCCGAGCTCGGGGCGCCGCTCGTCGTGTGGTCGAGCGACTACGTGTTCGACGGCGCCAAGCGCGAGCCGTACGTCGAGTCCGACGCGCCGGCGCCGCTCTCGGCGTACGGGCGCACGAAGCTCCACGGGGAGGCGGCCGCGGGCGAGGAAGCCTGGATCGTGCGCAGCTCGTGGCTCTTCGGGGCGACGTCGCGCAACTTCGTGCGCACGATGCTCCGCCTCGGCGCGGGGCGCGACGAGGTCGCCGTCGTCGACGACCAGCGCGGCTGCCCCACCTACGTCGGCCATCTGGCGGACGCGACGAGGCGGATCCTCGAGCTCCCCTACGGCACGTACCACGTCGCCGCCGCAGGCGACTGCACGTGGGCGGAGTTCGCCGAGGCGATCTTCGCCGAGGCCGGCCTCTCGACCCGCGTGCGGCGGATCGGGACGGTGGAGTTCGGCGCGAAGGCCCCGCGGCCGGCGTACTCGGTCCTGCGGAGCGAGAAGGGTGCGCCCGAGCTGCCGCATTGGCGCGAAGGGTTGCGAGAGTGCCTCGCTAGGCTTCTCGCATGAGGGTCCTCGTCACCGGCGGAGCCGGGTTCATCGGCTCGCACTTCGTGCGTCACCTCGCCGAGCGAGGCGAGGACGTCGTCGTCCTCGACAAGTTGACCTACGCCGGGAACCCGGCGAATCTCGAGGGCGTCGCGCACGAGTTCCTGCAGGGCGACATCGCCGACCCCGAGGCAGTCGCGGCGGCGGCGAACGGCGTCGATGCGATCGTCAACTTCGCAGCCGAGACGCACGTCGACCGCTCGATCCTCGGGCCGGCGGAGTTCATCCTCACCGACGTGCTCGGGACGCAGGTGCTCCTCGACTATGCGCGCCACCACGGCACGCGGTTCGTGCAGGTGTCGACCGACGAGGTCTACGGCGACGTCCCGCTGGGCGCTCCGGCCTGCACGGAGGACGCGCCCCTGCGCGCGTCGAGCCCGTACTCGGCCTCGAAGGCGGGGGGCGAGCTGCAGGTCTTCGCCTACGTCCGCACCTACGGCGTGGACGCGCTCGTCACCCGCGGCGCGAACACCTACGGGCCGCGCCAGTATCCGGAGAAGTTCCTGCCGCTCTTCATCACGAACGCCCTCGACGGGCAGCAGCTGCCGGTCTACGGGGACGGCCGGCAACGTCGCGAGTGGCTGCACGTCGACGACCACTGCGCCGGGATCGAGCTCGCGTTGCGCGCAGGCACTGCCGGGCGCGCGTACAACATCGGCGGGCAGGAACGCGAGAACCTCGACGTCGTCAGGCGCATCCTCGACCTGACCGGCGCGAGCGCCGACCTGGTTCGGCACGTGGAGGACCGCCCGGGTCACGACCGCCGCTACGCGGTCGACTCGTCCCGGCTGCGCGGGCTCGGCTGGAGCCCGGAGCACTCGTTCGACGCCGGCGGCCTCGAGGAGACCGTCCACTGGTACATGGCGAACCGCGAGTGGTGGGAACCGATCAAGTCGGGCGACTACCGCCGGTACTACGAGACGCAGTACGCCGCGCGGCTCGAGGGTTAGACCTCGGTCGGCGCCGGAACGGGGCTCGGGGTCGTGCTCCAGACGAGCGCGCGGAACATCGCGGCGAGGACGTACCCGACGAGGAGCGCGAAGGCGACCGTGCCGATGCCCGCGTGCCCGCCGAGGGCGATCCCGACGACGAGCACCGAGAGCTCGATCGTCGTTCGCACGGTCGCGACGCCGACACCGGTGCGCCGGTGGATGCCGGTCATCCAGCCGTCCCGCGGCCCGGGCCCGAGGTTCGCCGTCAGGTAGAAGGCGCTGCCGAGCCCGACCGCGACGATGCCGAGCGCGACCTGGAGGAGCTGCCAGGGCAGCGACCGCGGCTCGGGCAGCACGCGCGCTGCGAGATCCAGCACGAGGCCGATGACGACGACGTTGCTGACGGTTCCGAGACCGGGCCGCTGGCGGAGCGGGAGCCAGGCGAGCAACACGACCAGGCTCACGGCGATGGTGGCGCCGCCGATGTCGAGCGGCGTGTGGCGGGCGATCCCCTGTGCGAGCACGGTCCACGGGGTCGTGCCGAGCCCGGCGGCGACGAGCGCGCCTTCGCCGATTCCGAACAGCACGAGCCCGGTCAGGAGCACGGCGATCGTCACCGCCGGCGCCCGCCAGGTCGAGCCGTGTGCGCTCCACGGCAGGGTCGGCACCCGGGGCGCTGGTCTCAGCGCTGCGAGTGCCGCTCTGATCTATGCCTCCGCGAGCGCCGGCTCGGGCGCGTGGCCGTGCGCCGGCGCGAGCTTCGTCCGCAAGAGCAGCCCGCCGATCGTCGCAGCGGCGAGCGCGAACAGCGCGCCCACGACGAACGCGAGGTGATAGCCGCCGGTCAGCGCGGCGATGTCGCTCCGGCCCGAAGCCTTCAGGTGCGAGGTGCGCGATGCCGCAACGCTCGCGAGAACGGCGAGGCCGAGTGCACCACCCATCATGAACGCAGTGTTGACGATTCCCGACGCGAGTCCGGACTCCTCGGGCTTCACCTCGCTCATCGCGGCGAACAGGACCGGGTTGAACGCGATCCCGGCGCCGAGGCCGAGCAGGAGCATCCCGGGCAGGACGTCGGCGACGTAGGAGCCGTCGACCGGCGCGCGCGCGAACAGCAGCAGGCCCGCCGCCGCGGCGACCAGCCCGGCCGCGAGCGGCCGGCGCACGCCGTAGCGCATCACGAGACGCGCCGAGACGGCGATCGAGAGGACGCCCATGACGAGGTTGCCGGGCAGGAAGCCGAGCCCCACCTGCAGCGGGCTGTACCCGAGCACGAGCTGCAGGTAGAGGGCGGAGAGGAAGAACCACGCGAACATCGCCCCGGCCCAGAGGATCCCGACGACGCTCGCGGTCGACAGGTTGCGGAGGCGGAACAGCGCGAGCGGCATGAGCGGTGACGCGACGCGGGTCTCGATCACGATGAACGCCGCGAACAGGACGAGCGAGACGGTGAGGCGTCCGAGCGTGGCGGTCGAGGTCCACCCGTCCTGGTTCCCGTTCACGACTGCGTAGACCGCGACCATCAGCGCCGCCGTGACGGTGATCGCGCCGCCGATGTCGAGCCCGCGGCCCTCGGCGGCGGCCCCCCGCCCGCCGGGCAGCAGCCGGAGCGTCAGCAGGACGACCGCGGCGCCGATCGGGAGGTTGACCAGGAAGATCCAGTGCCAGTTGATCGCGTCGGTCAGGACGCCGCCGAGCACGACGCCGATGCTGCCGCCTCCCGAGGCGACGAAGCCGAACAGGCCCATCGCCTTGGCCCGCTCACCGGGCTCGGTGAAGAGCGACATCATCAGCGAGAGCGAGACCGCCGACGCGATCGCGCCGCCGACGCCCTGGACGGCGCGGGCGCCGACGAGCATCCCCTGCGACGTGGACAGGCCGCACGTCAGCGAGGCGAGCGTGAACACCGTGATGCCGACGAGAAACAGGCGGCGCTGGCCGTAGAGGTCGCCGAGCCGGCCACCGAGCAGCAGCAGGCCGCCGAAGGTGAGCGTGTACGCGTTGACGACCCAGGCGAGCGACGACTCGGAGAAGCCGAGGTCGTCCCGGATCGACGGCAGTGCGACGTTCACGATCGTCGCGTCGAGCACGATCATCAGGCTCGCGGCGCAGAGCGTGTAGAGGGCGTACCAGCGGGTGCGATTGTCGGCGATCTTCATCTCGGTTTCCGTGTCCTTTCGCTCAGGTCTTACCGGTTCGACCGGGCCCGGCGTCGGAACTCATCGGGGGCGTGTCTTACCTGCAGCGCCGGGCATCGTGCCGAAGCTGCGAGATCTCGGTGCGCCTGCCCTGGATCCGCTCGGACGCATCGAGGAGCGCGAGCACGCCTGTGCACTGCCCGAGGGCGAAGCGCGTGAACGCGAGGTTGTAGTCGGCGTACGCCTCGTCGAGCGAGCCTGTGCCCTGCAGCTTCTGCACGGCCTGCTCGAGGAGCGGCAGCGCGCCCGCGAAGTCGTGCGCGCGCATCTTCGCGAAGCCCGCGTTGTTCAGCGATCCGCCGGAGGCGGGGCTCGTCGCCGCCGGCTGCGTCGTGATCGTCTGCTGTACGGTCGTCCCCGGCTGCGTGACGGTGCGGACGACCGTCCGCGGGGCCGGCGTGGTCGCCGGGCCGCCGCGGGACGCCAGTGCCGCGATCACCGTGCCGAGCACCGCGAGCGCGAGCAGCAGCGCGACGTAGGGCCAGCGCCGCGCCGGCCGGCGCGGCGAGCCGAGGACGGGCGGCTCGATCCAGGTGTCGCCGGCGTCGTCGTGGAGCGCCCGGCGCAGGTCGCCGACGAGCTCGGCGGCCGTCAGCTGGCGCTTCGCCGGGTCCTTGGCGAGTGCGCGGGCGAAAATACCGTCGAACGCGCGCGGCAGGTCAGGCTTCGTCTGCGTGATCGGCGGTACCGGGGCGTGTGCGTGCGCGGCGGCCTCCACCGTGGCGGTCTCCGCCTGGAACGGGCGCCGGCCGGCCAGCAGCTCCCACGCGACGACGGCGAGGGCATACCGGTCGCTGGCGGCGCCGGCCCGTTCGCCGAGAGCCTGCTCCGGCGCGAGGTACCCGGCGGTGCCGAGGATGGTGCCGGTCTGGGTGAACGAGTCCATGCCCGCGGCACTCGCGATCCCGAAGTCGGCGACCTTGACATGCCCGAGGTCGTCGAGGAGCAGGTTCCCGGGCTTGACGTCGCGATGGACGACTCCGGCGGCGTGCGCCGCGTCGAGGGCTGCGGCCGCCTCCTCGAGCCAGTCGAGCGCCTGGTCGGGCGGGCAGGGCAGCCGGCCCGTCACGCGCTGCTCGAGCGAGCCGCCGGGCAGGAGCTCCATCACGATCAGCGGCCGCCCCTCCACCTCCGCCACGTCGAAGATGGTGACGATGTGGGGGTTCCCGGAGAGGCGGGCCGCCGCAAGCGCCTCCCGCCGGAAGCGCCGTCGGCGGTCGGTGTCCTCGGCGTAGCGCGCGGCGAGCACCTTCACGGCCACGTCGCGGTCGAGCTCGCTGTCGTGCGCCACGTACACGTCGCCCATGCCGCCGCGCGCGAGCAGGCGCGGTTCGCGGTACCGGGACGGAAGGGAGGGGTCGGTGCGGGCAGGCATGCCTGAGCGGGCAACGAAGAGAGTTGCCGCGGCTGCAGCTATGGAAACGTTCGGTAAAGCCTTGCGGAGGCTCGGTTTCGCCTCGGCTACCGTGAACCGGGTGGGTCGTCTCGCCGTCCTGCTGGGCGCCGGCGCGCTCTTCGTGGGCGGCGGCGCGACGGCCGCGCTCCTCGGTATGGGCCCCGACGTCCTCGGAGCCGCCACCGACACGACGACCACTGCAACGACCACCGTCGCGGCCGAGCTGGCGACGACCAACGTCAGCAC
>OUNM010377007.1_pt1 | contig 10494 bp, 8 predicted proteins | sample 1769961 | NCBI WGS metagenome assembly OUNM01 (sample SAMEA3914820, study PRJEB12502) | metagenome | biome: forest; material: soil | place: USA | collected 2012-03-12 | depth 0.3 m
TCATTCGCGCCTGCCGCGAGCTCGGAGTGCAGACGGTCGCCGTCTACTCCGAGGCCGACCGCGAATCGCTCCACGTTCGCTTCGCGGACGACGACGTGTGCATCGGCCCGGCGCCGGCGCGCGAGTCGTATCTCAACATGCAGCGTCTGATCGCCGCCGCCGAGATCACCGGCGCTGACGCGATTCACCCCGGTTACGGCTTCCTCGCCGAGAACGCCGAATTCGCGGACATCTGCGCCGCATCCAAGATCGAGTTCATCGGCCCCAGCGGCGATCAGATTCGCCTCATGGGTGACAAGGCCGCGGCCCGCAAACAGATGATCGGCGTCGGCGTGCCGGTCGTGCCGGGCACGCCCGGTCCAGTCGAGGACGTGGACGAAGCGCTCGAATTCGCGAAGACCATCGGCTTCCCGGTGATCATCAAGGCGGCGGCCGGCGGCGGTGGAAAGGGCATGCGCGTCGCCAAAGACGCCGACGATTTCGCGCGCTCGTTCCAGCTCGCGCGCTCGGAAGCGCTCTCGGCGTTCGGCAACGGCGACGTGTATGTCGAGAAATATCTTGCCCGGCCGCGCCACATCGAATTCCAGATACTCGGCGACAAGTTCGGGCACGTCATCCACCTGGGGGAGCGGGACTGCTCGGTCCAGCGCCGTCACCAGAAACTGATCGAGGAAGCGCCCAGTCCAGGGATGACTCCGGAGCTGCGTTTCAAGATGGGCTCGGCGGCCGTCGCCGGGGCGAAGTCGATCGACTACGTCGGCGCGGGTACCATCGAAATGCTGCTCGACGAGGACGGATCGTACTATTTCATGGAGATGAACACGCGCATCCAGGTCGAGCATCCCGTGACGGAGATGCTGACCGGCATCGATCTCGTGAAGGAGCAGATTCGCGTCGCCGCGGGCGAGCAGTTGAGCGTCACCGAGCTGCCGCCATTGCGCGGGCACGTGATCGAAGTGCGCGTGAATGCGGAAGACCCGTCGCGCAATTTCCAGCCGTCGCCGGGGAAGATTCTCGCGTTCCATCCGCCGGGTGGTCCGGGCGTCCGCCTCGACACGCACGTGTACGATGGCTACACCGTGCCGCCGTACTACGACTCGCTACTCGCCAAGCTGATCTGTCAGGGCCGCGATCGCGCCGAGGCGCTGGCGCGGATGCACGTGGCGCTCGATGGCTTTATCATCGAGGGCGTGACGACGACGATTCCATTCCTCGCGCGCGTGATGCAGAACCCGCGGTTCATGGCGGGGCAGGTCGATACGAAGTTCCTCGAGCGCGAAACGGAACTGTTCAAGGAGCCGGCCTAAGGTGCGGGTGGATGTCATGTTCGGCGGGGCGACGCTTGCTCCGGCAGACGTCGCCGGGCGAGTCGTCGCGGTCATCGACGTCCTTCGCGCCTCGACGTCGATCGCCGTCGCATTGCAGAACGGCGCGCGCGCGGTGGTCCCGCTCGAAGGCTCCGAGGAAGTCGTCACCCGATCGAAGGCCTTCGAGCGGGGAGACGTGCTACTCGCCGGCGAGCGCAAAATGCTGCGCATCTCCGGCTTCGACCTCGGCAATTCGCCGCGCGAATTCACCCGCGAAGCGGTCGAGGGAAAGACCGTGCTGATGACCACGACCAACGGCACGCCCGCGATGGTGAACACCTCCGGCGCGCGTGACGTGGTCGTCGCCTCGTACGTCAACTACACGGCGGTTCTCGCCATGCTGCGCTCAGCGCTGCGCGGCGGGGCCGACATCACGCTGGTGTGTGCGGGACGCGAGCGTCAGTTCGCTCTCGAGGACGCCGGCTGCGCCGGACGGTACGTTTACAACGTTACCAAGCGGCTGACCGGGTTCGAGCTGAACGATGCGGCGCAAGCGTGTTCGCTGATCGATCGGAAGTACGGCGACAACATTCTCAAGCTGCTCGAAGCGTCCGAGCACGGCCGATCGCTCATCGATGCGGGCTTCAGCGAAGATCTCGAAGTCTGTGCCGCCGTGGATTCGTATCCCGTGATCCCGCTCTACCAGGATCGACAGATCACCAAGCTCGGGCCCGAACGCGAGCGGTAAGGACACAAGGGACAACCCGTGGGCAGTTCCTCCCTGAAGCGCGAGATCCTCGGAATCGCGCTCTTGCTGTTTTCAGTGTTTCTCGCTGGCGCATTCGGTGCGCTCGCCCTCGCGCAGCTTCGCGCGGGCGTGAGCGTCGAACAGAGCGTCGGCGTCGTGGGCACGTGGCTGGCGCATCCGCTGGTCGCATTCTTCGGGTGGCCGGCCGCCGTGCTGATGCCGCTCGTGCCCGCCGTGCACGCGCTGCGGCTCTTCGGCCGACTCGAGTCAGACACCGATCGCTCGTGGATGATTTTCTTCGCGGGCATGGTGGTCCTGCTCCCGATCGCACTGGCACTCGCCCTTTCCAAGCCGGAGCCCGGCCTCAATAGTCTCGGAGCGGGTCTCTGGGGTGAGCTCATGGCGAGCTGGTGGACGAGCTGGTTCGGATCGTTCGGCGCGTGGGTGATCGTCGCGCTCGCGACGTCCGTGCTCATGGCGGCCACGCTCGCCTGGAATCCGATTCGCGCCCTCATCGGCCGTCAGGTCGCGCCGGCCGCGGCGCTGCCGATCGAGGATCCACTCGTCGAGGAGCAGGTTCCGCCCAGGAGGCGCAAGAAGCGCGAGCCGAAACTGACGCCCGCCGAGGGCCTGGCGTTGTCGCTGGAGCCGCCGCCGGAGGAGATGCCGGCGATCGATCCCTCGCTCATGGCCGACGCCGTGGCCGACGGCGCGTTGCCTGACGAAGCGACGGCCGAGGCGAAGAGGAAAAAGAAGAAGTCGAAGGCCGAGGTGTCCGCCGCGCACGACGCGCAGATCGCGGCGGCGATCGAGGCCACTGAAGTGCTCGATTTGGCCGGCGAAGAGCTGCCGTCCCCCGAGCTGCTTTCCCCGGTGCCGCCGAAGAATCTCGACGCGAGCAAGCGTGAGCTGGATCTGATGGGGCAGAAGTTGATGGACGCGCTGCACACCTTCCGCGTGGACGGCGAGCTCGTGGGCCGCACGACCGGACCGGTGGTGTCCCAGTTCGAGATCGAGCCGGCACCCGGCGTGAAGGTGCGCCAGTTCGCGAATCTGTCGAACGATCTGGCGCTGGCCATGCGCGCGGCGTCGATCCGCATCGTGGCGCCGATTCCTGGGCGCGGGGCCGTGGGTGTCGAGGTCCCGAATCCGATCTCGGAAATGGTGTCCTTTCGCGAACTAGTCGAGAACCGCGACTTCCAGTCCGCGCGCGCCGCGCTGCCGATCGCGCTTGGCAAGGATCTCGAGGGCAAGGCGGTCATCGCCGACCTCGCCAAAATGCCGCACTTGCTGATCGCGGGCGCGACCGGCTCGGGCAAGTCGGTGGCGGTGAACACGATCATCACCAGCCTCGTCTACCGGCATACCCCACGCACGCTGCGCTTCCTGATGGTCGACCCGAAGATGGTCGAGCTCTCCGTCTACAACACGCTCCCGCACCTGCGCCACAAGGTGATCACCGACAACCGCGACGCGGCGTCGGTGCTCAAGTGGGCGGTGCTCGAGATGAATGACCGGTACGAGCTCCTCGCGGCCAACGGCTGCCGCAACATCCAGGAGTTCAACAAGCGCGTGCAGGACGGCGGGCAGCTCAAGACGCCCAAGCGTCCCGACGTCGCGTTCGAGGACACTGTCTACAAGGGCAGCATTCTGCCGTACATCGTCGTCATCATCGACGAAATGGCGGACCTCATGATGACGGTGCAGGGGGAAGTCGAGACGCCGATTGCCATGCTCGCGCAAAAGGCGCGCGCGATCGGCATTCACCTCATCCTCGCGACGCAGCGTCCGTCGGTGAACGTCATCACCGGCCTGATCAAGGCGAATTTCCCGAGCCGCATGGCGTTCCGCGTGGCGTCCCAGGTGGACAGCCGCACCATCATCGACGGTGCCGGCGCGGAGATGCTGCTCGGCAACGGTGACATGCTGTTCATTCCGCCGGGCAAGTCGGAGCCGAGTCGTTTGCAGGGCGCATATCTCTCGAGCGAGGACACCGAGCGCCTAATGAACTGGTATCGGCAGCAGCGCGACGCCAAGCGCGCGGCGCTCGCCGCCCAGGGTCTCGTGCTCGAGGAGCCGATCGACGCCGAGGCCGACATTCTCGAGCAGGTCCGCGCGAAGGAAGCGCTCGAGCAGGGTATGGCCGACGGCGAAGGCGCGGCCGACGCCGGCGATCGCGACAAGCTGTTCCGCGAAGCAGCCGAAGTGGTCGTGCAGAACCAGCAGGGGTCGACGTCGCTCCTGCAACGGCGGCTCAAGGTCGGCTACGGCCGCGCCGCACGCATCATCGACCAACTCCATGCGGCCGGCGTCCTCGGGCCGCCCGATGGCTCCAAGCCCCGCGACGTGCTCGTTGGACTCGAATCTCTGGATCAGATCTGTGGCCCGCGCTCGTAGCATTGCTCTCTTCGCGGGGGGCGCGGCGCTCGCGGCGTTCGCGTCCCGGCCTGCCGATGCGCAGACGCCGGTCGTCGAACCGCCGGCGCACGCCTTTCGTGTCGATGCGTCCCGTCTCACGCCGGGCGCATTTGTCTATGCGACCGTTCTCGAGCGCGACGCGAACTCCACCGCGCTCGGCACGCGTACCGTGATCACGACACAAGCCAACTACGCCGGCGCACCGGCGTGGCTTCTGATGGAGACGCGGGCCGGTGACGCTATCCCGACGGTGGACTCCCTGTTCGCGGATCTGGGAGGCCTGCGTCCGATCCACTGGGGCTCGACGATTTCACGTGCGCGACTGAGCGCCGAGTTCCGGGGCGATACCGCGTATGGTGGCACGACGGCGCCGGCCGGGCGTCGCTCGATGGTGGCGACGATGCCGCCCGGCACGATCGTGAGCGGGGCGATGCTCGACGCGGTGCTGCGTCTGTTGCCGCTTCAGAGCGGGTTCGAGGATTCGACGTACACGCTCTCGGTGTCGCTCAACGGCACGACAGCCTTACCGACGCGGATTTCAGTCATCGGCGAGGATCGCGTTCGCGTTCCCGCGGGCCAGTTCGACTGTTGGGTCGTCGCTGTCCACGCCGGCGAGTCGGCACGCGGGCTGTACTGGGTCACCAAGCGCGATCCGATCGTCGTTCGCAGTGCCCTCGACGTTCCGTCGATGGGCGGCGCACAGTATGTGAGCGCGCTCGCGCGGATCACTCGCTAGCGGGGATCCGCTCCTCGCACTGGAATGATGCGAGGCGGCAGAGTCGGGTGACGGAGGGCCGACCCGAATCGCCTAGGTTGGCCGGCATGGCAGCGGGCAAACAGGCGTTCGGCGAGCTCGGGGAGCGCATCGCGGAGCGGTGGCTTCGGCGGCAGGGATGGCGCGTGGTGCAGCGCCGGTTCCGGAATGGCCACCGCGACATCGACCTGGTGGTCGAGCGCGATGGGACGATCGCGTTCGTCGAGGTCAAAGCGCGCCGCGGCACCGAGTTTGGAGATCCAGTGGAAGCGGTTAACTGGAGCAAGCAGAAGGAGTTGGCTCGCTCCGCTTCAGTCTGGATCGACCGTCACGGCCGCCCCTGTGAGGCATATCGGTTCGACGTCGTCGGCGTGCTCGTCGAAGGCGACCGGGTGCGTGTCCGGCACGTCCCCAACGCGTTCACCCTTCAAGTTTCCGCTTGAATTCGTGAAGCGTTTTCGTATTTTATTCGGGTATCGAATTGGCCGCTTTCCCGGTACGATTACGCTGCACGGCCAAGAGCGGACTACAACTAACCGAGAGGATGAGTGAAATGGCTGTGTCGACCCTGCAGGACGACAAAAAGAAAGCGCTGAACCTTGCGATCGCGCAGATCGAAAAGAGCTGCGGCAAGGGGTCGATCATGCGTCTTGGAGCGGACCACAAGGTTCGCGTCGAGTCGATTTCGACCGGGGCGATCAACCTCGATGCGGCGATCGGCGTGGGCGGCATTCCGCGCGGACGCATCACCGAGATCTACGGACCGGAATCGAGCGGCAAGACGACGCTCTGTTTGCATGTCGTCGCGAACGCGCAGAAGAACGGCGGGGTCGCGGCGTACATCGACGCGGAGCACGCGCTCGATACGGAATACGCAAGAAAGCTGGGCGTCGACGTCGAGGCGATGTTGATCTCCCAGCCGGACACGGGTGAACAGGCGCTCGAGATCTGCGAGATCCTCGTTCGTTCCGGAGCGGTGGACGTCGTCGTCATCGACTCGGTCGCGGCCCTCGTGCCGAAGGCCGAAATCGAAGGCGACATGGGTGATTCGCACGTCGGTCTGCAGGCGCGGCTCATGAGCCAGGCGCTCCGCAAGCTGACGGGCTCGATTGCCCGGTCGAAGACGTCGGTCGTGTTCATCAACCAGTTGCGTGAGAAGATCGGCGTCATGTTCGGCAATCCCGAAACGACGACCGGTGGCAAGGCGCTGAAATTCTACGCGTCGGTGCGGCTCGACATCCGCCGCATCGGCCCGGTGAAGGACAAGGAAGACGTGGTTGGTTCGCACGTCCGCGTGAAGGTGGTCAAGAACAAGGTCGCCGCGCCGTTCAAGCAGGCCGAGTTCGACATCATGTACGCGGAAGGGATCAGCCATGCGAGCCTCGTGCTCGACATCGCGTCGGAGGCGGGCATCATCGACAAGTCCGGCGCGTGGTACAGCTACAACGGACAGAAGATCGGGCAGGGACGTGAGAACGCGAAGCTCTACCTGAAGGACACGCCCGCCCTGATGGCTGAAGTGGAAGAGAAGGTGAAGACGCTGCTCGGCGTCGGACCGCGCGAAGTCATCGGCGGTGGCGACATCGAGGTGGTGGACGAGTAGTCCGCCGCGCATCACTGACCGGCTGAGAACCTGGGCCGGGGAGAAGTAGTCTTGCGACGTTGGGACCCGGAAACTCCCTTCGGAACAGGCTACGACTCCCCGGCTTTTCCTTGGCCCTCGGCTTGTCGGCGCTCGGCTGGTCGGCAAACCTACAAACGCCCTTAGCCCAACAGGCCGTTGGCCGACGGGCCGATGGCCGACAGGCTGGCCATGACAGACTCCAACCGTCCAAAACGTTCCACGTATGATCGCGCGCTCGACATGCTCGAGGCCCGTTCCCGCGGTGTCGAGGAGCTCCGGCGCATGCTCGTCAAAAAGGGTGAGCCCGCTGCCGACGTCGACGTGGCGATCGAACGACTGCGCGCCTCGGGTCTGCTCGACGACGCGAACTTCGCGCGCCAACTCACGCGCTCGAAGGCGCTCGGCCCAGGACTCTCGCGCCGTCGCATTCAGCAGGAACTGATCAAGCGCGGCGTCTCGCGCTCGATCTCGGAGGACGCGATCGACGAAGTGTTCGAGGACGAAGAGATCGACGAAGGGGCCTCGATCGAACGCGTCGCGCGCAAGAAACTACGCCTGCTGACCAAGGTGGACGACGCCACACGCAAACGACGGCTCTATTCGTTCCTCACCAGGCGCGGATACGATGGCGACGACATCCAGCGCGTGCTGCGGCTCGTGCTTCAAGCGGACGAGGAGACGTGAACCGCTCGGTAGCTGCGGCGGTATGCATGCCTGGGGAGAAGCACGAAACCGTGCTGGCAGTCGGCAGCCAAGCGCTCGCCAGCTCTCCCTGGGCCGGAATTGGCTTGTCCGCATTCGGCGCGACGATGCGATACGGCGGCATCGGTTTCACGCTCGCTCTCGGCAACATCAGGTAAATCGAGTGCGACCGCGACACGTATTTCTGACCGGCCTGATTTGTATGACTTCGTCCGCCGCGGCCCAGGTTCGAGACACCACCGTGCGCCGAGAGTACGCGCCGATTGCATTGTGGGGCTCCGCCACCCTCGGGCCGGCGTCCGCATCGAATTACTCGACGACTCGTATCGGCGGGGAACTCGCGCTTCACGGCGCGTACGGAAACTGGGTGGTGGTCCTTCGCCGAGGCGTCGCGTCCGGAATCGAGAGCGGCGGAGCATGGGATGATGCGCTGATGCTCGGTCGACGGATCACCCGGGCCAACACGACACTCGTGTGGGCCGTCGGACCCGCGGTGGTGCACGGCGATTCCTCGGGCGGCTCCTGGTCCCTACTTAACGGGACCGGAAGAGGCGCGATCGCATTCACTGCACGAGCCGCCGCGACCGCGCATGTCATCGGATTCGGAGTCTCGACATTCGGCGCGTGGGGACCGGGCCTCTCGTACATCGGCGTTGGACTCACGCTCCACGCCGGCTGGATCCAATAACCGCTAAGTCGGCTCGGCCCGCTGATTTCGGATTCTCGGTTCGCGTATATTTCTGAGAATGCACGCCTCCGAGATCCGCTCCCGCTTCTTGAAGTACTTCGAGCGCAACGCCCACGTCATCCGGCCGAGCTCGTCGCTCGTGCCCGCCGATGATCCGACGCTGCTGTTTACCAACGCCGGCATGGTGCAGTTCAAGAAGGTCTTCCTGGGGATGGAAGAACCGCCGGACGGAAAGCGGCGCGCTACCACGTCGCAGAAGTGCGTGCGCGCGGGCGGCAAGCACAACGATCTCGAGCAGGTCGGCCACACGGCGCGGCACTGCACGTTCTTCGAGATGCTCGGCAACTTCTCCTTCGGCGACTACTTCAAGCGCGACGCGATCAAGTTCGCCTGGGAGTTCGTGACCGAAGAGCTGAAGCTCGATCGGAAGTACCTGCGCGTCACGGTCCATCACACCGATGATGAGGCGCGCGCGCTCTGGCGCGAGATCGCGGGGCTCCCCGATTCACGCATTTACTCGCTGGGCGACAAGGACAACTTCTGGCAGATGGCGGACACGGGCCCGTGCGGACCGTGCTCCGAGATCTTCATCGACGTCGCCCACGTGGCGAAGGACTGGAAGTTCCCCGAGGGGGCGACCGGCGAATGGACCGAAATGGACCGCGAGGAGTTCTCGCTCGATGCGTTCATCGAGGGATCCGACAAGGATCGGTTCATCGAGTTCTGGAATCTCGTCTTCATGCAGTACGACAAGCAGCCGGACGGGTCGCTCGTCCCGCTGCCCAGGCCGTCGGTCGATACGGGCGCCGGACTCGAGCGCATCTCCGGCATCTCTCAGGGTGTGACGATGGTCTATCACACCGACATCTTCGCGCCGATGCTCGAAGCGGTGGCGAGGACCGTCGGCACGCCCTACGAGAAGGCATCGGAGCCGGCGTCGTATCGCGTCCTCGCGGACCATGCGCGCTCCGTTGCGTTCCTCCTCGCTGACGGCGTGTTCCCGTCGAACGAAGGACGTGGCTACGTGCTGCGCCGAATCCTGCGACGCGCCGTCCGTCACGCCTGGCTTTTGGGTCGCAAGCAGCCGACCCTCGTGGACGTGGTGAAGGCCGTGATCGCGTCGATGGGCGACGCATACCCCGAGCTTCGCGCGCGCGAGCAGCACATTCTCAAGACGACGCGCATCGAGGAGCAGAGCTTCCTCGACACGATCGAGGGCGGCCTCGCGCGATTCGACCAGCTCGCCCCCGAACGCACGGCACACGGCGGCGCCGATATCCGCGGCACGATCAGCGGTGAGGACTCGTTCCGCCTCTACGACACGTTCGGCTTTCCGATCGACCTCACGGAGCTGATGGCGCGCGAGCGCGGCTATGTAGTCGACATTGCCGGCTTCGAGGCGGCGCTCGACGGGCAGCGCAAGCGTTCGCAGGAAGAACGAAAGTCGCGCAGGCTCGGCGTCGCCGTCGAATCGATCGAAGACCTGGGCGGGTGGGACACGCCGACGACGGACACGATGCCCGAGGCGGCGTTCGTCGGCTACGATGTCGTCGAGATCGACACGGAGGTGTCGGCCGTGAAGCACCTCCCCGACGGTCGCGTCGCCGTACTGCTCCGCGAAACGCCATTCTACGCTGAGTCGGGCGGGCAGATCTCGGACCACGGCGAGATCATCGGCCAAGGTTGGCGCGTGAGCGTCGACGACGTAAAGAGGATCGAGGGACGGAACGCGGCCATCGGCCGGGTCGACGGCAAGTTCTCGTTCGGGCGCGTCGCCGCCCGGGTGCCGAGCGATCGCCGCAAGGACACCGAGCGTAACCACACGGCCACGCATCTCCTCCATGCGGCGCTGCGCCAGGTGCTCGGCGACGCCGTGCATCAGGCGGGGTCGCTCGTTGCGCCGGAGCGGTTGCGGTTCGACTTCACGCATCACGGCCCCGTCAGCGTCGAACGTCTCGCCGAGATCGAGGCGATCGTCAATCGCGAGATTTATCGTGGCGCGCCGGTCACCTTCCGTGAGCTTCCGTACAACGAAGCGCGCAAGCTTGGCGCGATGGCGCTGTTCGGCGAAAAGTACGGAGACGTCGTCCGCGTGGTGACGATCCCGGAGTTCTCGATGGAGCTGTGCGGCGGCACGCACGTCCGCAACACGTCGGAGATCGGCATGTTCAAGATCGTCGCGGAGACCGGCGTGGCCGCCGGCGTGCGCCGCATCGAGGCGGTGACCGGCCCCGGGGGCTATGCGCTGGTGAA